>JACCDR011364599.1_pt1 | contig 11128 bp, 1 predicted proteins | sample 7446431 | NCBI WGS metagenome assembly JACCDR01 (sample SAMN15323443, study PRJNA562643) | freshwater metagenome | isolation source: river surface water | place: USA:Blue River Watershed | collected 2017-08-17 | reverse complement strand
CAAAAACAACAAAACCTCTATTTCCTTTAACACTATCAATAATAACTAATAAATCCGTAATCATATCTAATTTAACAGATAATGTTGAAATAGCCATATCAGCTAACATAGCTACTTTAACTCGAATTGAATAAGACGATTTTGAAACCTGAGCTAATTGTTCACCTGGTAAACCACTCCAAGGCATTTCAGAAACCATTTTGTGGGGTTTAAATTGTTTTTCTTCTTTTAAATTTAAAACACTAAAAGGTGAAGTAGCTGGTGGTGAAAATAATTGTGAAAATTGGAATTTTAAACGTGAAGTATATATAGATTTTGAATTATTTAAATTTTGAGAAAAAATACCTGCCTTTTGGTTGTTGGAGTTGGAGTTGGAGTTGTAGCGAAGCAACCACAACCACAACGATGCAAAAGATGTAAATAAATTTGAAACAGATAAGGATTTAGTACTATTTGCATCCATTTTTCCATTTTTGAATTCGGAAGAAGATGAAGTTGAATTATTTCCTAGAATTGTAATTTTAGGACTACTTATACCTAATGAATAAGGATTTAATTTATTTGATGCCAATGATTTAGTATGATTTTTATATAAATCAAAACAATAATGATTCGTAGGTATTAAAAGTGAAAAATCACCTTTATAAGGCTTACCATAATGTGTTATAACATGTTTACTTAATTGATATAAAACTTGATTTTTTTCATGAATTTCATCACGTTGAGAACCAAAAATAGGTTTTCCATTTGGAGAAGAACCTTTTTCTTCTGCATCATCCGAAATTAATAGTGGTCGTCTTTCTCCAATAGCATGAATATCCTCAATTAAAAATAAACAAGGTGTATGTAAAGAAAGTGAATCAAAAACATCTCGTAATAATTTGATACCTACGGCAACACCTCTATATACCATTGCATAACGGTAAGCATTATCCGTAATTATTTTAAATTCTGTTTCACCTGCAATAGCTTGAATTAATAATGTTTTTTCTTCTAATTTACCACTAAAAGATTCATTACTCTTTTTTCCACTCGTTTTACTCGAAGAAATTAAAAAAGAATAAGATGACTTTTTAATTTGTTGAAAAAAAACGGAATTTATTTTATTATTATACACTGAACTTTCACCAAAATTTAATGTCGAGTTTTGTACTTGATTTACAGAAGGACCTATAATTAAAATGTTTTTTGATATTTGTTTAGGCATTAATCCCGCGAATATTTGACACACTAAAGAACCTATTGCTGTTTGTACAGATTCATTTTGTTTTAATAAACCAACCATACTAAATGATTTTGGTGGATGTAAATCAATAAATAATTCTGTATCTTTACCTTGATAACTTAAAAATTGTTGAGCATCTATTGTTTTTTCATATTGTAAAGTATCGGTTGCTTCGCAGCCCAGAAAATAAGGTCGTTTTAAAAAATGTATTGGACTTGGCTCGCCTTCCTTTGGAGACGAGCCCATACTTTTTTCAACTTTTGCTTTTTTCGGATCGTTCGGAAAAGCGGCTTCGTGGCGTGCCCAAAGCAAGGACGCTGCTTCGCTTCGGGACGAGCCCAAAGCGGCTTGTTTGGGTTCGCTTCGCGAGCTCGAAGAGGTAGCTAACCAAAAAACATTTGACTTGGATCTGTTTGTTTGCTTCGGATCGGATAACAAATCAAGACTTTTATTTGTGAAATCAAGTTGTTGTGAAATAGTAAAAAAAGTGCTTTCAATATTTGGTAATAAAATTTCAACTTTATCTCTTTTACTATTCTTACTCAAGTGGTTTTCTTTATTTTGATTTACTAACTTTTGATTCATTGTTATGTTATGTTGTTGAATATTTTGAATTGAATTTAAACCAAACTTAACATTTTTTTGTTCCTTTAAGTTGTTGTGGTTGTGGTTGTGGTTGTGGCAAAGCAACCACAACCACAACCACTGCTTCGTGGCGTGCCCAAAGCAAGGACGCTGCTTCGCTTCGGGACGAGCCCAAAGCGGCTGTGGTTGCTTCGCTACAACAACGGAGCGAAGCTGAAATGGAAAAACACTTTTTCCGCGTTGTGATAAATCAAGTTGTAAAGTTGCTTTTTCTAGAAGTTTTATTTGTTCTTCTTTTAATGATGTTAATTCAGATATATTAATATTTGAATCCGCAGCTACTTGCATTAAAAAGTCTCCCCAAATATCCCAAAAAAGGATACCCTTTTTATGTCGTACAATTAAATCTGTATCGGGCTGATACAATTTAAAAAGCAATATTTCATATAAATGAAAAACTCTATTTTTTATAAAAGGTGTAGCTATTGTACCTATATGTAAATTTGAAATATTTAAAATGGATTCATTCACAAAATTCGTAGTATTATAAATTGTGTTTGAGTTAAAATGTGAAGTTAAAAAAGAGGTACGCTTCGCGAGCCATATATTATATATATTTAAAGCATAAATAAATCGAGTAAATTTATTAAAACTACTGCCTAAATAATTATCTACATTTTCAGGAATTGTATTTGTTATATCAGACGCCCATTCTACTAAAAATATATAGGCAATCCAATCAATAATAAGCTCTCCGGGGGTTTCTAAAGCTGTTAAGAGTGATTTTGGTCCAAAACGTCCAAATACATCCAATAGTTGTTTAAACGCATTAAAACTTTTTGAATAAAAAACATAACTATTTTTTAAAATACTGTTTGCAAATAAAAGACTTGCTAAAACAATTCTTTCTTTTCCTTGAAAAACATGTGGTTTGGTCCCAGCCTCAATAAAAGCATTAGAAGATATTTTTCCGAAGGAAGAAGGATATTTACTCAAGTAATTAGATTTAATTGTTTTTGAAAAAAGAATAGGTTTTTTAATAAATGAACGAATACTTTGTATTAATTGAGTTTTTATTCGATTAATTTTCACTTGATTTTCTTTTTTTAATTCACTCTTTTGTTTTAAAGTTCTATTTTCGAATTCAAATTTTAGGTTTTTTTGAGACATTTTTATGAATGCAATGTCAAGTAAGTAAAGTGCAATAAAACGTTTTTTAGAATTATTTAATTGAGTGAAATTTTTTAAAATTTTTAGCTCTCTTTTATTTTTATTTAAATTGGATTTTTGTTCCTCCTTTTTAGTTTCTTTGCTTTTGTTTGATTGTATAACTAAAAAGTTTGTTTTAAACGGCCCAAAACCAAGGTTCGTTAAAGAAGAGTAAGAATATGTTAGAAAATTTAAAGAAATTTTGCTAATTTTGCTTAAACATAATAATGAAAATTTTAAAACATCCCGAATTTGAGATATACTTATTAATGATAAAACAATACAAATATGAAAAAGTAATGTACTAATCCAAAGTATTTGTGACGTTTTTTTTTGTTCGATTTTATCAAGAAATTGTACTGAATAATCTTCTATACTTGGAAATAAATTACCAAAAAAATTATGATAAAAAGGTGTTAGGGCCGATAAAGTATCTTGTTTTGACCACCAATACGATGATTTATTTGTCAATGTATTTAACCAAGGTTCTGAATTTAATTCCGTATTTGTATATTCAAAATTATTAAATTGAATTTGTTTTTTATATAAATGTAAATTTTGAAAATCATTCATTTTATTTACATTTTTTATTGGTTTTTTTGTTTGATTTATAAAAGATAATTTTTCATTTTTTTGACGAGTTTTATTATATATTTTTTTAAAAAGCTCTGACTTTTGTTTGAAAGTCCCATTGTCAAAATTCGAAAACTTAATTGCATCACTATCAAGTAAACCTGAATTTTGAATTAAAGATGAGAATGCTACATCCTTCTTTTGTTTTATAGCTACACTATCCAGTTTTTCAAGTTCTAAAAATTGTTGTAATAAAAATCGATTATCCAATAATTCAAAACTCTTTTTTTCCTTTATTTCATTCAATTTAGTCAATCTATTTGTATTTGTATTTGTATTTATAGTATTTAAAAAACTATTACTAGTTAATTTTTTAAAAATTTCATATTGTTCATTTAATAAAGTATCCCATTTTCGTGAAATATTTCGAACCATTTTTTTAGTTTTATTATATTTGATTTGTTCTCGCATTTTACCAGTTTCTAACCATAATTTTTTTCTTTTATATAAAAGTGAATTTGAGTTTTTATTACTTTTTTGATTCATATCTCTATTTGTAAGAGAATCTGTTGTTATATCTAAATTTAAAGATGGTGATATTTTTGAAAGAGACCAAAGTAAACGTAGTTGTGGAATCGTAGGTTGATTTATTGATTCTTTATTTATAAAAAGCCAAATTTCTTTTTCTCTTTTAAATAAACTTTCTTTTAAAATTGAGTCATTTTCTGCCATGATTGCTTTACCTATTTTTACCCAAAAATCAGAAGTTTTTCGTTTTGATAAAACATCTTCTCGTTTATTATATTGAATTTTGTAATGATTTAAATGAGAAGCACGAACTTTTAAAGATGACACTTTTTTATTTGTAACATCCATGCTTTTATTCAACTGTTTTACTACCATTTTTTGTTTGACATCATAATTTTCACTTTTTATTTTTTGCTGACTCTCCGAACCTAAAGTAGCAACAGTTACGAAATCACGTGAGTCAAATGAATCAAGCTCAGTCAAACAAGTTAATGCAAAATTTTCTCGAATTTGTGAAATAAATTCTTGAATACGAAGATACGTAATTCGATTATATTCAGCTAAATAAAGACTATTTTCCCATTTATTTGATAATAAATTAGAGGAAGTTAATAATTGATTATTTGAAAAACCACCTAAATAATTTAAAAAATGAGTTAAATTCATAAAAGATTCATTTTTTTGTTTTGCTTCTTTCATATTTTTTAAAAAAAATTTTACTCTTTTTAAATATGGTTTTAAATTGGATCTAAGCCAATAAGATTTCCATAAAAGTCTTTTTAAATCACCTAAAACCGGTCTCGAAATAATAAAATCACTTTGTTTTAAACTTGATAAAGTGGCCCTGATCTCAACCGAATTTTTATTAATAATGTCGTTTTTTTCCGAATAATTCACATGAGATAAGTAAGCTTTTTGTAAAATAGGATTTGTATTCAAATTTTTATTCAATTGTGTCATATTCTTATAATTACGATTTAGACTTGTTCTTAATGTACTTACATTACCATTGTTTTTAGATAAATTAGACAAATTATTTTCCTGCTGCCTCTCCTTTGTAGTTGTAACGAAGAAGGTTTGCTTCGCTAGGTTTGCTTCGCTAGGAAGCTGTAGTTGTGGTTGTGGTTGTGGTTGTGGTTGTGGTTGCTTTGCTACAACTACAACAACCCGTTTTTTTAGTAATTTTAAATAAAATCTAAAACGAAGCCAAATAGGTCGTGGATAAAAACGTTTTCTTTTTTTTCTACGACGTGTTTCTTTTCTTAATTTTTTTCTACGTCGTTTTTTTTGAATTGATTTTCTTTGATTTTCAATATTTGTTTCTTTATCAAATAAATTGGTGAAAAATAATGAATTTGAATTTTTATTAATTGTGTTGCTTTCTGCCTGCATCTCCTTTGCTTCCTTGCTTCGCCACGAAGCAAAGCAGTCATTTCCAAATAAAATAAAAGATCTATTTTTTATTAATAAACGAGGCGTAATATTTAAATTTTTCATTTTTAATGTTTTATCTATTTTTTCTTTTAATCCTTTTTTCGTTAATTTCTTTTCAAAAACAAAAGAAGTTGTAGTTGTTTCTTTGCTGTGGTTGTAGTGGTGATTGTTGTTGCTTCGAAGCAACCACAACCACCCAAAAGGCAACGCTACCTTCCTTGTAGTTGGAGTTGTAGTTGGAGTTGTAGTTGGAGTTGCTTCGCTACAACTACAACTCCAACTACAACTCCAACTGCCACCTCGCAGCGAAAAAATAATATCATTTATTTTTTTATAAAAATTATTTTTTCTTTTAAAATTTAATGCTTGAAAATTTTGATTGTTAAATGAAAAAGCTTCGTTATTTACTAAAACATATCTATTTTTTTGTTTAGACTCTACTTCAGCTAAATTATTTTGTCTTTGCAAATGATACACCTGTTTTTTATTTTTAACTAAAATTTTATTTTTAATTGAAAAATAAGCACGTAATAATTTTTCCATGTGTTTTTCCATGTGTTTTTCCTTTTGTTTTTTGCTTTGTTTATTTATTAAATCTAATGAACCCAGTTTTTGATTAATTGCAATACTACTTGACTTGTTTGAATCTTTATTTGTTAATGGCTTCTTTATCAGTCCTGAGTTAAACTCACGTTTCCAAACAAAAGAAGTATTTTTTAAGTTTTCAATTAAAAGTAATTTTTTTAATTTTATTTTATATTTTTTCAAAAAAGCAGAAAATTTATTTAAATTATTTGTTTCATTACTTGATGTACTTTTGTTAGATAACAACGTTATCTGTTTTCTATTTTCAAATTTAATAGCATAGTTATCAAACAAAATAGAGCTAGGTGAAGTAATAACATATTGCTCCAGTTTTTCATTTGTATTTAATAAAGGTAATAAAGCTTTATTTTTTTCAAAACCTGTTTTTGTTGTTCCTCCTTTGTAGTTGTGGTGGTTGTGATTGCTTCGCCACAACCACAACCAAAAAGGCAAATAATTTAATTTATTTGATTGATTTTTTATTAATTCTGAACCAATAGGTTTTGAAATTGTTTCTATTGTTCGCTTCTTTTTTGCTTCGCTTTCAAATAAGCAAGCTGCTTCGCTTCGGGACGAGCCCAAAGACATGCGAGACAATAACATAGGATATAAATTGTTAACATTTTTTGAAATTTGTATTGAAAAATTAGAAAATGGATTTTTTGAATAAAAGTTTGAATTTTCTAAATTTATTTTGTTTTTACCATTAAATGATTCATTTAATGAATTTAATAATAATTTATAAAGTTTTTCTTTTGATAATTTTTTATAAATATCAATTTGTTGCTTCTTTTCCGGAACCCAATCCATTTTTTCATTTTTTCGGATAGAATCAATTGTTTCTTTTGTTCTATTTAATTTTGAATTTGAATTTGAATTTGAAAATAGAAAACTATAAATATTATTGAATGATTCTTTATTTTGCTTAATAGCATTATTATTAAGTAAAAAATCGTTTTCTTTTGTTTTTGTAAAATTAATAAAATCAATTAACCATAGGTTTTTATTTTCAAATTTTGGTTCCTGCTGCCTCTCCTTTGTTTCGCTAGGAAGGAGATTGCTCTGAAATGAAGAATTAGGGATAGGCAGCAACGGATCCATTCGCTCTACGTTAGAAAAAAGGTCAAGCAAAGGTAAGTCAAAACTGCCTCGTATCCATTTTTTATCTTTAAAATATTTTACATATTTTAAATTTTTATAAAGCGTTTTTTGGATTTTATACTCATCTAAAACACTATTTATGTTTGAGAATTTAGTAATTTTACCTTTTTTAAAGTCAGGATAAAAATGCATATTTAATGTACTAGGTATTACTAATTCGTTCTTTCTGTAATCATCTAATAAAAACGACGTTTTTAGAAAACATAAAAGAGGATTTTGTTCTTTTTGCTTAATCGTATCGTTGTTAAGTTTTTTTACTTTTAGTAATTCGTCATTTGTATAAAAAGAGAAAGAAAGAAGTTTAAATTTTAAATTGTAATCTTTCGATGTAGTTAAATTCTGTAAATCATTTTTTTTAATTAAAAAAGTTTGAACAATTGGCCCGGGCCCAAAAAATCCTTTTTGGCCCGGGCCAAAAAGACTCATTTTTAAATGTTTAGTTGACAATTTTTCAATTCCATTTCCATTTTTGGAATTATTCGAGAATAAAAGATTTGGTGCGTTAGCTGCACTAGCATATAACATATTTGTTTCCCAGACAGATTTAAAAAGAATCTTATTTTTTTCATTTTCTTTAAATAAATTATATTGAATAGGTTCTTCTTTCATTCTTCGAGGTATTAAATTCCCATTTTTTTCATTTAAACCTAAATGATCAATTGTTTTTGTTAGATCCTTTATTGTACTTGACTGTTTTTTATTTTGTACTACTTTTAAATAAGAATTTGTTAAGTTCACAGTTGGTAACAAGGATTGGATAAAATCATTGCTGCTTTGTGGCGTGCCCAAAGCAAGGACGCTACTTAGTTTCGGGACGAGCCCAAATAAATTACTTGAATTTATATGTTCGTTTGCAATATAATTTTCTAAAGATTTTAAATAAACTAAACAATGTTGTTCTATATTTGTTTCTGAAGATTTAAGTTTAAGTCCAGTAATTGAAAAAGCTATTAATTTTTTTGTTTCTGTCTCATTTAATTTACTTTTTACCTGTTTTTGTAATTCTAAATTTCCTAAGCAAAGAAATCGGAAGGGCTGATTTAATTCGTTTAAAATTTTTTTGCTTAGTTCCTTTGTTGCTCCGAAGGAACTAAGCGATTTGAAGAAAGCTACAGGTAAATTTGAATTTGAATTTGAATTTGAATTTGAATTTAAAAGTGGAGACGTTGTCATAATATTTGTTTGCCTTCCTAATTGTAGTTGTAATTGTGATTGCTTCGCTACAGTTACAAAACAAAAGGGAGAAGTTAAGTTAGTAGTAAAAGGTCTATTATTAATATTTTTATTTAAAATAAAAGTAAAACCTAAAAAAGGTAATAACCAATAACATAAAAAAGATTTACGGAATGGAAAAAAATATTCGAATTCTTTTTTTTTTTTGTTTTTAAATTCTTCCAATTTAATTGATTTTGTCAAATTATCATTTCTAGTGTTTACGCTAAAAAGATTTTTTTTTTTTTTAAATAAATAATTATTTTTTGTATATAACATACGTGAAAGTAAACATTGGTAAATACTTCGCTTTTTATTATAAAGTTGTATTTTTCGGTTACTTTGTATATTTTGTATGGAATTTATATTGTTTTCAAATAAATTATCACTTGAAAGTTTGTGGAGCATGACATTTTTTTTTTTTGTTTTATAACAAACATAAAAATTTCTTTTTGCTTTTATATTATTTAATGCATTGTTTTTGTTAACTTTTTTTGCTTGATGTAATAAAATGCAATTGACTAAAGCAGAAATTGGCTCTGCTTTGGTTTCTGCCTAGTTGGAGTTGTAATTGGAGTTATAACTAAGCAATTACAACTCCAACTTACAACTCCAACTACAACTACCAGGCGAAGCAACCCTGCCTTCTTTTGCTAGATAACAAAGTTATCTAGCAAAAGAAAGCAATTGATAGCGAAGCCATCAAGTTGAAAGAAGCAAAGGAGTTGTAGCGAAGCAACTAAGCAGCAATTCAAAGAAACAAAAGAACAAAAGCAAGATTTACATTAAATGTTTAGAAAAATTAAAGCTTTTTATTTTATGTAAGATTACTTGAAAAATTTTAATGTTAATTTTAAAACGAAAAGTTCGTGAATTATAAACTAACTTTTTTAATTCAAAAATGCATTCCGAGTAGTTTTTTGCTTATCTGTTACAAAACGTATTTCCGAAGGTAGCTAGAAAAGAGCTGCTATAAGTTATTCTAAAAACGGGTTCTTTGGGTAGTTGGAGTTGTAGGCAGGGAAACTGCCTACAACTCCAACTCCAACTGGCTCCCAATAGCGAAGCAAAGAAGAAACCAGGCAGTAAACAGGCTAGCCTAGTTTTTATTTTGACAGTATAAAAATTTTTATAATTAAAGTTAATTTTTAAAATAGAATAGTCTAAAGACTTTTTTTATTATAACATATAACATAATTTAATATAACACATGAATTTTATTTACCAATTTGTTGATTTCCTCCTTGTAGTTTTAGTTAGAGTTGTAAGTTGCTTAGCTAAGCAACTTACAACAACTAGGAACTTCGTTGCTTTACAGTAAAGCGCTAACCTGGTATAGCCCTCCGAAGGAACAAAAGAACGTAGATCTCAATAATTTTATTTATATTTTCGATTAGACATTACAATTAAGAAATTAAACAGTTAAGATTGTAATTTTAAATGAATGATTATGAATAAAAAAATACAAATAAAAAACATGTATACGAAAAGCGAAGCATATTTAGAAAATAATATAGATATATATAGATATATATCTATATTAACATTTTTATTTTTTATTATTTAAGAGAAGCTGCTTTAGCTAAAGATTCGTTAATGTTACCTACTAAGTAGAAAGCTTGTTCAGGTAAATCATCTAATTCACCACTTAAAATTTTCGTGAATCCGTCAATACATTCAGCTAAAGAAACATACTTACCAGGGCTACCTGTAAATACTTCTGCAACGAAGAATGGTTGTGATAAGAAACGTTCAATTTTACGAGCACGAGCTACAACTAAACGGTCTTCTTCACTTAATTCATCTAAACCTAAAATTGCAATAATATCTTGTAATTCTTTGTAACGTTGAAGAGTCTTTTTAACACTTTGTGCTGTAGAATAGTGTTTTTCACCTACAATCCACGGTTGTAACATTGTAGATGTAGACTCTAATGGGTCTACTGCTGGGTAAATACCTTTAGCTGCTAAGTTACGACTTAATACTGTAGTAGCATCTAAGTGAGCAAATGTAGTAGCTGGAGCAGGGTCAGTAAGGTCATCCGCAGGTACGTAAACAGCTTGAATACTTGTAATACTACCATCTTTTGTACTTGTAATACGTTCCTGTAAAGTACCCATTTCAGTAGCTAATGTTGGTTGGTAACCTACAGCAGAAGGCATACGACCTAATAATGCAGACACCTCAGCACCAGCTTGTACAAAACGGAAAATATTATCAATAAAAAATAATACGTCTTGTTTGTTTACATCACGGAAATATTCAGCCATTGTTAAAGCTGTTAACGCAACACGCATACGAGCACCTGGTGGTTCATTCATTTGACCGTACACAAGTGCCACTTTACTTTCTGGTAAATTCTTTTCAACAATTACACCTGATTCTTTCATCTCAGTGTAAAGGTCATTACCTTCACGTGTTCTTTCACCTACACCTGCAAAAACAGATACACCACCGTGAGCTTTTGCAATATTGTTAATTAATTCCATAATTAAAACCGTTTTACCTACACCGGCACCACCAAATAAACCAATTTTACCACCACGACGGTAAGGTGCTAAAAGGTCTACTACTTTAATACCTGTTTCAAAAATTGATAAACGTGTATCTAAGTCT
>JACCDR012231861.1_pt1 | contig 11129 bp, 7 predicted proteins | sample 7446431 | NCBI WGS metagenome assembly JACCDR01 (sample SAMN15323443, study PRJNA562643) | freshwater metagenome | isolation source: river surface water | place: USA:Blue River Watershed | collected 2017-08-17 | reverse complement strand
GTCCGGTCTGGTCCTTGCAGGCATGCTGGCAGCTTTGATGTCTTCGGCCGATTCCAGCGTGAACGCCGTGGCCTGCGTCGTGGCCGCCGACATCTATCCGTCGATAGCGAAGAAGCCCACAGAGGCAACTGGATTGCGCATCGGGAAGTGGACTGGGGCCGCGTTGGTGGTCTTTGCGGTGGTGGTGGCTCCGCATTACCAAAACCTCGGGACGATCTATACGTTCATTCTGCGCCTAGGCGGCTTCCTTCTGCTGCCTGTGGGTTTGTGCTTCCTCTTTGGCCGTTTCTCAACGCGTGTAAACGCCCAAGGCGCGATCGCTTGTCTGGGCATCGGTTCGTTGCTCGGTCTCGCCTATGTGGTGGCAACCTCGCTGCCTGCCACGAAAGCCAGCCTGCCGGGCTGGCTGACGGCATTGCACTTTTATGAAATGCTACCGCTGTTTTTCGTATTCAACACGGCGGTGCTCTTCGGCGTCAGCTGGCTCACGCCGCCGCCGCCGCCGGACCGGCTGGCCGTGCTGACCGAACGGGTTGCGGGCGTCGACACCGGGGCCGAAGGTCGGCCGCTGTGGCAAAGTTTCAACCTCTGGCTCGCGCTCTTCTGTGGGACGCTCGGGCTGATCTATCTCGTATTTTGATTTTCCCATGAAAAGCATCCTTTCCCTGATTTGCCTTTGCGCACTGCCCTCGCTGTTCGCGGCGGATACCGCAGCCGAACGCCTGTCCCGACGCCATTTGAAGGACTTGATAGCCGCTCGGGATTACCCGGCCGTGTTTCAGGCCTGGAACCCCATTGACATGCCGGGGGTGTGGCCGCTTTGGACCAACGACAACCGTCTGCGCGCCGCAGCCAAACATGACGTGCTCTGGGAGGAACCGGTCAGCCAACTCGGCTTCAACACCGCTCTCGTGCTCGGGGCCGAGTGGGCCGGGGAATACGCGGGCCTCGCCACGGAGTTCACTCCCCTCAGCCAGAAGCGCGCCTTGGCTAACCGGGCCATGATGCTGGCGAAAAATCCCGCCATGATTTTCCTGCTCGAGGTGCGCTGGCGCGACGCCCCTGGAAGTTTTCTGCCTGAGGACTCCCCGTTTTGGCGACGCAATGCCGACGGCTCGCGCGTGCCCGGTTGGGACAACGGCCCCGAGCCCTACTACCTGCTCAACCCGGAGAACGAAGCCTTCCGTGCCAACATCGGCCGCCAGGCTCGGCTCGCGATCGAGTCCGGCATCTACGATGGCATCATGCTCGATTGGAGCGGCCACCTTGAGGTCGTCAAAGCTGTGCGCGCGGCCATTGGCGAGGAGGCGCTCATCATCGTCAACATCCACGACAACGTGGAGCACGCCAAACTCTACGCTTCGCTGATCAACGGCTCCTTCATGGAGTGTAACCCCGATGGTCCTGGCCTCGCCACGCGCAGCAACGGCACCACCTGGGACAAGCTGCGCGATGGATACGTGTTCATGGAGAAGCACCTTCGTGAGCCACGGCTCAACTGCCTCGAAGTTTGGGGTCATCGCGACGATCACCGCCGCCTGCGAGCCGCCACCACCCTCGCCCTCACCCATGGCAACGGGGCGGTGCTCTATGCCGATCCGAATCCCCTGCCAGCGCCAGACCACATGCACGACTGGTATCCGCTCTGGGACATTTCCCTCGGCCGCCCCGTGGGCGAGGGACAGACCCGGCCCGACGGCATCGTGGAGCGGGCCTTTGAGCGCGGCCTTGTGCTCTACAACCACCTCGGCAACGGCACCCGCAAGGTGCAGTTCCAGCGCGAGATGAAACGCGCCTACGATGGTAAGGTCAGTCGCGAGTTCTGGGTGAGCGACGCCGACGGCGACATATTTGTCAGTCCCTGAATCGTACAAGGCTCTCAATCCCATTTCCAATGTTCCCATTACTCGCCAGCGCCCAAGTTAAACTCCAAACGGCCGACATCATCACGTTCGCCGTTTATATGATCGCCATCAGCCTGATCGGTTGGTGGTTCGGACGCCGCGAGACCAACGTGGCGGAGACCTCGTCAGACTACTTTCTCGCCGGTCGCACGCTGCCTTGGTATGTTGTGGGCTCTTCTTACATCGCAGCCAACATCTCGACTGAACACTTCATCGGCATGATCGGGGCCGCCATGATCTACGGCATTTGCGTGGCCACGCCCGAGTGGAGCTGCATCATCGCCTTCACCTTCCTGATCTGGATTTTCATCCCATTTCTGCTTTCAGCTAAGGTTTTCACAGCACCCGAATTTCTTGAGAAACGATTCAATCCGGGAATGCGCAATTTCTTCGCGACGGTCACCGTGATAGCTAACGTCATCGCCTTCCTCGCTCCGGTGATCTATGGTGGCGGGTTGGCGTTGAACAGTCTGCTCGGCTGGAACCTGACCTTCTGCATCGCACTGATCGGCATTACCTCTGGCGTATGGGCCATCTGGGGTGGACTGAAGTCCGTCGCCTGGATGGACCTCCTCACCATCATCATCATGGTCGGCGGGGGATTGGCAGTCACGTATTTGGGCCTGCAGTCGCTCGGACAGGGCGAGGGGCTGGTGGCTGGTTTCCAGGAGATGGTCACCCGGAATCAGGCGCAAACCGGAGTGTGGAAAGAGGCGCTGGACCGCTTGACGCCCACCATTGTGCCCGGACACGAGACCTACAACCGTCTTTCTGTGATCCAGCCCCTGGAACACGAGACCACTCCTTGGCCACACTGGGTGATGAGCTTCTTCTACATCGGGCTATGGTATCTCGCGATCAACCAGTTTATGGTGCAGCGTATTCTGGCAGCCAAGAATATGTATCACGCCCGCATGGGCATCGTATTCGCCGGCTACCTCAAGCTCTTGCTGCCTTTCATTGTGGTGGTGCCCGGTCTGATCTATTTTGCGATGCATCCCGAGATACTGCTCGCGGGGTCCACGCTGGCCGAGGTTCGCCCCGAGGCTGACAAGACCTATACCAACCTGATCCGCGATTATGTGCCGGTCGGCATAAAGGGCATCCTCATGGCTGCGTTGTTCGGTGCGATCCAGTCAACTGTCAGCGCCGTGTTGGCCTCGACCTCCACCGTGATCACCTTTGATTTCTACCGGCGGCATCTCCGACCCAATGCCACAGATCGGGCCACGATCCGCTTCGGTCGTATCACCACCAGCGTGCTGCTCGTGCTTTCGATCGCTCTGGGGGTTTGGATCAGCGGGCTCAAGAGCAGCCTGTTTGTCTACATCCAGCAGCTGTTCATGTTCTTTGCCCCGCCGTTCTCGGCGGTCTTCCTGCTGGGCATTCTTTGGCGCAGGATCAACGGCACGGCTGCACTGGCCACCGTATGGCTGGGCTTTGCCTTCGGCATCGCTGTGAAGTTCTGGGTCAACACGGGGGAAGCTCCGGCCTGGCTCGCGCCCTATTCCAACCAAGGCCTGGTCAACTGGGCGATCTGCATGGTGCTATGCATTGTCGTCAGTCTCGTGACGGCCCCGCCGCGGCCCGAGCAGGTCACTGACGAACTGACTCTGAACTGGCGGAAAATGAACATCGGGGGTGATCTGGGCGACCGCTGGTATAACAGCGTGACGCTTTGGTGGGGCCTGAGCGTCGTGATCATGATTGGCTTCATCTTCCTCTTCGGGGTCGTGCTCTGAGTCGGGCGCGTGCCGCGGTTCTCCACCGAACGGCAACCGCGCCTGTCGACTCACCAGGACGTCAGGTGACTCGGTCCCGAGGTGTCGTGTCCCTCAGGGATTGGTCTGCCGGCGCAGTTCCTCGCGTTTCTGCTGGTATTCGGCGGGGGACATCCGTCCTTCCCGCATGGCCTTCTGGTATTCCTGTTCGGCGGCCCCGCGCCAAAGTGAGGCGCAGCCGCTGGTGATAATCAGCACGACGAGCAAAAGGAGGGCGACGGGTTTCATCAGGCAGCGTGGGTCATGAAATCAGGGCGCATTGTTCCATCACGCGGGATGGCCGGCAAAAAAGGCTCCCGCACTCTGGCGAATGACCGGCCGGCCGGCGGTGGTCTGTCAGGTTCACCGGAGGGTCACGTTGCTCACGTCTCCGCGCTCTACGACAATGAACTCATCGAGCGTCTTCAGGCGCTGGCCGGCAACGCGGATGTTCTCGAGTTTGATGTCGCTGATTGTGCCGCCGGTGGCGTTGAGGTAGTTGAAGTATTTGATGCGACCGGTGACCTCGATGTCGCGGAGGGTGATGTCCCGGATGGAGCCGGCCTGGCCGATGTGCAGTCCGAGCACGCGATAGACGTCGCCCTCGATGCGGATACGCTCGAATACAAAGTCGCTGATCGCCGCCCCCATGTTCAGGCGGGAGTTCACGACGGCACGGTTACCCATGAGTTCGCGATCACTGGTCACCTCGCTTGCCATGATGATGATGTCCGACACGCGCACGCCGCGCACGGGATCCTTGAGGTTCCAGGTGAACTGGAAAGGCGCACCGTTCATCTGGGCCCAGATGAGGCAGCGGCGGACCACCATGTCGTTGCAGTAAACCTTCACCACGTCGTCGTTGACCTTGAAGAATGAGTCCTCGACCACGGAGCGGTCGCCGGCTCGCACGCCGTCGGTGGTATACCACCAGCCAAAGCACTGCACGCCACGCACAAGGGAATCGTCGCCCACGCTGATGCAAAAATGCACGGGGTCGGTGAAGGTCACACCCTCGACCGTGGCCCGGGGACCGTGCAGATAGACGGCGATTTCACGGTATTTGCCGTAATTCCAGGGGATCTGGGCATCGGCGTAGCGGTGGCGCACGGCGCGCCACTTGGCGCCACTGATGACGCCACGACCGCGCACCGTTACGTTTTCGGCGTGGCTGCTGAACGCACCGTGAACCACGGCGCCTCCGGCGATGTAAACGATGTCGCCGGCGTCGAGGGGGAATCCCTTGTTGAGGTCGTAACCGAGGGCGACGAGGTCGTATTCACCGGGAGGGAAGTAAAGGATGTTGGGCTTGGCCGGGTCGTTGTGAACCGTCGGATTCCGGGAGAAATCAATGACATTGGCCGCACCGAGATCAGGCACGGCCTGTTCCAATTCTTTGGCGAACAGGAAAAGCGGCTGCTTGCGGTCACCGTTGATTTCCAGGGCGATTTGACGCGGTTGGTCGAGGGAAAGTTGGATTTTCTGGCCACTGATGCGCGCGCTGATGCCGTAGGATGCGGGCAGAATGCTGACGGATGTCGGCTTGATGGCGGCGGGCAGTGTGACGGTTATAGTGACCGAGCCGGAGAAGGAGAAGGTCGTCCAGTGGTTGGCTTCGCCCATGGCCTGTCCGGCACCGTGGAATGGATTGGTGCTTTCGTATACATAGGCGGGCTGGGCCGGCGCGCCTTCCTGACTGACTTCAACCGTGTAGCGACCGGAAATCCAGCGGTTATCAGCCGGGCGCGGGTAGGTTTCCAGGGCGGCGTGGACCGGGAGCACCACCGTGAGAAAGAAGAGGCCGAGGAGCACTTTCATACAGTCAATGTTTGCTTTTGGTGGCGCCCTCGTCGGGCGTGTTGTCCGCACCGCCGTCCGTCGGATTGACGATTGGTGGGGGCTCGGTGCGCGGGGTGCCGGCCAGGTCGGTTACCCAGAGTGAGCGGTTGGCGGCAGTCACGCGGGCGCGGTCAAGCTTCTCCACTTTGCGATCATAGGTATAGAGACCGTTCATCTCGTTCTCGACATCGGTCCACTGCGTATAGACGGCGCCGGAGAGAAGTCGGTTGTCCTTATAGTCACGCAGCTGGGTGACGAATTTCTCGTATTCGGCGGTGGCGGCCTCCTTGCCCTCGTAGTTGAAATGCACCCATGGGCCGTCAATGTCCCAGACGTGGCCATCCACGAGGTAGCCGATGGCACCGTATTCGCCATTCACGGCGGCGCGTTCGCTCGTGGCGAACGGGTAGGTGGGAGGACGGTAGTGGTGATTGTCGATGATGTGCCCGACTTGGTAGTCGAAGTGCGGCTTGCCGGCGTCGATACCGCTGTTGCCCGTGACGAGGCGCGAGGGATCGAGTTCCATGACGAACTCCGTCAGCCGCTTCACGTCGTAGGCACCCCAGTGCTCATTGAAGACGATCCAATTGACAATGCTGGGACTGTTCCAGTGGGTGCGGACCATGCGGGCAAGCTCCGCTTCGAACTGCGCTTTCTCCTCTTCGGTGCGGACCTTGAAGGTGCTGGGCATGTCCTGCCAGACGAGCAGGCCGGCCCGGTCGCAGTGGTGGAACCAGCGCCGCGACTCCACCTTGATGTGCTTGCGGGTCATGTTAAAACCCCAGGCTTTGGTCTGTTCGACCTCCCAGCGCAGGGCGGCGTCGGTCGGGTGGGTGTGCAGGCCGTCGGGCCAGAAACCCTGGTCGAGCGGCCCCATCTGGAAGACAAACCGGTTGTTGAGGAAAATCTTCTGCACAGGACCGCGGCCGTTGACGCGTAGTTGTCCCAAGGCGATCTTGCGCATTCCGAAGTAGCTGGATACGCGGTCCACCTCCCGGCCCGCCTGCTTCAGCACGAGATCGAGATCATAGAGGAAGGGATCTTCCGGCCACCACAAGCGGGGCGAGGGCAAGGATAAGGTTAACGGCTGGTTCACAGGACCCTCGGCGCGGCCAATGATTTTGTCGCCGATGCGCACCACGGCCTCGACCGCGAGATCCGCAGCGTGGGCATCAGGGCTCGCTGTTACGGTCAGTGTTTCCGCGTCGATGTCGGGCACGGCGTGAAAGTCGGCGAGATGTCTCTCCGGCACGGGCTCAAGCCAGACCGGGAGCCAGATGCCGGAGGAAGGGGCGTAGGTGTAGCGCTGCGGGTTGGCGAACCGGTCGTTGGTTTGTTTGCCGACGGCGATGCCCTGGTCGTTGCCGGGGTCGAACACCGAGACGATGACCTCCTGTGGTCCATTCGGGTTGAGGTGAGGGGTGATATCGAAGCTGAATGGGTCGTAGCCCCCGCGGTGCTGGCCGGCAAAGCGGCCGTTGATGAAGACCGTGGCCTCCCAGTCCACCGCCTCGAAGTTGAGCCGCACGCGCTGCCCTTCGCTGCGCCAGCCGGATGGCACATCGAACAGACGACGGTAGTGGGCGCGCTGGGAGGCGAGCTGGCGGCGAATGCCAGAGAGGGCGGATTCCCAAGGGAACGGGACGAGGATGGTTTCCCGAAGAGTCCGGCCGGTCGGCAGGGCATCGGAGGGTTGCGCTTCCTGGAATTCCCAGATGCCATTCAAATTGAGCCACCGTTCGCGGACGAGTTGCGGGCGAGGGTATTCACCAAGAACGTTGCTTGAATCCACTTGCGCCGCCCAGGGAGTCATCAGCGGGGCGGAAGCCGGTTGCCAGGTAGCGGCAAACGCGGGGACGGAGAAAAGGGCCAGTCCGGCGAGCAGTAATGCCGGGCGCAGGGTAAAGAAATCGGGTTTCGAGGATTTCATGAATAGTTCAATCGATACGAGTGGTGGCCGGCCAGGCGGGATCGTCGAGTCGGGCGGTGGTCAGGTAGGCCTCGATGCTGGCCACAATGTCGGCATGTTCGGCGGCAACGTTTTTGGCCTCTGAAGGATCGTTTTCCAGATCGTGCAGGCGCGCCGATCGGGCGGGCGCCGTCGTGCGGATGAATTTCCAGCGCCCCTTGTAGAGAACGGCCTGAGTGAAGCCGCGCTCATTGAATTCCCAGTAGAGAAAATCGTGCGCAGCCTGATCAGCTGGGCGCCCTTGCATGGCCGCGGCAAAGCTGACTGAGTTGAGTCCCCCGGGAGCTTTGGCGCCGGCCAACTCCGCGGCGGTGGCGAACCAATCGCCCAGGTAGGCTGCATGGCCGCTGGTCACTCCCGCAGGGACCAGTCCAGGTCCCCAGGCAATCGTTGGCACCCGGATGCCGCCTTCCGTAAGGCTGCGTTTGGTTCCGGTGAAGGGGCCGGCCGGGCGGAATCGGGCCAGGTTGTGCTTCGATTCGTTGTGCGGACCGTTGTCACTGCTGAACAGGACAATGGTGTTCTGATCCAGGCCGAGCAGGCGAAGGTGATCGAGCAACCGCCCGACGTAGCTGTCGAGACGGGTGATCATGGCGGCATGGCCTTTGTCCTGTTCCGGCCAATCGCGGCCGGCGTAAGGGCCGAAGTCGGGCACTTGGGCGCCGTTGCCCTGGGTGGTGGTGCGCTCGTTGTTGGCGTGTGGCAGCACCGGGCTCCAATAGACGAAAAACGGTTCATGCTGGTGGCGTCCGATAAATTTCAGGACCTCGTCCGTGATGAGATCGTCGGCAAACAGCACCGGATCATCCGTTACGCTGCCGCCATTATCTCCCACCGGGCGCGCCCGGTTTGGCAGCGGCAGGCGCTCCTCGTTTCGCCAGAGATGGTCGGGGAAGTGATTGTGGGCATGATAGTGGTTGAGGTAGCCGAAAAAGGTGTCGAATCCCTTGCGCAGAGGCAGTCCGCTGGCGGCCGGGCCGGACTCGCCGAGACCCCACTTGCCAAACACGCCATTGCGATAGCCCGCGGACTTGAGGAATTCGGCCACGGTGAGGTCCCCGCTGTGCAGGGCCAGCTTGGTGGGATTGGTGGAGTTGCCCCGGATGCGTGTGCGGCCTTGGTGCAGGCCGGTCATGAGCACCGAGCGTGATGGTGCGCAGACGGTGGCTCCGGAATAGAACTGGGTGAAGCGCATGCCTTCTGCCGCCATGCGGTCGAGGCGGGGCGTCTGGATGAGCTGCTGCCCAAAGCAGCCGAGTTCACCCCAGCCGAGATCGTCAGCGAGAATGACGACCAGATTGGGAGGGCGTTGCAGTGCGGCATGCAGCACGGTGAAGGCCAGACAGGTGAACACAGGGGCAATCAGTTTGAGCTTCATGGGCAGGGTAGGGGGAGTGGTTCCACCATGAGTCGGTCGGTGAAAATAATCAGATCATTCCGCGTCGCACCGTAATCGGCGGAGGCGATAGCTATCGCCTCACGGTCGGAATTGCAGGCCGGAAACGGTCGCCGGGTCGATTATCAGTTCCAGATCGGTCATGTTCGTAACCGGCTTTCCAGCGACGCGAACATTATCGAAAACAACATTGTCAATGCGCCCGGCCGGATGGTCGCTGCTGATCACACTGCCTTTGCTGAATGGCCCTTCGGCGGAGATATTGCGCAGGACGATGTTTGAAAGCCGTCCCCATTCCTTGGCTCTGGCCCATTTGGTTTTCTTGACCTGGAGCATGAGGAGTCGAAAACGGGCGTTCTCGATGCGGATATTTTCAAAGAGGTAGTCGCTGAGGTGGGCCCTGCCGCCGTGGATCGAATTAAAGATCGCGCGGTTATTGGCGTCTTGGTTGTGGTCCACGGCGATGATGTCGATGTCGCTGACTCGAAAGCCGGCGTTGTCGGGATTCATGTTCCAGCTAAGCTGGAAGGGTGCTCCGTTCTCCATCTGCCAGATGACACACCGACGCACGACCATGCCGCTATGGTAGAGTTTGAGGGCGTCATCATTACAGCGTAGAAACGAATCCTCGACCAGTCCGCGCGGTCCGATGCCGATCCCGTCGGTCCCGAACCACCAGCCCAGTAGCTTGACGTTGCGCACCACGCAGTCGGCACCTCGGAGCAGAATCTGGTAATGGGGCGATTCGACGATCATGATACCCTCGACGGTGACGCCGGTGCTGGCCTGGTCGGCCTCAATGGCGTGTGGGACCGTGTAGGTGTCCGGCGGATTGCCGGGCAGGTGTCCCCCGCGTAGAATGCCACGTCCGCGGATCACCACTCCCGGGGCGTTTATTAGCCTGATGCGGCCATGCACGACGGCGCCGGCGGCGATATAGACGGTTTGTCCAGCGCGAGGCTCAACGAATTGGTCGCCCAAATGGTGTTCACCCGGGCCGAAATAAATTACGCTGCCATCGTCCGTGGCCGGAAGATTGCTTTCTGGCGGATCGGCAAAAAGAAACAGCGGATGCTTTGATTCGCCATTTATCTCCAGATTAAACTGCCCCGACTCGCGCAGCGTGAAATACGCCGACCCTTCCCGGACCTCCACGGCAATATTTTTGCTGCTGGGCAAAATACGAGCCCGCTGAATCCGCCCTTCTGAGGCCGTCACCCTGACCTTGACCGGAGAAGCCACGGAGAAGCTGGCCCAAGAAACTGCTTCGGCAAGATTAGAGTCGGGCTTCTGCGCTAGGGAGTTGTAGGTTTCAATTCGAGTAAAACTTTCCCTTGTCTCTATTTCAACCGAGTAGCCCAACATAGAGACAGGCCCGAACAGGGTGCCGAACAGGCCAGTAGCGAGGTGTAAGAGCAGTGACAGTCGCTGCGAAACATGAGGCATTTTATTAGGATAAGCCGATGATAGCCCACAAAGCCATACGTGGGCTGTTTTATCGTCACTCAAATGCTCAATGCGAAGTCGCACCTCATTCGCAGATCTACGACACGGTGGATGTCCGGTGGTCCACGTGGTTGGATTGGGTCTGCAGAAATTGCTCCCTGCATCGAAGCGTGCTAAAGCCACTTGCCTTCGGAAGAGCTTACCAACCTCAAGGAAGGTTCTAATCTGGTGCGTTGGGAACTGAGCGCCAAGGACAACGACTCGCCTCGTCTTGTGCCGGGCTTTCATCGCGACGCCTAACGAACAAATGCTGCAAACCGGCACGGTCTAGAAGCAGAGCCTCTTCCGCCGGCTGTATCCATCAGGCATGAACTCTGAGTCATGGGATGGCTGACTGAATGAATCATCTGGGCGTATTGTTTTTGAATCCGAAGCGGGAAATAACATTCCCGTTGACGGTTACTTTATAATGGTATCCAATGATTTACGTCGGTTCGATTCCGCCCCGCACCTCCAGTTTTAATCACAGCGGCTTCTCCTCTTCGTCCGCTTCCGTCTTCAGCTCGTGCAGCGGGGGGACTTTTCGGAGGGAGGGGGCCATCCAGGCGATGACGGCGGTGACAGCGATGGTGCCGAGGCCGCCGACGCCGGCGGCAATCACGGGGCCGAAGAGGGCGGCCATCAGGCCGGCGCGGAGGGACGAAACCTCGTTGGAGGACCCGATGAAGAGCTGGTTCACGGCGGTCACGCGGCCGCGCAGGGCGTCGGGGGTCATCAGTTGCACGAGGGAATGGCGCACCACGACGCTGTAGTTG
>JACCDR012688654.1_pt1 | contig 11131 bp, 11 predicted proteins | sample 7446431 | NCBI WGS metagenome assembly JACCDR01 (sample SAMN15323443, study PRJNA562643) | freshwater metagenome | isolation source: river surface water | place: USA:Blue River Watershed | collected 2017-08-17 | reverse complement strand
TATCCGCCCACCACGAAACCGGCGACTGCTTGAGCCAAGATCTGATCGCCAAGATGCTGGCAGCGAAAAATTTCCAATCAGGGCTTTTTTTACTGCGCCAAATTGAATTTGCACTGTTTGACATAACTCTGCACAGTCGGGCTGGCGAGGCAAACTTTCCAGGCGTTCAAGCCACCTTAGACCAGGTTCGCCAAGCGGTTGCCCTGATTATTCCCCCAGCATTTAACCGCTTTCAAAACACCTTTACCCATATTTTTGCAGGCGGTTATGCCGCCGGTTATTACAGTTATCTGTGGGCTGAAGTCTTAAGTGCGGATGCGTTTGCCGCCTTCGAAGAAACCGGTATTTTTAATTGCGATACTGGCGAGCGGTTTTTAAAACAGGTTTTATCACAAGGCGGCAGTCAAAGTGCGGCGACCCTGTTCCGAAACTTTCGGGGGCGCGCCCCCGAAGTGGATGCCTTTTTGCGCCACAACGGCATTGCTGGCTGAGACAGCATGACATCGCCCTCGCCAAGCCGCCCCGAAAAACGCCGCTTCATCGCCGGGGCCAAGTGCCCGGCTTGTCACGCGATGGATACGCTTGTCCTGTACATTGAACGCACACCCACCGAGCGCGAGTGTGTCGCCTGCGGGTTTCGCGACACCCGCCCACAAGCGACAGCCCCCAAAGAGCTGGATACCCGCGTTAACAGCAGCGAGGCCCAGCGCGCCGAGGAGACAGCGCCCCTTAAATGGTTGGCACCGCCTTAACGGGACACCCGACAACCGCCGGTGGCGGTTTTGACCGGCCCTGAAGGTTGACGCACAATTCAACCCTCCCCTGCGCCAGATCAAACCGCCACCTTGCCAGCGCCGGCCGAACACACTAGGGTGCCACACCTGTCCACAGCCCTTTGCACTCGAGGTTTATATGGGTCTTATTGTTCTTGCGATTTTTATTGGCTGCGCGGCCTATGTGCAAACGCGCGGGCGCGTTCAGCACGCCAAACTCAGTCGAAAACTGGCTGATCACTCTAATTTTTTAGCCCCTATCAACTGCCTGTTTTATTTTTTTTCCAAAAACACGCAAAGCGCTTATATCGACCCGGCTCAATTCCCTGAGCTCGATATCTTCAAAAACAATTGGCAAGCAATTCGCGATGAAGCGCTACTGCTGAACAACGCAGAACACATTAAAGCCAGTACCGATTTGGATGATGTGGGATTTAACTCCTTCTTTAAAACGGGCTGGAAGCGCTTTTATTTAAAATGGTACGGCGCCAACTTACACTCCGCCGAAAAGCTCTGCCCCTATACACTCAGCCTCATCAACCAGCTGCCCAACGTCAAAGGGGCCATGTTCACCATGCTGCCACCCGGGGCGAAACTCGTCAAACACCGCGACCCTTACGCAGGCTCTCTGCGCTACCATCTGGGGCTCGTGACGCCCAATCACGACGACTGTTATATCGATGTGGATGGCACCCGCTATTCCTGGCGCGATGGCGAAGTAGTGATGTTTGACGAAACCTACATCCACTATGCCGAAAATAAAACCGATCACAATCGCATTATTCTGTTTTTAGACGTCAAGCGCCCGGTTGACTACAAAATTATCGACTGGATTAACGAGGGGTTTTCCCGACTGGTCGTTGCCGCCTCGGCCACCAAAAATTTACCCGGTGACAAAGTCGGTTTATTGAACAAGGTCTTTAGCCATATCTACCAACTGCGCCTGTTCGGCAAAAAAATCAAAGCAGTGAGCCCGCCGCTTTATTATGGCTTGCAACTGGTTATTTATGGCTTGCTGATTTACTGGATTTTTTTATAGCGCCATAGCGCCTTTTAGAGTGCCATAGCGCACTCGCGAAACCCACTACCGACAAGCCATGACACCCACCCCCTTGAACGCCCAGGCCGTGTTTACACGGCTACTGGCCTTGCGCGCCGGGATACTCGCATCCTTTACGGTTTATGCGCTCTACATCAGCACCCAGAATGGCGTTTTGTTCTATTTAGGGTTTATTATCGTCTTATCAGCGCTATTTTCGATATTGAGCTGGCAATATCGCCACCACCGTCGTCTTACGGCCAACCGCTTAGTCTTATCGCAACTCCTCTGGGATAGCGCTACCATTTTGTTTTTTGTGTGGCTAGCTGGCCGCTCAACCAACCCCTTTATTTATTATCAGCTACTGATTGTCGCTATCAGCGCCAGTATTTTACCCGCCAGCATCGCTTGGGGGTTTTCGACACTGGGTATCGCGGCCTACAGTTTACTGCTCTATGCCGATATGGCTCACCACACGACACACCTGGACGCTTCATTTAAAGCGCATTTAATCGGCATGTGGGTGAATTTTTCCGGTAGTGCCCTGCTCATTGCCTTTTCGGTTTCCAAACTATCGGCTGCACTACGCAATCACGAAATTGCCCTGCGCCAGGCCCGTGAAGACAATTTAAAAAACGAACAATTAATTGGCCTCGGCACCCTGGCAGCGTCCACCGTACACTCATTCGGCACTCCGCTTGCGACCATCACTATGGCGGCAAGTGAACTGGAAGCGCTACACCCAGACCCCGAAACCCGCGTCTGCACGCAGCTGATCAAAATGCAAATTGATCGCTGTAAAACAACCATGCAAAAACTCACGGCCTTGAGCACCAAAAAAGCCCTGAACGAGCACCGCATTGGCGTCGCGGTTTTATTACAGGACATCAAAGACTATCTTTTGCTCTCACAAGCGGAGCCTATGCCGACACTCAGCAGCCAAGCCGCTATCGCCGAGTGGGAATTACCGGGTGGTTTATTACTCGAGCATGCCCTGATTAATTTAATCGATAATGCCCTCGGTGTTGCCCACCAACATGTGGCTATATCCGTGTCCTGCGCGCATTATGACCCTGCTCAAAAACCGCAATCGCGCGAAGCGAGCAACAGTTTTGTCATGTGCATCGAAGATGATGGCGGGGGGATTTATCCTCAAACGGCCCGATTAACAGAGCACCGTAATAGACCCTATGAAAAAGGCTTGGGCATTGGCTTATTATTGGCCAACTCGACCATTGAGCGCTTGGGCGGAAGCGTCAGCTACTGTAACCCAACCGCCTCAGACCCACTCACCCGTATCACCGTGACATTACCCTGCACCATGCCCGATTCTGGGATGCCATCATCCGATGAAAAAACAGTTACTCTACCTTGAAGACGATGCCCCACTGGCCAGCATGACCATGAAAGCCTTGGTGCGCCAGGGCTTTCATGTGTTGCATTATGACAGTATTGCGGCTTTTAAAGCACGCCCCGCCTTGGCGGACACCAGCCATGCACTGCTCGATATGCGACTGGATGATGGCCATTCAATGGGCTTGATTCCCGAGCTCTTAAGTCACCATCCTCGAATTAAAATTGTGCTCTTAACGGGTTATGCCAGCATCGCCACCGCCGTACACGCCATAAAACTCGGGGCCTACAATTATTTACCCAAACCCGCGAGCATCGACGAAATTCTCGCAGCATTTAATGAAACACCCACACTCGCAGGCGACATCAACGCCAGCATGTCATTGCGGCGGCTGGAGTGGGAAAAAATTCAACAAGCGCTGAGCGCTAACCAGGGCAACATCACGCTCACCGCACAACAGCTCAACATGCATAGACGCACCCTGCAACGAAAACTCCAGAAGCGCCCCGTCTTGACGTAATCGAGCAACCATCAACGCGACACCCCTTCGCAGAGGGCCGTCAATCCAACGCAATAAATCAACGTTCAAGCCACTTTTTTCGCAATACCGGGCAACATCAATTCAACCGCTTCAACACATTCCCTTACCCGAATCAACCGAGGAGCAAAGTATGTCGCACAGATCCAGTCACCTTTTATTTCAAACCGCCTGCAAAAAAATACAGACCTTTGATTTTATTGGCATAGTCGCATTGCGTCTGTATTTGGCCCCGATTTTTATTTTAGCGGGCTACCATAAAGTCAGCGCTCTCGATAATACGGCGTATTATTTCGAGCACAGTCTCAACATGCCTTTTCCCAGCGTGATGGCGGCGCTTGCGGGCACCACTGAACTGGTTGGCGGCGTGGCGCTACTGCTCGGTTTTGCCCTGCGTTTGATGACGATTCCACTCCTGTTTGTGATGGCTGTTGCCGCCTTCACCGCCCACTGGTCCAACGGCTGGCATGCACTACCCGAAACCACACTGACGATGCCCTGGGAATGGCGCACCGACCTGATAGAAGCCGCCGAAACCCGCAAGGCCGCTGCCAAATCGCTGCTAAAAGAACATGGCAACTACGCGTGGTTAACTGAAGTCGGTTCTTTTACGGTGCTAAAAAACGGAATAGAGTTTGCCGCAACCTATTTTATTATGTTGCTGATGCTGTTTTTTACCGGAGCAGGTCGATTTTTAAGCGTGGATTACTGGATTACACGGCGCTTTTGTAAAACGTAGAAGAATAGCCCACGCGCCCATCAACGATGCTGTATTTCAAGGTATTAAGCAGAGGGGTAATTCTATGAAAGTTGCCATTTTCAGTACCAAAGCCTACGACAAAGTTTTTTTAGTGCAGGCGAACAACGCACTCAGCCAGCCGCATCAGTTGATTTTTCATGATGTGAAACTGAGTGCCGCCTCTGCCCTGTTGGCACAGGGGTGTGGCGCCGTCTGCTGTTTTGTGAATGACACGGTGGATGCCACCGTGCTGCAACAGCTAGCCGATTTTGGCATTAAATTAATTGCGTTGCGCTGCGCAGGCTTCAATCAAGTGGATTTAGTTGCCGCAAAAAAACTCGGCATAGTCGTCGCGCGCGTCGCCGAGTATTCGCCCCATGCTGTGGCTGAACATGCACTGGGCTTGATTCTCATGCTTAACCGGAATTTACACCGCGCCTATCACCGTGTGCGCGAAAATGATTATTCATTAAATGGCTTGCTCGGCTTTGATATGGTGAATAAAACCGTCGCCGTGATTGGCACCGGAAAAATCGGCCAGGTCTTCGCAAAAATGGTGCAAGGCCTCGGCTGCAAAGTCATCGCCTATGACACGCAACCCGATCACGCATTAGCCGCTGCCGGCATTCACTACTGCTCGCTCGCCGAACTCTGGTCACAAGCCGATATTATTTCATTACACTGCCCGCTCAACAGCCAAACTCACCACCTCATTAATCCAGACAGCATCGCGCAGATGAAGCAAGGTGTCATGATTATTAATACCGGTCGCGGCGGCTTAATAGATACACGCGCAGCGATTGCCGGGTTAAAAAGCCAAAAAATCGGCTATATGGGCTTGGACGTTTACGAAGAAGAAGGCAATTTATTTTTTGAGGATAAATCCAATCAACTCCTGCAAGACGACGTGTTTGCGCGTTTACTCACCTTTCCGAATGTCGTCATCACCGGCCATCAGGCATTTTTTACCCGCGAAGCACTGACTGCCATCGCCGACATTACACTCGCGAATATCACCCATTTTGAGTGCGGTGACAGAGCGAAAATGGTCGTGGTTGATTGTTAAGACATCGATAAAGTCGCCTGTCAAAACCTTCTGGTGACAGGCGACGATCTGGTTAATAGTTGGACAGGCACCCATTTGCAATCCACGATGGGCCTAGGATACCAACCACCAACCCACCAACCCACCACGCCTGCCAGAGTGCAATAAAGCAGCGCTGGCACCAGCGTGAGGCGGATAATTTCCCCCTCTCGCCCCACCAGTTTTACGACAGATGCCGCCGCAACTACGTTCATCACGCAGATCATATTGCCCGCGTTGGAACCAAGCATTTGCAAGGCGAGAATCACTCTGGGCGATAAATCGCTGGCGAGTGCGGCGTCTTGCTGCAAACTGGCGAACATCATGTTGGAAAAGGTCGAGGAACCGGCGACAAAGCTGCCCAGCGCACCGATAAAGGGCGTCGCTAATGGCCAATGGGAGGAAAAGGTCGCGGCGGCGAGCTGTCCCAATTCGGTAGGCATAGCGGCAAGATCGGCACCGTTTACGCCAGAGTTAATGAAGATGCGCACCATAGGCACAGAGGCACCCAGTGCGATAAGCGTCGGCCAGAGGCGGCCGAGGGATTCGCGCCAGACCACAGCCGTCGTCGCCACCGGCAGGCGAAAAGCCAGGGCCACCACCAGCGCAACCAGCACAAACAGCGTGCCGGGCAAATACAAAGGCGCCACGCGGGTGGAAATAGCCGTACCCAGCAGCTGATTACATTCAAACGATACCGATTGCAGCAGGGCCTTAAAGGGAAAAAAATCAACCCGCGTCACGACCAATAAGCCCACCACAGCAAGATACGGCAGCCAAGCTCGAAGTAAACTCATGTGGGGTTTACCCTCGGCGTCTCGATCGGTGCCACCCTCGGCCTCGTCCAACACCGGTAAACGCCAAGGCGTGGCAGGCAACAACCAACCACGCCGGGCGACAGTCACCACCAAGCCCAAGCCCACCAGCGCACCGAGCAGACTGGGAAACTCCGGCCCTAAAAAGCGCGCGATGATATAAGCCGGGAGCGTAAACGCCAAACCACTGAAGAGTGCAAACGGCCAGATGGCCAAACCCTCGCGCCAGGATTTATTCGCGCCGAAAAACCGGGTCAGCAGTGCAAGCATCAACAGAGGCAAAAAACTGGCGATCAGTAGATCAATCCCACTCGCGGTGACTGCGATCGCCTGCAATTCACTCGCCCCCATACCGGGAATACCCTGCCCTAACCCAACAATAACCGGTGTGCCTATGGCGCCAAACGAAACAGGTGCGCTATCGCCAATTAATGCCATCACTACCGCCGCCAAAGGAGGAAAACCCAGCGCCACCAGCAGCGGCGCACCTATGGCAGCAGGCGTACCAAAGCCGCTGGCACCTTCCAAAAACGCGCCAAACAGCCAGGCGATAATAATCACTTGCACGCGGTGATCGCGCGATATGCGGGAAAACCCCTGACTAATGACCACCAAGGCGCCGATCGCCCTGAGCGTGTTCAGCAATAGCATCGCACCGAATACAATGACTAAAATAGTGAACGCAATAACCCATCCCTCAAGCACTGAAGCCGCCACTTGCACCAGCGGCATTTGCCACACCCACAAAGCCGCAAGTGATGTCGCGAGCAAACTCAGGGGCATGGCGCGGGTGGCGGGCATCCGCAATACCACCAGTAGCCCTAAAATGGAAAGAATGGGGACGATAGCCGTCAATAATTGCAGCAGCGCCATAAACTAAGCCTTTGCAAGGATCTGAGGATGTTTTATTGCACGCAGTGTAAAGTGATTTTTGGGTGCTCGGTTTGCGCGAGATCATTTTGCAGTCAAAGCGCGCAAAGCCTCTACAACGTCAAAACCATAGGCATTGCACCCGGATAAAAATTTAGGCGTTAAAATAGCACTATGGAAGCACACCCGTTTACTATTACGCATATTTCTCGCTATTTAAAAAATAGCATCCGGTACGACACAGATCGATTATTTATTAATTATACCCGCTTAAAAATCAACGAAGTATTCACGCCTCCAAAAGCAAAATTATTGCTCATAAAGTACTGAGCATGCAATTCGCGCACACCGTGCTGGATATAATCGAGGCGTCCACAATTGCCATCCACTTCATCCAGGTTAATATTGGGTGAAAACCAGTTTTCATTCATCATTTCTATACCGAGCCAAGCTTCGAGAGCACCGCAGGCACCGAGGCTATGGCCGATGTAACCTTTTAAACAACTAAAGGGAATATTACTACCCATCACCTCTTGGGTAGCACATGACTCAGCAATATCGCCGTGGATTGTTGCAGTGCCGTGACCGGAAATATAACCAATTTGCTCCGCATTCAATCGTGCATCAACCAAGCTTTTTTGCATTACTTTTGCCATGGTGGACTGATTCGGACGCACCAGATGATTCCCATCGCAATTGGTAGCAAAACCAATCACTTCGGCAAGAATTGTCGCGCCACGCGCAACAGCGTGCCCCCAATCTTCCAAGATCAAGGTGCAGGCGCCTTCGCCCAATACCAAGCCATCGCGTTTCGGATCAAAAGCGCGAGGGGATAATTCCGGCGTAGTATTTTTGATGCTAGCAGAATAGACCGTATCGAACACGGCGGCTTGAGTTGGACAAAGCTCTTCAGCACCGCCAGCGATCATAATGGTTTGCTGACCGTTACGAATAGCTTCATAGGCAAAGCCGATACCCTGGCTGCCCGCAGTACAGGCACTGCTTGTTGTATACATGCGGCCGCAGGTACCACAAAGCACGCTGATATTCACTGCTGCCGAATGGCTCATCATGCGCAAATAGGTAGTACCATTTAATTTCACCATAGATTTTTGTTCGAGCAGCCCAAAAAATTCCATGGCGGCATCGCTGCTGCCGGTGGCAGAACCATAGGCAACACCAGTAGCATCACTGCTAATAATGGGATCTTGAAATAATCCGGCATGCCGTAATGCCTGCTCAGTGGCGACAACAGCCATTTGCGCCACGCGCCCCATGCCGCGCTTTTTTTTCAGAGTGTAATGCGCGGGCAACACAAAATCATCTACTGGAGATGCCAAGCGCGTTTGCAGCTCTGGGTACTGCTCCCACTCGCGCATATAACGCACTCGATTTTTTAGTTGAAGTAGATTTTCGCGAATCGTTCTCCATTCGTGCCCCAAGGCAGAAATGGCGCCAGCGCCGGTAATGGCGACACGTCTTGTCACTCGGGTTCTCCTGTAAGTGATGCGCTAAATGGATGGCCAGCTACTTGATTGATCAACGGCTTACGAAAAACGGTCAGCTTAGCCGATGCACACAGCCGCTGATCACGCAAATTCACAATGTCGCAGTTAAAATTGGCGAGACTAGCGCCTACCACCGCCACTTCAGTACAACGCACTTGCAGCACGTCACTCGCAAAAAAATAAGGCACTAACGCCTCGTACTTACGCGTACCCAACAACAAACCCAAGTGAGGCGTGATCATACCTTGCTGCAATTGGTGTCCAGCAATCAAGGCTGCAGTCTGCCCCATATACTCCAACCCGATCCAACTGGGAACCCCCTTTCCCGCTATAAAAAAAGATGATTCTTCGTTGATATCAACTTCAGCGCAAGAAAATGTCTGCCCAAGTCTCACAACTCGATTGAGCAGTAGCATAGGTTCGCGATGGGGAATTAATTCATAAATTTGTGGATCAATCATCTGCCATGACCCACCGCATCAGGCCTCGACTCCAGGACAGACTGGTCAACAGCCCAATAAGCGTAAAAATTAAACCATTGCAAAGGCGCCCGTGCAACTTGCTGCTCAAGCGCATGCGCATATTGCTGCGCGTAGGCCTGCAGCTGTGCGCCGCCATCGTTTCGCGGCAGTTTTATCTGGGATGCAAATGGAACCAGTTCAAAATAAATTTTGCTGGCATTGCGATAGGAAAACATCAACTGCACCTCACACTGCAACACTTTGGCGAGCACATAGGGGCCAATAGGCAGCTGTGCCGGCCGGCCTAAAAAATCGACTGTGACCGTACGCGCGTCGCCACTCAGCGGAATGCGATCACCGGCGATAAATAGCCAATCACCATTAGCAATCTTAGCTTTAAGCTGCAAAATAAGCGCAATATTTAACTCATCAACTTGGTAAATATTAATACGAGAATCTGGATTAATATTTTGCATCGCAGCGACAAAATTAGCCGAGTGCTGATCATAGACCAGTGCATTAATCGTTTTGGCCTTGTAACGCTGTACGAATCCACGACAGTATTCCAGATTACCCAAGTGGGAGCCGATAATTAATTGACCTTGTGTTTTTGCCATAAAATCAGACAACAGAGATTCATTCGCGATGTGAAAATCCTGCTCTTGAATGGGAGTGCTCCACGCCAGCAGCTTATCCAAAATACACTGTCCAAAGGCATACATATGATAAAACACGTCACGGTGACCAGGGGTTTTTCCTTTCCAATAGTTCGGATGTTTTCGCGCGTGGGTTAGCAGAAAATCTAGAGAAGCTTTACGTGCGCGGCGATTGAGCAGAAAAAAATAGGTTATGACCGGATAGAGTAGAACACTAAAAAAACCTCGCCCAAATAAACGCTGCAGCCAGAGCAAAAACAAAATGCCGCCGAGGGTACCCGATTCTTGCAGTCGAGACCAGTGCACAGGTCTTTTGATATTTGTATCGGTCATTATCGACCTCGCAGACGCTGCCATAACAACCTAGGCAGACGGATTAACATCCCTAGAATCAAGCGGCTATGCAATTGAATGAGCAGGATATTGTCGCGAAAGTAATTAAAGTGCGACACATTATGCTCAGGGTAAATCACTTTGGTATTGACAAATACAAGCCTTATATTTAACCAAACTGCTTTAACCAGCAGCTCGGTATCAACATCCATACGGTTACCAATAAAATAGCGATCGATTACATTTTCAATTTGCGTGAGTGGGTAAATACGGAAACCACACAATCCATCTTTAATTCGCAGAGATAACGTCTCGAGTGCAACCCAAAAATCGGTCACCTTTCGCCCATACACTCGCACTTTAGGTGCAGAGCCATCGAATACCGGGTTGCCACAAATAATCGCCTCTGGGTACTGCCTCGAGCATTGCACAAACTTATCAATATCAGTGGCGGCGTGCTGGCCATCGGCATCAATTTGAATAGCATGCGTAAATCCAAGGCTGCGGGCAAAATAAAATCCAGATTTTATTGCAGAACCCTTTCCGCGATTGCGTCGCAAGCTAAAAAAATGTGTGTTAGGGTAATGCTGCAAAGCCGCTTCAATCTCAGCACAGCTACTAGCGCTACTGCCATCATCCACAACAACCAAGGGGAAACCAACACTCGCAAGCTGAGGCAAGAACGCAATAAACTGTTGTTCATGATTGTAATGAGGAATTAACAGGCAATAATTCATAACGGTTGTCGCACTTCGTCAGCACACTGTTTAAAAACAAAGCGCCCTTCAGATAAAACCATATTTTCTTTCCGGTAGTAGAATTGAACAGCGCAGCGTTCTTTGCTATTGCTGTAGATGAGATTTAACTGCAACGTTTGACCGGGCAGCATGACCTGCTGGAATTTTAAATTATCAATGCGAAGACAGTCATCTCCTACGGCAAACAGACTTTTCGCGATCTC
>JACCDR012242508.1_pt1 | contig 11137 bp, 11 predicted proteins | sample 7446431 | NCBI WGS metagenome assembly JACCDR01 (sample SAMN15323443, study PRJNA562643) | freshwater metagenome | isolation source: river surface water | place: USA:Blue River Watershed | collected 2017-08-17 | reverse complement strand
CTATCCCACATTCAAACTATCCCACATTAAAACCATCCCACAGTAAAACTATTCCACATGCATTAAAGCCATCCCGCATGGCGTCACATCACCAACTCAGGGCGCTGATAGGTAACCTCGCCATCTTGCAGCCAAATAATGCGCCCCGTTTGCTCGGCAACCTTTTTTTCGTGCGTCACGAGAACCAGCGTATTGCCGTCGGCATGAATATCTTTAAAGAGAGCCATAATGTCTTGACTGGTCACACTATCCAGCGCACCCGTTGGCTCATCGGCCAAGACAACCGCCGGCGATGTCACCAGTGCGCGCGCAATCGCGACGCGTTGTTTTTGGCCGCCGCTCATTTCATGCGGGTAATGGGATTTACGGTGTTCAAGGCCCACACGCTCCAGCCATGCTTCCGCGCGTTTTAAGCGCTCTTTGCGCGGAATATTTTGATAATAGAGTGGCAAAGCGACATTTTCAGCCGCCGTTTTATAGGCCAACAAATTAAACGATTGAAAGACAAACCCTAGGTGATAATTGCGCAAACGCGCTGCCTGCGCTTCGCGCAATTGCTGATTAATCGCGATGCCATTTAACGTATAATGGCCCCCGTCAAAGGCATCCAAAAGCCCTAGCACGTTCAGTAACGTCGACTTGCCCGAACCCGATGCCCCCATAATGGATACCATCTCACCCGACTCAATCTGCAAATCGACGTTTTTTAACACATGCAAGCGCGCCTGCGCTTGGCCGTAATACTTATTTAACTGTCTAATTTCGATCATAGCCATCTTATGACTCAGCGCGTAAAATCCTTACCGGCCGGTACATTACCGGTTTTTGTAACCCATCGCCACCTATCCTTTGCAGCCAGCCCCGACGTCTTCTTGTGCACACTATTATCAGCATCGCAAAACCGGTCGAATACTGCCTGGTTGAAAAACGCAGCCAATTTTACGCCTTTGTAACGCCTGCCCTCTCGCGTGAAGACGCTCTCCGCGCATTGGCGGCGCAAAAAATAGCGCACCCCGAAGCGCGTCATCACTGTATGGCCTATCTCATTGGCAGCAGTAGCGCACCGACTGCAGTCGCCTACGACGACGCAGGTGAACCCGCAGGCACCGCCGGAAAGCCCATGCTGCACCTTCTCACTCAGCGTGGGATTGGCAATTGCTGCGCAATTGTCGTGCGGTATTTTGGGGGTATTAAATTGGGGGCTGGCGGTTTGGCTCGCGCCTACAGCCAAGCGGTTTCACTCGCATTAAACAGCGCCGAATTGCACACACAGCTTGCCCTCAGTCGCTTAGAGGTCACAGTGGATTTTGACGGTGAAGCCAGCGCCCGCCGCCTACTGAATCAAGCGGCTTTTCGCGTCACGGCAGAGCATTACACGCTGAGGGCAACCTTAGTGTGCGAAGGCCCCACCGACAATATGCCAGCGCTGACACAGGCCCTGCAAAATGACAGCAAGGGCCGAGCACACCTATTGGCATTGACTTAATGCTTATTCGCATACCACGGCAGAAGCCTAACAGGATTCGCGCGGCAGATCGCGTCTTTGCCTTGCAGGTGGCTCGGCGCCAATGTGCGCTACGTGACGCATTTTTGCCAAGGCCATTTGTTTTTGCCGTTCGGCAAAGCGCTCCCGTTGCTCGGGGGTTTGATTGTCATAACAGCGCGGGCAAGCAACACCTTGTAAATATTTTGGCGAGGCTTTATCCGCTTCCGTAATCGGGTGGCGACACCCGTGGCACTGATCGTACTGCCCTTTCAATAAATCGTGATTAACGGCGACTCGATTATCAAAAACAAAACACTCGCCTTCCCACAAGGATTCAGTTTTCGGAATCTCCTCAAGATATTGCAATATGCCACCCTTCAAATGGTATACCGATTCAAATCCTTGTTGCTTCAGGTAAGCCGTTGATTTTTCACAGCGAATGCCACCGGTACAAAACATCGCGACTTTTTTGTGCTTGGCCGGGTCCAAATGTGTTTTGACGTATTCCGGAAATTCGCGGAAATTTGTGGTTTTGGGATCTAAAGCGCCCTTAAAAGTACCAATGCTGTATTCGTAATAATTGCGCGTATCCACCAACACAACCTCGGGGTCACTGATCAGCGCATTCCAGTCTTTTGGCTCAACATAAGTGCCTACATCACGAGTCGGGTCAATATTTTCAACGCCGAGCGTCACAATTTCTTTTTTTAACTTGACCTTCATGCGATAAAAGGGCTGTGTCGACTCAAAGGATTCTTTGTGGTCTAAATGTGTCAAACGCGGGTCTGATTTTAAATAGGTTAATAGCGCGTCAATGGCACTACGCGTACCGGATACAGTGCCATTAATACCTTCGTGTGCCAGCAATAATGTGCCTTTAATACCCTGCTGCTGGCAAAACGTCAGCAGGGGTTCGCGTATGGAAGCGTAATCCGGCAGGGATACAAAACGGTATAACGCTGCGACAACAATAGGCAGAGGAGCAGTCATAACAATTCACACAAAAAATAAAATGGGTTGGAGTTGAGCGGGGGAATAAGTGGGCAACAGAGGCAGCCGGCACAGAGCCTCGTTAAGCCAACAATTGTTGCAGTAGTCGTTGGTGGCGCATCTGCTGGTGCGACTGGGTTAAGCGACTAGCGAGAATAATGGCTTGAAAGTCACGCAGAGCTGTGTCAAAACAATCATTCACAATCAAATAATCACTTTCGACATAGTGCTCCATTTCGCGGCGCGCATCGCGCATGCGGCGCTCGATAATCGCACTATCATCTTGCCCGCGACCTTGTAAACGCTGGCGTAACGATGCTTGCGACGGCGGCAGAATAAACACACTCAGGGTGCCGGGTAATTGGTGACGAATTTGTGCTGCACCTTGCCAATCAATTTCCAAAATAACATCCGTTCCTTGCGACAGGGCCGTTTCGACCCACGCTTTGGTCGTTCCATAGTAATGGTCAAATACCTGTGCATGCTCCAAAAAAGCCGCTTCATTTAATAGCTGTGTAAAAACACCGGCAGATACAAAATGGTAATTCACGCCGTCGACTTCACCGGCACGCCTGGCGCGGGTAGTATGCGACACCGACACCGCTATACCCGGAGTCGATTCGATCAAGGCCTTCACTAAACTGGTTTTGCCTGCGCCACTCGGCGCCGAAACCGTAAACAAGGTGCCACGAATCGCCATAAGGAAAGCCTCTGAAAAAGCTGAAATCATACACCGCCCGTCCCCCTGACGGAACTTGAGCCAGATCAAGGCTTGGCATTCTGGCGACGATATGACGCCCCTCGCGGCGATTTAACGCAAACCACACATGCTGAGCCAGGCTTGAATGGCGGGCGAGCGAAATTTTTGGCGATGCAGCACGACATAAAAGGTGCGGTGAAAATGGCGCTGCGGCACACTCAAGGGCACCAAGGATTGATCCGCAAAGGCCGCCTGCAAGACAATGCGCGACAAACAGGCGATACCCATACCCGCTTTCACGGCGCGAATAATGGCCTCAGTGTGCTCAAGCTCCAACAGCACCGGCAATCGCGGCAGCAAATCATGCATGGCCCGATCAAAGGTTTGACGCGTGCCGGACCCCGGCTCGCGCAATATCCAAGGCGTCGCAACCAACTCGGCATCACTGACGCGATGCCGCTGGGCGAGCGGGTGATCGGGGCGGCAAAAACATTGCAGCGTATCCTGCCGCCAAGGCAGCATCTCCAGCTCCGGCGCATGGATATCGCCCTCTATCAGCCCAATATCTATCTCAAAATTGCGCAGCGCCTCAACAATGCGCTGTGTGTTGGCGAGCTGTAGCGTCAGCTGCGCCCTGGGGCCACCGGGCACGGGAATGGCATCACTCTGGGCGACGCCCTGCTCACGCAGGTACTGCTGCATCAAATCTACCGCGAGATAGTTACCAATGGTCAAGGTGGCACCGAGTCGCAATAAGAACGGGGCTGAATCCTGTCGAAATAGACTATCCAATGCGCGCGCGCGTTCGAGCAGCGCCTCGGCTTCAGGTCGCAGGCGATGGCCTAATTCATTTAAAATCAATCGCTTACCGTGCCGATCAAACAGCGGGGCGCCATATTGTTGCTCCAGCTCTTTCAGGGCACTACTCGCCGCCGACTGCGATAACGACAGGGACTCGCCCGCTTTACTCACATGCGAAAACTGCGCAATTGCAACAAAAACCTCTAGCTGGCGTAGGGTGAAGCGCATTTGATATCCATAAAATTGATTAATATTATCTATATAACCCGTTTTACTGATTAGGTAAAGGCCATTAAGCTGCCACCACCCGATTGGGCTCCGGCCGAATCCTGAGCCATTTTGGTTGTCCCTCTCTATTTTTATTTTTGTTGTTTGGTTGAGTAAATCCCTATGAGCAATTTGTTGACTGAAACCGTTCTCTCGGTACATCACTGGAACGACACCCTGTTTAGCTTCACCACCACGCGCCAATCGGGTTTTCGGTTTCGCAACGGCTACTTCACCATGATTGGCTTGCCGCAAGATAATGGCCGCCCCCTGCTGCGCGCCTATTCAATTACGAGCGCCAATTACGAAGAGCACCTGGAGTTTTTCAGCATCAAGGTGCCAGATGGCCCGCTCACCTCGCGCCTGCAAAAAATTCAACCCGGCGACACGCTATTTATCAGCAGCAAGGCGACCGGCACCCTGGTGACCGATCACCTGCTCCCCGGCAAACATTTGTATTTATTGAGCACCGGCACCGGTTTGGCGCCCTTTTTGAGCATCATTAAAGATCCGGAAGTCTACGCCCAGTACGACAAAATTATTCTGACCCACGGTGTGCGCTACGTCAGTGAGCTGGCTTATCAGCAATTCATTACGGAAGAATTGCCCAACAATGAATTTTTTGGCGATGACGTCAAAGCGAAATTAATTTACTACCCCACCGTCACGCGTGAACCTTATAAAAATCAAGGTCGGTTGACCGACCTGCTGTTAAGTGGCGACCTCGCACGCAATATCGGCCTGCCACCGATCAACACGCAGGATGACCGTTTCATGCTCTGCGGCAGCCCCAGCATGTTAAAAGATTTTTGTGCCATATTAGACGGCCAAGGGTTTAAAGAAGTGCGCCACGGCGATAGCGGTCATTATGTTATTGAGCGTGCATTTGTCGAATAAACAACAGCCATACCCTATTCGCTCACAAAGGGATTGACATCATTTTTTGGCAAATGCGCCCTGTAGGGTTTGGCAATATTGCGGTAAGCTGCAAAAAACCCCGGCACCAAAGCCGGGGAGCTTTCTTGAATAAACCCCTGTGCTTTTAAATAACGATGAACGCGTGGCAAACGATAACAGGGAACATGGGGATAAGCGTGGTGCTCCAGGTGGTAATTAGTGCCCACATTTAATACCGTCATGCCCCAATGGGTTCGTGAATACGCATTGTTTAAATCATCCGCCGGCAAGCCTGCGTGGTCCAAATAGGACTGACAGGCCGTGATGACAATCGCCGCCAGGTGCGGCAGACCAATAACACAGAGCGCTATCAGAGGCTGCCGCCAGGCCACAACCGCATACAGGCTGAGCATCGCGCCGGATAGCACCAAATTCAACCGCGCCAGCAGTATTTGAAAAGGCAAAGGATAGGCGAGCGGATACAGGGCATTAAAGGGTTTACCACTTGCCATTCGCCAAGTGTTTTTAAAATACATGACATTAAATATCCATCGTGTAAACAACAAGCGCTGCCAAACGCGAGTTAAATGGGCTGTGGGCTCTAAATCTGGGTCGCCGGTTTGATTGGCAAAACGGTGATGCTGCCAGTGGCGCATAGCAAAACCCATTTCAAAATAGGTCATCACACACGAGGAGACGGCAATACCCAACAGAGCACTTATCGTCTTATTGGGCACTAAAAATCCGTGCATCCCTTCATGTCCCAGCTGGGCCAGCATACTCACCCCATACCCCCCCAGAATACTCAACACCAGAACAGGCAATAAGGCCACATAAATTGGCAGGCTCGTCAACGCATAATAGCTCCCCAGGCCCGTGACGATCACCCAGGCCAATGCGTAAATCACGACCGCAATACCCAAGACATAGGACGACGCTATCATGCGGGGCGGTAATTTTGGTTTTTGGCGTTTGAAACTACTGGCCCCCTCCCGTAACAAGGCCACAGCAGGTGATGCAGCCGTATTTTTCTGGCGTTGGCCCGTTTTCTCTAAACGCATTTCTGGCAAACAACTCGACTCCGTCATAACACACCTCACGTGGCGATACGAAAACGACACCTTCCACTATTTTGTACATGCAATTAAGCCCAGCAGAAAAATCTTGTCGCGCTTTATTGCATGTTTGCACGCGTTATTCTGTCGCACTGTTTGGTGCGCACCGAATTTTCAATAAGACGCCTTCCGCCAAGATGCAGTACACTAGCGGTAAACCCGATACTCATCCGGCTCCGGCCAACAAACGACACGGCTGACGCTACCACCTGTGGAGGTATTGATGCTCAAACAACAGGGTGCTGGCGGCTTGCCGCTTGAATTTATCGATATTTTGTCAACACTGGTGCGGGAGCCGAGCGTCGTGGGTGCCGAGCATGCCTTTTTCCGCGTACTTCAACGGGAATTAGAAGAGCGTGGCGCCCGCGTCACCTGGTATGAAGGGCTTTTGGTGGCGCAAGGCCGGCGTCCGCAGTCATTGATGCTCTCGGCCCATGCAGATCGCCACGGCCTCATCTGCACAGGGCCGAATGAATTTCAATATGCGGCGTCCGTCTCGGGTGCGCGTTCGGATTTACTCGGCAATTCGATTAGCGAATCCTTAATGAAAAAAATCGCCAGTCGCTTTCACGATAACCATGTCTACGCCTACGAACCCTGGTCTGGCGCCTATCGCGGCCAGGGAAAAATTCAACGCGCCTATATTTGTGAGTATCGCAACAATTTGATTTTTGAAGTGGAGGGCCTTGCGCATTTAGTGGCCGGCACACCCGTTGCTTTTCGCGATAAATTGCGTGTTACCGAAGAGTCGCTGATGGGCCAACTCGATAATGTACTGACGGTTGCCGCGCTGGTGTATTTATTCGAAGCAGGCTTTGAAGGTACGGCATTTTTTACCGCACAAGAAGAAGCGGGCAAAAGCTGGCGCTATTTATTGGAGTGGTTTCGCCGGTTTGGCGGCAGCACCAATCAGCTGCTGGTAGTCGATACCAGCCCCTTTCCCGATTTTAACGCCGCATCGCAGCAACAACTGATTCTGCGAAACAAAGATGCCAACGCGCAGTTTAACGTCTCACTCACGGCGCGACTGGCAACGACTTGCCAGAGCTTGGGCTACAGCAGCCTGCATAAAGATGTCTATGTTGAAAATCAAAATATCCAGGCGTTAGCGCGAGGTGACGAACCCACCTCAATTGGCTCTACTGAAATGGGCCGGATTATTCGAGCATCTCAAGGTTTGGTGGACGGCAGCACCTTGCAAATTCCAACGTCTGGCTATCACACGATGGAAGAATCTGCACCCATTGCATCGGTGCAGGCGTTTTTACACGTTCTACTCAGTCTCGCTCAAGACGACAGTACCTTCCCAGCTTGTTCTACGTGATATTTCGCGGTGCACACCAGGCTTGCAGCCGGCGATATTATTCGCCCAACAAAATCAATGATCTGGTTACAAGGTCAATGGCCTGGTTAATAGTAGTCAGGCTCATTACCTGGCTTCCATTTAATGTTGCAGCCCATGGAAGGAATTTGCTCGGCCGGAATCTGCTCGCCGGCTAATAGCTGATCCAAAGCCCGGCGCAGATCCCGCCCGGTTGCGGGATTCTGGGTTGAATCATAATTGCCAGATGAAATACGGTGCGGGCGCGTATCATCAAACTGGCCGCGATAAACCAGCGTTAACTGCGCATCAAAAACAAAAATATCGGGCGTGCAGGCCGCTTTATACGCCTTGGCAACGGTTTGCTCGACATCCCACAAATAGGGGAAATCATAGCCTCGTGCAGCCTTTTCAGTTTTCATCAACGCATAGGCGTCAGCTGGATACGCGTCGGTATCGTTGCTGTTAATGGCAACAAAAGCGATACCTTGTGCTTGATAGATTTGCGCCAACTTGGCGAGCACAGGTGCCACGTGAATAACATAGGGGCAGTGGTTACAAATGAAAAAGACTGCCAAGCCTTTTTGCACCGGCAAATCGGCAAGCGATACCCAGCGGCCCTCGGTGTCTTGCAGCGTAAAATCCGGCGCGGCGCTATTTAACTCAAGCATGGTGGACGGCGTTAAGGCCATATCAATTCTCTACAGGTCTTTGCCCAGGAAGGGCTGTCGGGTGTGTATTAAGTCGCCTTTAAAGATCGAATTAAAGCGGTGACTTTTTGAATGCGCTCGTCAATATTTAAGCTTAATGGAAATTGCTCTATCGCCGTCAATCGCGGCAATAAACCGGCATTATTGGCAACTTGTATGGCCAGACCTGGGCGCGCATTTAATTCCAATACCAATGGCCCTTTATTTTTATCCAAGACCAAATCAACGCCGATATAACCTAAACCTGTCATGTCGCAACAGGCGCAGGCCAGTTTGATCATCTCCTCCCAACGCGGCACCACTAGCTCGCTCAACAATTGCTTGGTGTCTGGGTGGTGGGTAACCGGTAAGCCGTGCTGAACCGCATTTAACGCCCGCCCGGTGACAATATCAATCCCCACACCCACAGCGCCTTGGTGTAGATTAGCCTTGCCTTTGGACTCATGGCAGGACAACCGCATCATCGCCATGGTCGGGTAGCCCCGAAATACAATGATACGAAGATCGGGAACCCCTTCGTAAGTGAACGATTTAAAAATCGGGTCAACAATAATTAAATCTTCAATCAGCGCAACGTCACTCTTGCCACCGAGGGAAAAAATACCCGCTAGGATATTGGACAAGTGGCGTTGAATTTCATCAATTTCCAGTGCGCGGCCATCGGTACGCTGCATACGGCCCTGCTCATCACGCAGAACCACTAAAATACCTTTTCCACCCGAGCCTTGTGCCGGTTTAATGCAAAAACCCCTATCGTGTTTTAACAAGGATTCAACCGTCGCAATATCGTGCTGCTCGCGCACGACACCAATTAACTCCGGGACGTGAAGCGCATGGGCCAGAGCAAGCTGTTTGGTTTTCAACTTATTATCAACAAGCGGATAAAGACTGCGCTTGTTATACCGGCTGATAATGCGATGATTACGGAAGTTCATCCCCATGATGCCCTTTTTTTTAAGGGCACGATAAACCTTAAAGAGGGCGAGGGGGTTGTCGATCATCATGCGCGCCCAACCAATTGCTTAAAGCGCTTTAACTCTGACAAGCGATAACCCGTATAGCTGCCGCACAAAATAACAAGACCCATAAAAATAAATTGCAACCCAATAAAATGGAAGGTCAGATGCTGAACAATTCCGTTTGACATGACCAAAAAAGCCAGCACGGCAACCAACAAGGAACCGCCACCTTGGCGCACGACTTCTTTGGCGCCCTCCTCTTCCCATAAAATCGACATGCGCTCAATCGTCCAAGACAGAATGATCATCGGGAAGAAGGTTAACTTTAAACCCTCAGACAACCCAAAACGGAAAGCCCCCACCGATAAGACTGACATAATCAACACAACACACAAAATGACGAGGGCGATTCGCGCCACCAATAAAAGATTGTGCTTGGATAAATACGACCGAATAACAAGCCCCACTCCGACGATCGATAAAAAACCGACTAAACCCGTCACGAGACTCGTTTGCATAAACGACAATGCAATCAATACGGGCATGAAGGTTCCGCTTGTTTTTAAGCCCACCAAAATACGCATAAAAACAACAATCAGCACGCCAACAGGTACCAACAAAATACTTTTGAAAAGCGCTTGCTCGCTCAAAGGCAAGCTGTGGATTGAGATATCCAGCAAACTCTCTTCACGCTCGGGCGAGCGCAAGCTGGCAATAACGGGAATTTGTTTTTTCAACATCGAAAAGGCGACCGTTGCACCATGACCGCCCTCCAGCTCCAACACAGCGCCATCGCGCTGCTCCCAAATGATCCAATCATGCTTCGCGGGATCCAGCTCGCCAGTGGGGTCAAAAACAGCGCCTTGCTGAGCATTAAAAACCTGCACCCAGGTGCGAAGCCCCTGATTGCGGGCGCCATCTTCCAGCACCAGCACCGACACCGTTCGCGCAGGAATATTGGCAAAATTTAGCAGCTCTACAATGCGTTTTGCGACATCACCATTTTGCAACAGCAACTGCGCCTGCTCATTCGGTTTTTTAAAGGCTTTAATAAACTCACGCGTTAACTCGAACGGGTCGGCTGTACGCGACTGAGCCTGGGCCACAATCGATTGAGCTGCCGTTTCAATCGACCCAAGCCACTGAGGCTTTTGGACATCCTGAAGCGCGTCTTCATCCACAATAAATGGATTATCGTTGAACTGAACTTCAGTTAAGTAGTACAGCGTTTGCTTGCCGCTGGCTTTATCTATCGCCCACTCGGCTCGCCGGACGTTATTCTCTTCGATAAAGCGCAAATTAAACCCTGGACTTGCCGTGCGCTCATTTAATTGCTCCAAATTATGTGCTGCTGGTAAAACAAACGCGGCGCGAGCTGCCGCATCGTCTGCCTGAAACTGTATTCTAGCTTCAACAGCCCAATGCGTTTTCGTGACGCCCGGCAAAAACGGTATGCCGGAGACAAAATAGCGAAATCCAATTAAGCCAAACCCCAATAAAAACAGCCCGGCCACAACGAATTTTAAATTTAATCGCGAGCTATTCATTGTGATTGGCCTGTTTTATCATCGCGGGTAAAAATAAACGATTCACTGACATCTACAACCGCGACATCCCTCAAAAATGAGCGGCCTAATAATGCCGGGTAGAGCATGTCGCCCCGATCGGTCAGACTAAATTCCGCGTCATCCGTATAATTTCCCAGCTTCACACGCAACTTCACAACGGGCCTGCGCTGATTTTCTGTTGCAGACGCCTGCTTGATTTTAACCATGCGGTGTACCGGCAATTCAAAAATAGGGTCCGCCTCTACACCGGCCGCGACACGCGAACCACGGTGTGTGTGCAATTTAAATCGAACCCACTGTTTACCATCGCGCTCAAATAATCG
>JACCDR010903152.1_pt1 | contig 11137 bp, 13 predicted proteins | sample 7446431 | NCBI WGS metagenome assembly JACCDR01 (sample SAMN15323443, study PRJNA562643) | freshwater metagenome | isolation source: river surface water | place: USA:Blue River Watershed | collected 2017-08-17 | reverse complement strand
GCTCAATGCGAGAGCGGGCCACGGCATGCTGGTCCGACAGGATCTGCATCACACGCAGGTTGCGCTCGTTGGGCGGGAGGTACTTCACTTCCAGCTGAACGTCCTGGTCCATGAAACGTGCGAGATCCAGCGGGCGGTTCTGGCGCAGTGCTTGGCGGATCTGGCGCATGATGTCCACCAGGTAAGGTGCCGACATCGGACGACGACGCGAGTTGTCGCGATCGAGGTAGTAGTCGAAGTCCTCCTTGTACTGGGTGAACACGTCAATCAGCGTCGGGTACGCTTGGAACTTGGCCCAGTAGGCCGCGGCCAAGAGACCGTACTGATTGCGCACATACACAGGCCGGCCGAGTTGTCGCTGGAAACTGCGCAGCTTCTCGTTGCTGAACGAGAAGATCTTGGGGTTTTGCGCACCGCTTTGCACGAACGCCCAGTAGTGCTGGATCGTGGGAACCTTGATACCCAGCAGGGGGTGCTCGAACGCAAGCATGTTGTCAAAGCTCAGCAGGTGGCCGAGCTCGGAGCGGGCCGAGCCAGAGAAGTTGATGAACGTCACGCCATCGCCCGAGCTGTTGGGGATCGGGCCCAGGCGCACATGGGCGTGGGGTGCGAGTTGTTCAGGAGGAGCTTCAGCGAACGACTGGCGCATGAGGGCTTGCAAGCCGTCAGCCATCGCGGTGTTGTGAACACCGTCATCGCGGCGGCTGGCGTGGGGTTTGCCACTGGTGAGGCGTTGCTGCTGACCCTTGCTGCGGGGACGGGTGTTTTGGTTGTTGCGTTCGAAAGTCATGGCGTTATGGCTCCTGTGTGAGAGTGTGTCGTAATAACTCACTGCGAACCCTCTAGGGCTCGCGGGTCTTGCTATTGTCTAGGGTCGAGGCTGAATTGAGAAGGGAAGAGAAATGCGAAAGATGCTTTAGGTCTTTTGCTCCTCGAGGCTTGTCTTGTACTCTCCCAAAGGCTTGGTGATGAGTAACAATTTTTCCACATTGATGCGCAGAATTGCCAGGCAGGCTGTCATGGGGTTAGACAGCAAGGCTGCGGCAGTATCCTCCGACTTGGTCCAACGCTGGTTAGCGAAAATGTGTGTGCCACCGTGGCGGTCCGTGTCCACGCTCGCCGGTGAGATCGCCAACGCGAGCTTTTGCACGAATTCGGTAAAGTTGCTTTCATTTTCCACCAACAGCAGCGAGAGCGCACTCACGTAGTTGGATAGGAACGAATGCACCGCCTGGTTCTTCGTGATCAAACCCTCTGCATCAATGATGTTCAGCGGCGAGGCAAAGAAGCCTGTGCTGAATTCTGCAGCAGTGTAAATGGTCGCCATGGCGTTCTCTGGAGCCGAGACCGACTCCATGATGAAAGCCTCGATGGCCATTTCACTTATCGATGGAGTCGACCGGTGGGAAGCTTCGGCGATACTTCTCGAAATCGATGGGAGGTGGGACGTGGATGGTTGACTGCGTTGGGGGCTCGACGGGTAGGTCGACAGGGGCGCCCTCGCTGTCGTCACGTATTTCAAGAGTTGGGATGCGGTTGTAGGTACTTCTTGGGTCATCGTCGTCTTCCAGATGGCTGTAGGCGTTGCGGAGATTCATCCAGATGCCGTGCTCGGTCGTGGTGTCATTGTTGTGCACCAAAGTGAGGCTGAAGCGAAAGCGCTTGATGCGCAAGAAACGCAAAGCCCTGCACAGAACCCGCCACGTCATCTGCTCGTTGGTAATGAGGTTCTTGTTCATGGCCGATCGGGCCTGGACATGATCCTCGGTGTTATTGGGGATGCCGTTGAGCGGATCACGCAGGTGGGCATCCATCAAGCGCTTCCATTTGCGCTCGTTGATGGACAGATCATCAATGATCTTGGTGAACAGCTTCTTGAGCCCCAAGCGACTGTCCGACGGACCGATCTCGTCAGGGTAACGAATGATTCTCTTTGTGTCTTCACGAATGCGCTGAGTGAAGTCAGCGCCTGGTTTGTCGGTACGGTCCGGATTGTTATCCTGCATGTCGTCACCTCTATTTAACTTGAAGGTTGATGAGTAAGGTAGCGCAGCGCCTTAGAAAGGGGAAGGCTTTATGAGCGTGGGTGTGCGCTCTACTGGCTGGTTGTGTGAGAACCGGCTCTTGATTGGCGGTTTCCTGCGTCGTTCTTTACCGCTTCTTGTACAGCTCGAGGACAGAGTCCACGTAGAGCTGAAAGTCGGCCACAATGGGTCTGAGTACGCGCATGTTGTAGCGGTTGTATGGGATGCTCTCCTGATCTCCTGCGTTGATGTAATTAGCGATTCGCTGAATCGCCGCGATGTGAAAGAGGACATGGTCGTTGCCTCTGTCAATACAGCCTGACGGTGTCGCCAGGAACTGAATGGGGTACTGGTCTCGAAAAGGCCCGAGCTTAAAGAGCGCGCTCACCTTCTCGTTTTTATCCAACGATTCACTGACCTCAGCCAGGATCTCAGTGAACTCCTTGGCGGTTTTGGGTGCGAAGATCACGTGCTGACGCATCGTTGGAAACAGCTCAAAGTCCGGATTGGCCAGGATCTTTTGCGCGCAGAAAATCAAACGCTGCACCGGGTCTTTGTTTTGCCAGAGCTCTTTGGCGGCAGTCACTTGCAGCTGAAGCCACTTGAGGCGAATGCTTTTCTTCAGTTTGGTAAACATCACGGTACCCGAGGTTGTGATTAAAAAACAGACATAAGACTATGAAACAGATACTTTCTGCAGCCTATTCACAACTATGATGTATTGCTGAAAAAAAGTTGCTTAACTTTGTTCAGTTCTACTTGTAACAGACTTTAAACATGAGCACCGATCTTGAACACGACCCGAACCCGACCATGACCGGTCCGGTTCCCGACCTGCCTGAAGTCACTGACGAGCACGAACCCGTCAAGGACTTACACTACACCCGAAAAGTGCGCGGTATGATCGTCAAAGGTCTTGCTGGCAATGGCGTTCCCACCGATCCCAAAGCACTGGGGATGCTGCTCAACACCCTCAAGGACCTGGACAGTTCCGCCCTGGGCGTCATGCGCATCAAAAGCGAGGAAGCCGATCAGAACCTGCAAGCCAAGCAGCAAGCCTTGGTTCGCGAATTCCTTGCGCAGTCTGCCGGTGTGCGTCCCCCGACACGCCAGCAGGCGAGCAACGCACCGACAGAGCCTCCCTCACTGGCCGACGGCGTCTCCACACGGGACTTCGTTCCGGGCGAACTCCAGCAAGGCACCGTGCACGGCACCTTCGACGAATTCGCAGCAGCGCGCGGCGATGTCACTCTTGCCAAGGAAGACAAACTCGACTGACGCGGCAGCATAACAGCCCTACCCAAAACGGGTAGGGCTTTATGGCGTCTTGTCAGTTGACGGGCTGCATAGCAGCGCGCATCTCTTCGTAGTGGTCAAGGTAGTCCGTAGGCATGTGGTGGCTGTAGAAAGCCACCTCAATGAACTCGATACCGATCTGCGGGCCCGCCACCATCTCGAAATGATCGAAGATCGAAATGCCTGACGCCTTGTGCTGCTGCAAAGCGTCTCGAGCCTCGTCGGTCATGACCGATTTCTTGAACAGCTTCGGGCTGTAGAGTGTCACATCCGGGATGCGTTGCTTTTCAAAACTGCCGCTCAAGGTGTTGCTCTCAAGCCAGGTATCCCACTCGTACATGAACATGGCGGCGAAGTAGCGTTTGGCTGTCTGTGTGCAGATCTGCTTGATGTCCACGTTGATCATGCGCACTTCCACAGTCTCACCCACCATCTCCAGGATTTTCTGACCGATGGTCTTGGCGTGGTCACGGGTGATCTGGTAAGGCCAGACGTTGGCGAAGATCACGACTTTGTCACCGTTGGGGGAGCCTGCGATGGTTTGCAGTGCTTTGACCACCCACATGCGAATCGCATCAATGACCTGTGTGCCTGGCGCAATGGCCAACACACTGTTGTCACGTGTCTCGTAGAGTTCATCGAAGAGCTTCTTATCGATGCCTTCAAAGACGTCTTGTTCGCGAGTGTTCCAACCGTTCTTGAGGTTGTGCAGCGCAAGCACAGGATCGACTTGTTCCAACACCGCAAAGCGGGTATCAAAGAGTGAATCCATGTCCACGTAGATACCCTGCAAGAACTGATTGTAGGGACCGAGATCAACCATGGCTTAGAGGGTGTTGCTCAGGTGCATGGCGGTGAGGCTGACCTTCATGGCGTTGGTCGACTCCACACCCGAAGCGTAGGGCTCAATCGCACGCAGGCTCACTTCGCCTTGGCGATAAGCCATGGCGTTCATGGCGTCAAATCCACGCAGGTCACCACCGCGGAACTTGATCAGTTCTTTGGTCGTCTCTTCCATGCCCATGCCGCGCAGGATGTTCAGCTCGGGGTAGGAGACCTTAGCGGCAGCACTGTCGCCTGCGACCTGGCCGGTGCGTTGATCCACCGAGCGGGTGTGTTCCGTGACCGAGATGCCTTTGGCCAGTATCTGTGCTTGGCGACGGCAAGGCAGCTCCATCACCATGTACTTCACAGGCGTTTGGTACTTGGGGGTGAGGGGGTCGGTAGAGCCGATCCACAGATGCTGGTAGAAGTCGTGACCGATCTCTTTGGCCACACGGTGATTGCGCTCGATGTCCAGCTTGACAGGACCGAAGGCAGGCACGTACAAAGCAGGTCGGTCTTTGTCGCTCGCGTAGTCGTCCATCAGCTTAGCGAAGTCCTCATCGGACAGACCCGCCAGTGCTTCTTCGGTGATCTTGCGATTGTGGCCACTCGGATCGATCTTGTCGATCATCGTGAGCAGGTACGCGGTGGCGGCTTGGCGTTTAGTCATAAGAGGGCGGGTGGTTTACCAGGTGGATTGGTGGAGGGCTTGGCAGGCGTCTGCACAGCCGGTGGTGTTCGGATGATTTCCAGGAGTTCTTTGGCGGTCTTGTTGGATGGGGCCAGAACAATGGCCGTCATACCAAACACACCCAACAAAACAAGGATGGCGGCAGCAATGCCGGAGGCAGTCCACTGATAGGCTGTGCCAGACAGGCCAACAGCCATCACACAGAGGAAAAAGAAAAAAGCAGGACCTTGCTCGATGCTGATGAGCCAGACCAGGAAAAATTCAGACATACGATTTCTTTAAGAAGCAAATAAGGCAGCATAAACCCCCTCGCCATTTAAGCGAGGGGGCACGTACTAGCGTGTGCAAGCTAGAAGTGTTTTTATCGGTTTTTAAAGATCAACACCGAGCGTGAGTGGTGCCGAAGCCCATCACACCAGGTGCATCACATTGGGTAGAACCTTGGGACAAAACCGAACGTTGCAAACGTATTCGGGCATGCGCCCAGGCCTTGGCCGTGGCCTTGTTGCTCAGGGCTGCTGCAGCGATGGCGATCGCGCCCACGCCCAGGAAAATGGAGAAGTCGGTGACACTGGCTCGAGCGAAGGCAATCGCCTCGGAAAGCCAAGGAACTGCGAACACAGCCGCCGCCACGAAGAGAATCAGCGACATCGACAACAGCAGAAGTTTCTTCATGCTTTTGTACCTTTCTTAGTTGAGTTGATTTGAAGAGCTGACAAACTATCCAACGACGTTATCTCTATCGTCGCATACCATTGTTACAGATGGAGTTTTTAATCATTACTGCGAATGGATCGCACACCATCTGAACGAGGTATTACAGACTCACCGGCAGACGGTTGTCGATGATGAACTGCACGGGGCCTTGTGCAAACAGCTTGAGCCAGTCGGCCGTGGTGCCGTTTTCGATCAGCTTGTGGCGTTGCTGGTGCGACAAGCGGCCGAAGGGACCCATCTGAAGATGCCAGTACTGGTTCAGGGCCACCCGTTGAGCGGCGGTGGTCAACCCCTTGGCTGAGCGCAGCGTGGGGTCGTTGTCAAAGGCGGCGAGTTGCTCAGCGTCGATGGCGTGGCTGACCAGGATGTCGCGGCATGCAGCGATCAAGTCCAGATCATCAGAGCGCTTGCTCATTTCTTGCGGTGTCAGGTGCACCGTAGTGCGTTGGGCGGGCGCGGCGTTTTTGTCGACAACGTCGGTGATGGTATTGTCCAGGGTGGTCATGGTGCAGTGATGAAAAAGAGGGTTTAAGCTTCGTCAAACTCGAAGACGTATTCCGGCTTGACGGCCTTCTTGTCTTCGGTCATCCAGTAGGGGAAATACTCGCCCTTGCGCATGCGCAGGAGGTCGTAGGTAGAGAGGAACGGCACCGGGTTGGTGTCGTTGTTGAAAAGCCAGTAGCCGCGGGTGGACAGCAGGAGACTCCAGTCGTAGCCTGCCTTGGTCAGATCAGCGTACAGCTCTTCCGGGGTGCAGCCGTATTCTGCCCAGATGTCCGGCATGAAGTCTGACATCTGCTGCATCTCCGACGTGATGTTGATAGCACGGCGCAGCTTGCTGTCTTCGTCGATCTTGGCGCGGATGGTCGTGCGTTGCACGGCGCATTCCGGGTAGAGGGCCAGCGTGTAGTACGAGCCCTTGCCAATGATACCGAAGCGGCCGTTTTCACGGATGTTGTGGAACTCGGTGAGCTCGAAGTGATAACCTTCGCGCTGCGTGACCACGGCCGTGATGGTGATGCCTGTCGGGCCGTTCTTGTTGCGCAGCACTGTGAGCTTGACGGTGTTCAGATCGGTGTCGCCCACGCCTTTGCTGCCCGAAGGATGCGGGTATTCAGCCATCCGGTCCTTGTCGGTCAGGGGCGCAGCGTTGTAGGCGTTAAAGCAGATGCTCGTGGCGTAGGTGAACTTGTTCGTTGCACCCACGATGCGGTCACCGTTCTTGAGGTACTGCAGCTTCTTGGTGGGTTGGGCTGCGCCACCTGGAGGGCCACCCATGGCCAGTTCCTTGTTCAGCTGGGCCGTGAGACCAATGAAGTGGTAGGCACCACCGGTGAGGGCAGGTAGCTCGGTGAGCAGTCGGGTCTTGATGAGGCCGCCCTTCATGAAGAGCGTGTTGCCGCCGGACTCGCCCAGCTCGTTGTTGTCCATCATCTCTTCTTCTTTTTCGGATTGGAAATCCGTCAAAGAGTCCACACCACCGAAGGTGGGAAGCAGCACCGACAACAGCGTCTTGCCGTCACGATCAGGGAAGGGGGTGAGCAGCTTGTAAGCGTCTGCATTCTTGCGCTTGTGCTTCAAGAAGTCCTTGAAGATCTCAAACCACTCGTTGCCCCAGTACACCGTTTTGTCAGTGATCCGCCAGTACCGCTCGTCGATCAGATTCATGCCCAGGCGGGTGAACGTGCGAATGGCCAAGGCAAGGGTCTTCAGGCGTGGCTCCTGGATGTTCACTTCCGTGTCGTAAGTCGAGTTGGAAGTCTTCAGGCGCTGGAGTTTCTTTTGTGTCTTCTTCTCGGGAAGCGCACAGGACTCAAACACCCGGGCCATGCCCTGCAGTGTCATGCCGTGCAGTGCGGTGGTCTTGAAATTGTTGCCGATACCCACCATGCCGGTGATGAAGCCCAGGCCTCCGTTGAGAACGTGCTCGCCGTGAAGGCCTTTGACCCAGGTCCCTGTCGGGATATCCAGACACCCACCGATGTTCAGCAGGATCTTAAGAGCGGGGGCCAATTCGAAATCAGGTGCAAGTTGAAGATCCATAAATGAGAGTAAGTGGGTTGATCTGAAGAAACGCTAATCGAGCATTGGGCTCGGACAAATGATGCTCTTCGGCCAGAAAAAATAGTCAGTAATTCTATAGAACCCTTGAAGGAATGGCAGATGTTGCCATTTCGTGCTTCTAGAGCGGCGTCGTGCTGCTTTGACGGTTAACCGAATACTCCCCTCTTTTTGAAAGTGTCTCTCCCATGCTGAAAACTTCCTCTCCGTACAGCTTCGTGACGCCCGGCATGACCATGGCGCGGGAAGTTATTGCTTGTGAACTCCAAGCGGGCAGCACCGCCCGCGCCACGGCAGGCTTCCTGCCGCGTTTCTTTGCCAGTGCTCGTGACGGCCTCGCTTCTTTCCTCTCGGCCAAGTTCGACTTCTACAAAGCCACTCATCTGGCGGTCGAGCAAGACAAGATTCTGGACAAGCTCGCGGGTGTGAATTTCGCCAAGATCGCTCCTTTGCCGGTGGCCGCTCTCGAAGGCTTTCAGGGCGAGTACCTGCACTACGGCCAGCATGTGTTGGCGGGCTTCACCTACTACCGGGACTACACCGAAAAGGACATTGCGGCCTACCGCAAATTGCTGGGCACGCTGCTGACCAACAAGAACTCCCGCATCGAGTTGCGTGACATCACCCAACGCTACCGACAAGCAGCTAAGGCGGCTGAAGACATCGACCAGAACATCGCAACGTTCTTTGAACGCGGCTCCCACAAAGCCAATGTGACCGTGGGGGATGTGGTGATGAGCACAGGCGACTTGGCTACTGTCTTCAAGCACAGCCAATCCATCATCGACCAAGTCAAAGCCATCGATCCCAAGAAAGTGCAGGCGTCTGTCAAGGAAGTCAACGACCTGGCTGAGCTGCTGGTGCAGGAGATCGAAACTGGTTCTTTCACCGACTTGGCTGGTCCTCAGTTGAACAACCTCATCGAAGGCCTGATGGCGCTGGCACGCCAAGTGGAGTTCTTCGCACTGACGTACTACCGGGCAACGACGTACATCGCGGCCATTGACCGCTTGACGGAAGTGCTGAAGAAGGCTTAAATCGCTGAGGCGGCATAAGAGCAGGGACCTCGCGGTCCCTGCTCTATGGCGTCTGGATCGTTAAACCAGGCAGTTTCCCACGCGGGCCGCCGTCGCTGGTGTGAAAGCCATGACCAGACGATAGACGTCTTCCCGCATGGCGCGGTGGGTGTTGTACTGTATCGCTTCGGGGGTGCTGGAGATCACAGCTGTACAGAAAGCGTGAAGCTGCTCGCTGGTGAGTTGCGTATTACCCGAAAGATCGATGCCTTCTACCGAAAGGTCTTTCCAGATCCATCCGCTGATCTGCATGGGGTAGAGAAGGGAAGCTGGGTTGCAGGTGAGGTCCATCAGGACACCAACGCGTTTGGCCAGCTCTTTGTCGGGGGTGGAGAGATCCTTGAGTTTTGCCACGAGAGAGACCGCGAAGATCGCACGGCGCATCCCCACGGGAACCACGGCTTTGAGTAACGCGGCTTTCAACTTGTCCAGTTTGCTTCGCACGGCAGTGCGGGGACGGTGGTTGGAGTCGGTGCGTTGGTAGGCGGTCATGGTGTAACAGGGTTTGAGGTGTGATGAGCGAGAACACCCATACTGAAGATGAAGCAGGCTGTCATGAAAAGACCTTTCATGTGTATTTTTGATGTATCAAAGTATTAGTTACACATTCGGCATAGGTAGAGGGCCTTGGGAGCCCTCTACCAGTGCTTTATTTGACTTCCGAAGGGAAGACCATCATGTTGCTGTAATAACTGCTCCAAATGCTCCAATTCTCACCGGCTTGGATGACAGTGTGGTAGCGGAAAGCGCTTTCACTTTCCTGCACACAGATCAGGTGCATTTTGACACCCATCTCGCTGAAGCGATTGAGGCTATTGCGGCCTGGGATGTCCAGGCCCAGCGTCATGTTGAGTGTGACCATCCGACCAAAGGCATTGATCTTCATGGTCTTCTTGATGGTGGTGACGGCAATGTCTTTCTTGAGCGCCTGAACGATCTTGACGTCTTTGCCGGACTTCTTCTCCTCGGACGTGTAGAACTCGTCCGTGATCTCACTCACACACCAGCGGGATTTCTCCCACTCTTGCTTGTCTTGGCGTTTGAACTGCTCCAGGATGTCCTTGAGGTCCGCCACAGCGACCATGGCACGCATGGCAAGCATCGGTGGCTCGAGTTGCTCTGTCAGAGGCTCGCCTTCGCTGGTTTCGGTGACGAAGTACATGTGCTTGCCCCGGCCGCGACCGAGCGTAAGGCAGTGTTCCCCGTAGCGGACCAAATCGTCTGCCTTACCACCAGCATAGATGCGGTCGATGCGTGCCAAGGCCAGGTAGTCCAGACCTTCTGTGAGTTCGCTCTGGCGACGACGGATCATCTCGAGCACAGGTTCTTTTTCCTTGAGTTGCACAACAGCGTAAGCGGTGTCTACGTGGGCTTTGCCCACAAGCTCTTCGCTCTTGGCGTCCGTGGTAAGGTAGTACTCACCCGGGTGCTGCGTGCTCGTCATGGTGGAGAACAGCATGGTGCGGAAGGCGATGAGCGGAGACTTCTCCTCCTGGCTCTTCCAGTAGCCTTCCGGCGCGCTGGAGTTACCCATCACGATGGCTTTGCCGTTCTTGCTCATCTCAGAGCCGATGTCAGCGAGCTTGTCAGCGATGTTGTTGCCCAGGAACGTGGAGTGACCCTTGACGTGCCGCACATCGAGCTTGGCGCCAGTGGCTGCCAAGTTACTGATGCTCGAGAGCAAGCCCTGCCATTCAACCTTGTTGGGCACAGGTGTGCCATCACGTTTGATCCAGCGGTTCTTCACCCAGTGCTGGGACCATTCGTTGATGCCTTTGACGACGTACATCGAGTCGGACTTGATGGTCACCTTCTTGGCCTGGTGCTGCGTGGCCAAGTCCACGGCGTGCTGGGCGGCGTAGAGCTCAGCGACGTTGTTGGAAGTTAGCTGGTGCGAGGAGCCGATCAGATCGAAATACTTCAGCGGTGTGATAGGCACTGCGGTAGCTTCGGTCTTTTCAACGTAGCCTGCTGAGGTGGGCACGTACTTGGGGTTGCCAGTGCCCTTCTTCGGCGGTGCCAGACTATAGGCATAGCCATGGACACCAAAGCCGATGTAGCCTGCGGTGTTGCCCCCTTTGCAGGAGCCGTCAGCATAAAAAACGAGCCCGTCGCTGACAACGGGCTCTGGGGTAGTTTCACTCATTGGTTATGGCTCTTAACGGTTGATCGTGAGAACAGCTACGGTGCGAGCGCTGTTCCTTACATTCAATTGCTAAAGGCTGTATTTTTTCACTCGACCTTGGACTCTTTCGCAGGAAGCGGATTGCGAGGGTTGTTCGGTGGAAGAGTTGGTACAGTTGCGACGTCTTTGGGCGATTGTGGTGGCGGCAGTGGGGGAGGTACCCGCTTGCCGCCTGCAGCAGCACTGGCACCGGTGAGCAGCGCGATGGTGTGGCTCAGTGCAGCGTTCGTGTATTGCAGCTCAGCGACCTTATCGGCGATGG
>JACCDR010678797.1_pt1 | contig 11137 bp, 10 predicted proteins | sample 7446431 | NCBI WGS metagenome assembly JACCDR01 (sample SAMN15323443, study PRJNA562643) | freshwater metagenome | isolation source: river surface water | place: USA:Blue River Watershed | collected 2017-08-17 | reverse complement strand
GTGGTTTGCCGTTGGAAATGGCAAAAGAATTGTATTTACCTTTTTTATTAAAAAGCATTCTAAATAAAAATTATGCTAAAACCGTTATTGGAGCTAAAACTCTAATTCAAAATAATCCAGCTTTAGCTAATGAATTATTACATGAAATTATGCAAATTACTCCTATTTTATTAAACCGTGCACCTACACTACACCGTTTAGGTATTCAAGCCTTTGTACCTAAACTTATTGAAGGTCGAGCTATTTTATTACATCCTCTTGTTTGTTCCGCTTTTAATGCCGATTTTGATGGAGATCAAATGGCTGTTCATGTACCTATTACAATAGAAGCACGCGCTGAAGCATGGAAACTTATGTTATCAAGAAACAATTTATTAGCACCAGCTACTGGTGAACCTTTAGCTATTCCAAGTCAAGATATGGTTTTAGGTTGTTATTATTTAACAACTTTTTCAAAGAAAAGCAAACTTTTACGTGGGTCTGGTATGTATTTTAATACATTATATGATGTTATTAAACTTTATGAAGAACAATTAATTGATATACATTCATTCGTTTGGGTAAAATGGATGAATTTAATTGAAAATGGTACAGATCAAGAAAATCCTCTTGAAATTCGAATTTCTACTAGTGGTCAATGGAAAGAAGTTACGTCAAATTATCAACGAACATTTAATTCAAATAATGTTCTAGTAAATGTTTATATGTGTACAACTCCTGGACGAATTTTATTTAATTCGCTAATACAACAATTAATCGTATAAATTTAGGGTTTCTAACTTTCATTTAAAGTTCGTTAAGGGCTCTAGCTGCCAGTTCCTTCGGGGGAGTCTGCTTTCTAAAAAAAAATTTATGTTATTCTAATTTCTGAGAAGAAAAATTAGAAAACATAAATAAAATGAAAATTACTGCATTTTTTTTTATAAGATAAATAACACAAATTTTATTTTTTTTGAAAATAAAAACTTTTAGTTTGTATTAACTTGACTTCGCTGTTGCCCTCCGAAGGCAGTAGCTAGAGGCAACAGTCAACCAAAAGTAAAATACTAAACTATTTAAGTAAAAATACTAAACTATTTAAGTATTTGTGTTAATAAAAATTATTAAAATTTTTTGTGAATACTAAAATCCAAAAATTCGTTTTTTCAAGTTTATTAGGACTTACTTTTACTATGTCTTTTGGTTTTGCTTCAAGTGTAGAAGCTTATCCAATTTTCGCGCAACAAAACTACGAAAATCCTCGTGAAGCTACTGGACGTATTGTTTGTGCTAACTGTCACTTAGCTCAAAAACCTGTAGAAATTGAAGTTCCACAAGCTGTTTTACCTGATACTGTTTTTGAAGCTGTAGTTGAAATTCCATACGACAAATCTTCTAAACAAGTTTTAGCAAACGGTAAAAAAGGCGATTTAAACGTAGGTTTTGTTTTAATCCTTCCTGAAGGTTTTGAATTAGCTCCAGCTGATCGTATTCCTGAAGAAATTAAGAAAAAAGTAGGTAATGTTTATTACCAACCATATAGTCCAGAAAAGAAAAATATTCTTGTTGTAGGTCCGTTACCTGGTAAAACTTACAGTGAATTAGTTGTTCCTATTCTTTCTCCAGATCCAGCTACAAACAAAAACGTTTCTTACTTAAAATACCCTATCTATTTAGGTGGAAACCGTGGTCGTGGACAAGTTTATCCAGATGGTTCAAAATCAAATAACACTGTTTACAATGCTTCAGCTGCTGGTAAAATTGTTTCAATCGAAACAGCTAGTCAGAAAAAAGGCGGTTATTTAGTTACTATTGAAAAAGCAAATGGTGAAACTGTAGTTGATAAAATTCCTGCTGGCCCAGAACTTATTGTAAATCAAGGTCAAGTTGTTGTAGCTGATCAACCATTAACTTCAAACCCTAATGTTGGTGGTTTTGGTCAACGAGATGTTGAAATTGTATTACAAAATCCAGCTCGAATTCAAGGTCTTTTAGTATTCTTATTATTTGTTGTTGTAGCGCAAATCTTATTAGTTCTTAAGAAAAAACAATTCGAAAAAGTTCAATTAGCAGAAATGAACTTCTAAAAAAATTCTTATATAACTATACATGTAAATTCATTGAATTCATATGTATAGTTATAGTTCTTTTTTTAAACTTTAACCTTTAAATTCGAAAATCTACTTTTGCTTGACTTTTGCTTGATAGTTTCCTTCGGTTGCACGAAGTGCCGCTTCGCTGCACTTCGTGCAACCCTTGCTGTCCTCCCCTTCGGACTGGTCAGTTGCTCTCCTGCGAAGCAAGGACTGGTCAGCTACCTTCGGTGCAGCCATCCTGCCTTCGGATGGCAGGTAGCCAGCAAGGGGAGCTTACAGCCGAAGGTAGCCAGCAAGGGGGGTTGCTCCCTTCCGATCCAAGCTTACACCATCAAAGGTTGTTGGCTACCTGCCCTGCTTCGCTGGGAAGGCTGTAGCCAACAACCCTCCGAAGGCAGGAGACCAGTCCGGAGGAGCGAAGCAAGGAGGAAACACCAGCAAGGTTGCTTCGCTAGAGGCAGCTTTCCGAAGGCAGGTTTGACATTTGTTAGCTCCCTGCGGAAAAGTCAATTTCTCAAAGTTGGACAAACAAAAGCAAGTCAAGTTCATATATATAAAAAGAAAAATAAATGTTATAATTTTATTTATTGTTTATAAATGTGGTTGTAGCTGTCCTTGCTCTGTTGCCCTCCGAAGGAAGAAGCAAGAAGGAAGGGCAACAGCAACTGTTTGGCTCCTTCGGACTGGTGCACTTCGTGCAACCCTTGCTGGTGCCCAGTAGGGCACCAGTCCGTAGGGTTGCTCTCCTGCGAAGCAAGGACTGGCAAACCGAAGGTAGCCAGCAAGGGGTGTAAGCTCCGAAGGAGCAACAGCGGAGGGCTTACAGCCGAAGGTAGCCAGCAAGGGGCACTGTCAGTTGCTCTCCGAAGGACTGGTGCCCTGCTGGGCACCAGCAAGGGGAGCTTACAGCCGAAGGGAGAAGCCAAACAGCAAGGGGGGCTGTAAGCTGTCCGAAGGAGCAACTGACAGAGCAACTGACCACATCAATTTTTTCATTTTTAAAGCAAATAAGTTGTAATTCATTTAAACTAAATTTTAAATTTAGAATGTCACTTGACTTGTTAATTGCTTGCTTTCTTTGCCTAGCCCTTCCTTCGGAAACAGGCTACCTTCGGACAACTGTCAAACCGAAGGTAGCCTCCCTTCGGAAAGGTGGGTTGCTTCGATAACGAAGTCAAGCAAAATAAAGAATTAATTTACAAAAGTTTACTTCATTAATCATCATCGTACTTTTTATTGATAGCTCTGTTGGCTGTTGCTTCGCTACAACTGACCTTCGGGCTAAGGAAAGCTTAGCGAAGTCAGTTGCTCCTTCGGACAGCTTACAGCCCCCCTTGCTGGTGTAAGCTTGGCTCCTGCCTTCGGATGGCAGGAGAGCTTACAACAGGGGTCGCTAGACTACCTTCGGTTTGAAAGTCCGGAGGAACTCCCGTAAGGTTGCTTCACAGGGAGCAGCAAATGGGAAACAAGGTTCGTTTACACAGGACAGGATCAAAAGGCTATCAAGTAGAAAGAGTTCGTTAATAAAGATTAAACATTATGTCATTTTCCAGATTGTAAAATCTTTTTTTATTAGTATATATACTCAAATTATTGTATTTCGTTTTTGTTTGCTTTTTAAAGTAAAAAAAGAAAGAATGTTTAAATTATAAATAAATAAGACTTACATTAAACAAAATTTTTTACGTTTTATGTCAGTAACTAAAAAACCAGATTTAAGTGATCCAGTATTAAAAGCTAAATTAGCAAAAGGTATGGGTCATAACTCATATGGTGAACCAGCTTGGCCAAATGATTTACTTTACATTTTCCCTGTTTGTATTTTTGGTACTTTTGCTTGTGTTATCGGTTTATCTGTTTTAGATCCAGCGGCTATGGGTGAACCAGCTAACCCATTTGCTACGCCGTTAGAAATTCTTCCAGAGTGGTACTTTTACCCTGTATTCCAAATTTTACGTGTAGTTCCTAACAAATTACTAGGGGTGCTTTTAATGGCAGCAGTTCCTGCGGGACTAATTTTAGTTCCGTTTATCGAGAGCATTAACAAGTTCCAAAACCCTTACCGTCGTCCAATCGCTACAATCTCTTTCCTATTAGGTACAGTAGTAGCTGTTTGGTTAGGTATTGGTGCTACTTTCCCAATTGATATTTCATTAACTTTTGGCCTATTTTAAGCTAAAACCTATATCGTATTAGAAATCTTCTTTTTCTTTTTGTAACAAAGTAACGAAGTAAGTACTATTGCTTCGTAAAAATGACTTATTCGAACAGTAAATTTTTGATAAGTCTAAACTTAAAGTTCAATCTCAGGATAAGAAGGGGCTTTTTTTGGAGGCCTTATTCCAATCATTAAATTAATCCGTATATTACCTTTTCTAACCTCGAGGTTAGAAAAGGTAATATACGAGGCAAGCACCCATTTTACGTATAGTGTTAAACCTATACAAAGTACCAAAATAAAAAAAACAAATCCTAAAAAATGACTTACAATACACATATGTGGTATAACCACATTAAGTTTAAAAACTCCCCCTTTTGTTTGAAAGTAGAACTTTCAAATATTTTTTTTAATAGATGGGAGATAGGTCCAATAGGGACAAAAGCTGGTAAGCTTGGATTCTCTCATTTTTTAAAAAGCAACTCAAAATCTTTGATTTGTCGAACAAACGGTGAAAAATCGAATGGTACACAATCAGATGGTACACAATCAGATGGTGAAAAATTTGAAAGTTCTACTTTCAAACAAAAGCCGGATGCACTAATTTCAATAAAAATTAAGACACCTAAACAACAAAAACTGTTCGATATTTTTTCAGAAATTGCTCGTAAAAAAATCACAAACTTATTGATGCAACTTTAACGAATAAAAAAAAAAGTTTATTAACCATTTTATGCCAACGTTGCAACACACAATTCAAAACTAACGGGAATGCTTACAGCAGATCCGGAGGTAGCGAAAAAGAAGCAAACTTTGTGGAAGAAGAAAATGCTTATTTTTTACCTAATGGCTGCCCTACATGTAGAGTAACACATGGACAAAGATTCGTTAAACGCCACAAGGGTGAAAACTCACCACAATGGAAAGGCGGTGTTTCTATTGAAAAACTTGATGGGTTCTCACAAAGCAAATACAATATATGGCGTCAAAGTCTTTTTTTACTCTTTAAAGGTAAATGTTTTTTAACAAATAGCGATGATCACAATAAATTACGAACTCACCACTTAAATAGTTGGTTTAATGTACCAGAAAAGGCGTTATGAAGTATCAAATGGTGTTCTTTTACATGAATCTGTTCATATAGAATTTCATCGCTTGTATGGGCCACACACAACAACAGAACAATTTAATCAATTTTGTCGTGATCATTACAACATTACAGTGTTTCCCTGGGAAACATCTAAAGAAAGTATGGACGCTTTAACAGTTAAATTTGAAAATAAACAAGATATGTTCCATGCAAAATTTATTGAATTAGCAAAATCAAGAAATTACGAAGTTTTGGGCGGTAGATACGAAAACAAAAAAAGTAAATACACACTTTACTGCCCTAAACACGACGAAACCCATGTGGTTACACCTCAAGCATTCAATAGAGCTATATATGGTATGCAATGTTGCGCAAAAGATAGCCCAAATCTAAAAAAACCCCCGTTGCAAACAAACTTAAAACGCTCTCAGGCTACTTTCGATAAAAAAAAGCAACGCAACAAATAAAATATCAAGCAAACATTGAAGCTTTAGCAGCCCAAAGATCACATGAAATTGTAGATGGTTCTTACGAAGATAAAAAAAGTTCTTTCACTATTTGCTGTAAAATTCATAATAAAACTCAAGTTATTAATTACCATAACTATATGCGCTCAGACAGCGGTTTACTTTGTTGCAAAAAAAGACGTCCTACAACACATAAATCATAGTACGCAATACTACAATACTATGCTCCTATTCTTTAATTTAAACAATTCGTTATGTATATTAAATCAAATGAAATTCATTTAGTTTATTCGGTTTATTCGGTTTACCTTGTTTACTCTATTTTGTTTACTCTATTTTAACCTATTTTAACAAAACAAAAAATTTAAGAAGTCAAATCAAGTACCAAGTATCAAGTAACCTTTAAATTTTATTATGTTGAAAAATAGAAATTTCTATTTTTCAACATAATAAGATTCTTTTTATTTTAAATTTAAACAAAAATTTGAACGTTATACTTTCAAATTACATATTTTTTTAATTTATGTTATAATTTATTTTGATGTAAGGGCTAAAAACAAAAAATTTAAATAAATAAAAATGAATTTCTTTGTTTGCTAGTTCCTTGGACATCAAGCACCTTTATTTTATTTTCAATTTTGTTCGAAAATTGAAGAGCGCACCAATCGTTCTATTAATTAAATTCACACTATGTTGTTTTTAAATAAAAACAACGCAAGTTCAAAAACAGCTGCCCTTGCTGTTTGGCTCCTTCGGAGCCAAACAGGTAAAGGATTCGGTAAAATTAAACACAAACCTAACAAAATGGATCAAAAAATGAAATGGAAATACGGAACTGTGTCAAAGGTATCAGCTTATAGCGCTGATACAGATGGTCCAGTTTTTAGTTTTTAGTTTTATTAATGGACAAGGTTTAAATGGTCTAGAACTTGCAGGAAACGGACGTTCGCCATCTCCGGCCCCGGCAAGCAACAACGACCTTTCATCAGCAGGTGAGGACGGCCGTTCGCCTGCTCCGCAGCCAACGCCTTCACCACTTGGCGATAAACCAGGGGTACTAAAGGCAAAAAGTGCAACAAAAGGTCGACGCAAATCTGTAGAATCTGCAGAACCTGTAGACCCTTCGGTAAAAATAGATAAACCTCAAGCTTCGGCAGCAGAGCATGGGGGGCAATAGCAACTTAACTCTTCAACTTCTGCCGTAGCTAGTGCTCCAGTTTTGGAGGACAATACATTCATTGAACTGACGCCAGGTACGTTGGTTCGTGTTACGATTGGTAAGCAACCAGAAAAGGGTAAGGATGGAGAAAAAGAAAGAAAAAAAGATGACAGATTTCTTTTTAAAGTTGTAAAATCACCTGGACGTGTTAATGTTAAATCATTACTTGATGATCTAAGTGCTGTATTAGTTAGAGCGCTACGTAAGCTTTCTCCTTCTAGTGTGAAGTTCAACCTTTTAGAACTTTACACTAGTTCCCCCTCTGAAGTAGCTCGTAAAGTGGTTTCTAAGAAAACAAGTTATGGTTTACTACAAGTGGACAATGCTATGGATGAAATTAAGTACTCAAAAGAACCTTATGAATTATCTTTAAGCTCAAGCGAGGCTGTTCAATCTCGTCGTGAAGGGTCTTTACTTATTTTCTTTATTTCAGCTCAATGTGCTCGTTATTCTTCAGCTTCTCCAGACGGGGACGGAGATTCATTTAAGAGTTTTTCTGCTTCGCATAAAGCGATGGAAGCTTTTGTTAAACTATTAAGAAACAAAATTGTGCTACCTAAAACAGGTTATGAATTAATTCTTTACAAAGAAATAGGTCGTTCTAATTCTGCAGATCGTTTTGTTCCTGTGTTAGATATTTCGCCTCAAGGTTTTGTTGAAAAATAGTTATACTTTCAAATGTCTGATTCAACAAAAAATGTTACCGAAGGTAGCAGACATTAATAAATTAAAAATAGATATATGTTATTACACTACTAAATATTTTGTTTTTAAACAATAACTTTATAACCTAATAACATATATCTATTTAATATTCTTTTTAGAAATGTTGTTTTATTTTTGATTAACTTGCTTTTGTTTCTACAACTTTAGTACAAATAAATTGCTTTTACAATTGACTATCTCCGAAGGCCTTCGAAAGCGGTTCCTCCGCTCCTGCCTTCGGAAGGCAGCTCCCCTTGCTGGTCAGTTGCTCTCCTGCGAAGCAAGGACTGGTTGGCTCCTTCGGAGCACTGCTGTCCGAAGGAAGAAGCCAACCAGCAAGGGGGAGCTTACAGCCCCTTCGGACTGGTGCCCTGCTGTCCGAAGGAAGAAGCAAGGACTGGCAAACCGAAGGTAGCCAGCAAGGGGGGTTGCTTCGCTCCTGCCTTCGGAGGGAGGCAACAACAGGGGCTGCACTTCGTGCAACCGGAGGAGCGAAGCAAGGAGGAGAGAAGCCAAGGAGTTTACAACCGTCAAGCAAAAGTAAATAAAAAATTCTATTTCTTTTCAATTGAGGTTATTGTATTATTAATACAGAATTCACTTTATTATTTATTCATTTTAAAAAGTTTCTTAATGTGGTCAGTTGCTCCTTCGGACAGCTACAACCACATTAAGAAACTTTTTAAAATGAACTTGACTTTTGTTTGACTTTGTAGGCAACAGTCCTTGCTCACCTTGCTGGCTACGAATGTTTGCCAGTCCTTGCTTCGCAGGGTTGCTCTCCAAAGCAACCAAAGGGCATTGCTCTGTTGTAAGCTCTGCGAAGCAAGGACTGGTCTCCTGCCTTCGGGTGGCAGGAGACCAGTCCGAAGGAAGAAGCAAAGCCAAACAGAGCAGGCCAGGTAGCCACCCTTCCGAAGTCAGGAAAGGGGCAAATTACAACAGGGGCTGTAAGCTGTCCGAAGGAGCAACTGACTATGAGAAGAACAAGCAAAAAATTTCTATTTTAAAATAATACAAATTATACAAATTTGTATTGTATAATAATATGAAAAAACTAAATTATGAGCTCATCGTCTAAAGGATAGGACAGCGGTCTTCTAAACCGCTAGTGTAGGTTCAATTCCTACTGGGCTTAATTTAAAGTTTGATGTTTTTTTAGTTGAAAATAAAAATCATTTTATTTTATACTTTTTAAGTATATAAATTTATTCCATTTTCATTAGCTGTTGTTTGGCTTCGCTGCACTTCGTGCAACCCTCCGAAGGCAGGAGCGAAGCAACCCTGCGAAGCAAGGACTGGTCAGCTACCTTCGGTGCAGCCGAAGGTAGCCAGCAAAGGGCCCTGTCAGTTGCTCCTTCCCTCCGAAGGAAGGAAAGCTTACAGCCCTTGCTGTTTGGCTTTGCTTCTTCCTTCGGACTGGTTGGCTCCTTCGGAGCACTGCTGGGCACCAGTCCGAAGGAGCCAACCAGTCCGCAGGGTTGTTGCCCTCCGAATGAAGAAGCCAAGGCGTAGAGAAGCCAAGGGCTGTAAGCTCCCCTTGCTGGTTGGCTTCTTCCTTCGGACAGCAGTGCTCCGAAGGAGCCAACCAGTCCTTGCTTCGCAGGAGAGCAACTGACACGAAGTGCAGAGAAGCCAAGGAGCTTACAACAGGGGTTGAATAAAGTTAAAAATTCATTTTCTTTTATGAAATTAGCTTATTGGATGTATGCTGGTCCGGCACATATAGGGACTTTACGTGTAGCTAGTTCGTTTAAAAATGTTCACGCTATAATGCATGCTCCATTGGGAGATGATTATTTTAATGTAATGCGATCAATGTTAGAGCGTGAACGTGATTTTACCCCGGTAACTACTAGTATAGTTGATCGTCATGTATTAGCGAGAGGATCTCAAGAAAAAGTAGTTGAAAATATTGTAAGAAAAAATAAAGAAGAACGTCCTGATTTAATATTGTTAACACCAACTTGTACATCAAGTATTTTACAAGAAGATTTACAAAATTTTGTGAATCGTGCTTCTTCACTTAATGATGAATCAGACTGTGACGTTATTTTAGCTGATGTAAATCATTATCGAGTTAATGAATTGCAAGCTGCTGACCGTACTTTAGAACAAATTGTTCGTTTTTATATAGAAAAGGCTAAAAAGAAATTTGAGAATAAAGAACTTGACTTGTCGCCCAGCCCTTTGGAAAGCCCAAAGGGCAAAGGGAGAACTGAAAACTCAAATTTGAAAAATAAAAATTTTTGGTTCGAAAAAACAAAAAAACCATCAGCAAATATCATAGGCATTTTTACCTTAGGTTTTCATAATCAGCATGATTGTAAAGAATTAAAAAAGTTGTTAAATGATTTGGATATTGAAGTTAATGAAATTTTACCAGAAGGTGGTGATGTTAATTCATTAAAAAATTTACCAAAAGCTTGGTTTAACATTGTACCTTACAGAGAAGTTGGATTAATGACTGCCGTTTATTTAGAAAAAGAATTTAAAATGCCTTATACATCAATTATACCTATAGGACTTGTCGATCTAGGTAATTTTATTCGTGAAATAGCTTCTATTTGTAAAAAAGTTAGTGAAGATATTACAAAATCTGGTGAGTTAATTACTCCTGATTTTCTGCTGCCTAGCAACCCTTGCTGTGCCCTTTCTTCGGAGGGCTACAGTCCCAGCGAAGCAGTTGCTTCGCAGGGCACAGCAGCTGTTGTAAGCTCCTTCGGAGCAACACCAGCAAGGGGGGTTGCACGAAGTGCAGCGAAGCCAAACAGAGCAAGGCAAAAAGGACAAACAAACCTTGCTGTTGTTGCTCCGAAGGAGCTTACATATGAACATTTGCCAGACCAATATAACAACAAAGTTGTTGAACAAAAGTCAAATTTATCGAAAATTTTAAATAAAAACTTTTATGAAAATTATATTGATAAACAAACTCATTTTATTTCTCAAGCTGCTTGGTTTTCTCGCTCAATTGATTGTCAAAATTTAACGGGTAAAAAAACAGTAGTTTTTGGGGATGCTACTCACGCTGCAAGTATTACAAAAATTTTAGTACGTGAAATGGGTATAAACGTAGTATGTGCTGGTACTTATTGTAAACACGATGCTGATTGGTTTAGAGAACAAGTTTCTGGTTATTGTGATCAAATTTTAATTACAGATGATCATAGTCAAATCGCTGAAATTATTTCTAAAATAGAACCTGCTGCTATTTTTGGTACTCAAATGGAACGTCATGTCGGTAAACGTTTAGATATTCCTTGCGGGGTTATATCAGCACCTGTTCATATTCAAAATTTTCCGTTAGGTTTTAGACCTTTTTTAGGTTATGAAGGAACAAATCAAATTTCCGATCTTGTTTACAATTCATTTAGTTTAGGAATGGAAGATCATTTATTAGAAATTTTTAATGGTCATGAT
>JACCDR010432578.1_pt1 | contig 11137 bp, 13 predicted proteins | sample 7446431 | NCBI WGS metagenome assembly JACCDR01 (sample SAMN15323443, study PRJNA562643) | freshwater metagenome | isolation source: river surface water | place: USA:Blue River Watershed | collected 2017-08-17 | reverse complement strand
GCTTACAAAAGCAGCTCCTTTACAGGGAAAATCAGAACTTATTGTGGAGCTCGAGGCTTACGACAAACGTCAACAAGAAGCTGCAAGAAAACAACAGCAAGACGCACAAGCTCTACTCGAAACTCAAGCTAATTACAACAAAGCCAAATCTATTAGTGAAATTGCCAATGCCAAAGAGCATTTCACACGTGCCGTTGCAAACCTCGGTCTTGAAGATGAACGCGTTTCATCGGCTGTCGAAGACAGAGCTCAAGCCACACTTGCCAGAACTCGGGCAATCAAAGAATTACAGGAGATGGATGACGACCGCATATTCAGGTACTGGGCTGTCATTCGTGCAATGGAGGAATCCAACAAGCGCAAAGAGGACGAAATTAAACAAGATGACGTCCAGCTAGCTGCTGTTGCTGAAGATCCCATCCCTAATCAAGCTGCCTCATTACAGGGTGTAATGGGGAATTTTAACCCAATGGGAGGTCCAAATGGCCAAATCTAAAAAAAGCGGAACCTATCCGCAAAGAGGAGCAGAAAAGAGAGATGTCGTCATCAACTCTTATATGCCAATCGATCGTATGCCCATGACTCTTGGACAACAAGGTCCTGTGTATTACGTCCCAAGCAACGATAGTGATAGCACTGGATATATTCCTTTAGCTTACCGCGATCAAAATACACGTTAGTAGGTAGAGATGACTCAACAGATTGGAGAAACAAGAGACGCAATTATTGAGGATGACGAGAGAATCATCCAGCAAATCCTCGATGCCAACAAGCATCTAACTGACAAATATTGGATTGTCATTTTTGCCAAGCAATCATCCGTCTCCGTAGACGGAAAGCCAACGTTAACGAAGTACATCAAGCCAACTTTCAAAACAAGACCACGCTCATTAGTCGGACTCATCATTGGTGAGGTCGATAATTCTAAAGGAACAGTTGATTGGGAAGTCAATCACCATGATGTGCCATTAGATTTTGGGCAAATAGGACTAATAGACGCAGAACCGATAGCCATGAAGACAAAAATCGGGGCTTCTTACCTATATAACAATTAAACGCCGCCGTTAGGGCGAAGGTGATTTATGGAAGACATCCAAAATACCCCGGGCGAACATGTGGAGGCCGCCGCTCCAACACCAGAGAGTTCAACGCAAGAAAACCTTGTGCCTGTGCACGTGGTTCAATCACTGCGGAACGAAAACCAACATCTAAAGCAAAACATGCAGATGGTGTCTGAACATTTAGAGCTCTTGAAAGCCAATCAGATGCAACAAGCCGCTCCTAAACAAGATCAATTTAATGCCTTGAGTGATCACGACGTTTTAACAGTCGGCGACGCTAAAAAGGTTCTTGGTCAAATAGAGCGTAAGCGCGAGATGGAAACTCAAGAACTTAAGATGACCCAGGCATATCCCGATTACAACGAAACAATAAGAAATTATTTACCTCAAGTTCTTAAAGAAGATCCGGAGCTTCGCGCTGAGATTGAAAATGCAAAGAATCCATACAAGATGGCTTACATGCTGGCAAAAAAATCAACGCAATATGTTGATGAGCAGCGTGCTAAGAAAAAAAGTGACGATGCAGAGCGCATCATTGCCAATTCTCAAAAGACTGGGAACTTAAGTGCGATGGGGACTCAAAGTCCGATCACTAAATCCAGTTACATTAAGTCAATGAGCGACGAGGAGTTTCGGAAGCTGATGAATAAGAATGCGAGCCGATACTAACAATTAAGAGGTTAACATGCCATTAAACACAACAGCCACACTGCCAAACGCAGTCCGTGACTACTACGACAGAGTATTGCTAACTACTGCATACCCATGTCTTATTCATACTCGTTTCGCGCAACAAAGAGTGATGCCACTAAATTCTGGTGACACAATTATCTTTCGTCGCTACAACCAGTTGCCAACAGTCCCAGTGCCTCTTCAAGATGGTATTACCCCGCCAGGAGCTATCTTAAGCGCACAAGACGTGAAAGCACGTGTTCAATTCTATGGTAACTACGTCATGATTACTAATCAGGTCGAGTTAACAGCAGAAGATTACACGCTTAACCAAGCAGCGAGATTATTAGCTCAGAACTTAGGGCAAACACTCGATGAAATAACATACGACGTACTTGCAAATTCTACAAGTGTGATTCTAGCAACTGGTGGTTCAAACGGACAAACGCCAACTAACTTGAGTAAGGCTGATATCGATGCAGCTGTCAAAACATTGTTACAAAACAATGCGAAGATGATTACTGAAGTTATTCCTGGTCGCGATGCGTTCGATACACACCCAATTCGTCCATCTTTTTGGGGTATGATTCCAACTGCGTTGATAGATGACCTTGAAAAAGTTTCTAACTTTATCTCAACAGCAAACTACCCACAACAAGGACCAGTTATGCCTTGTGAATGGGGTAATACAGGAAACGTTCGCTGGTTGTTCACTTCAATTCAGCCTTCAAATGGCGCTACAGTACCTGTTTACACTCTTCCAATCGTTGGTCAAGATGCGTATGCGGTTGTTAGCCTCGGTTCTGAAAGTGGTGACTTCTACGTTAATCCTCTTGGATCTGCTGGTTCTGCTGACCCATTACATCAAAGAGGAACAGTTGGCTGGATGCATCCGTTCGCGGCTCGTATCTTGAACGACGCGTTTATGGTCAACTTACTTGTAACCCACTCATAAGGAGAATATTATGGCTCAAATGGCAACATTTAAATGGACGAATGCAGCGACAGCTGCGGCTCGTACACAACCAATCGGTTTCGCTCCAGCTCATATTAAAATCATGGCTGTATCGGGAACGGTTGCAAACGCTGAATGGAATGATCAAATGCCAGCAGGTGCAGTGCAAACTCAAGCAAATGCTGGAACTCTTGCTTACTCTGCATCAAACGGTATTACTTATAATTCTAGTCCTCAAGGTCAGTTTGGTCAGCCAATTACAGGAGCTGGAGCAGCTGGATTTACAAACGCAAACCCAGGTGTCATCACAGTTCAAGACGGTAGTTTTTACAAAGCTGGCGATGTGATCAATGTAACTGGGATTGCTAATACAAACGTTGGTGCAACTTTAAACGGTCAGTACACGATCGCTTCAGTATCTGGCAATGCATTGACAACTACAACTAACACAACTGCTTATGGCGTTCGTGTGAGTGGTGGAACAGTGACTTTGTATTCAAGACCAGACACGAGTGGAAATTACCAACCAGCAGTAAATCCAAACATTGCAAGTTACAGCATCACAATCGGCACAGCTGCCGTTGGTGGTAACGCGCAACAAATGGTGATGACTGTTTGGGGCAAAAACAACGTGACCTAAGAGTTACCTATCTAGTTGGAGGGCTTAGATCCCTCCAATTTAAAAACGCTTAAATTAGGAAAAAAATATGTCAGTAGCAGCACCTAAAAAAGTTAACGACAAAGAACAAGCTTGGCTCGATGAAGAGCTTGAATTCGAGTTTTATAATATCGAGCAACCAGGCGTGATGCATGAATTCAGCTATGGACCAGCCAATAACGTAAAGAATTATAAGCTTTACCATGGTCATCGCTACAAATATCCACGCAGACTTATTAATCACATTGAATCTAAAGGTCCAGGAAATTGGGTACTAAGACCTGACGGTCATGGAAATATGAACGCTCAGAAAGAAGGAATCCAGCCACGTTTTCAATGTAAAATCATTTTTTCACCTGTATAAATGAGGCTGTAAATGGGCTACGATTTTGGTGATATTGCAGATAAAGTCAGACTGATTACAGGACGATTAAGTCCTGATCAAATGAGTAATAACGAGCTAAATACTCGTATTAATAACTATCTGCATTATGAATTTCCAGCCGAATTTAAATTGGACATTCAACTTGTGCCTTACCAATTTTTAACGGTAAAAGGCCAACAGAAATATCCAGTTCCTGAGAATTTCACTAATTTTGTACCGCCAGCTTTCATTAATGGGTTGGATTACTCCTACTATGGAGGTCCTTATAATGCCTATGGTTATACTAATAATATTCCAGGGTATGGATTAAACTATTATTTTGATCCATCCCTTTATTACCAAGCAGTTGGTCAATACTATAACCGCAATCGCTGGAGAATTGGAGACGGTGTAACCGTTAGTTTTAATCAGGGTCCTCAAAATTATGGCATGTTACCCAATTCAGTCATCGTAAATGACCTTAGAGAAACATTTACAGATGATGGCCTGGGTAATTTAATCGGAAGTTTGGGTGGGAATGGGTCAGTTAATTACTTAGATGGCTCACTTACCGTTAATTTCTCTATCGCTCCTGATAATGGAGCTCAAATTTGGCTCACTTTCGTTCAATATCAGAGCGGAATGCCTCAACAAGTTTTAAATTTCGATCAATTTTTCACTGTTTATCCAGTTCCTGACAACGTTTATCGCATTTCGATGGTTGGCTATCAGATGCCTGCTTTTTTAGTGGGTTCAACTGACACACCAAAGCTTCAAGAATGGGGACCATGCATAGCCTACGGAACTGCGCGTACAATCTTTGCTGATTATGGAGAATTAGACCGCTATGCAGAGATTACAGCGCTATATAGGGAACAAGTTAAATACGTCAATCGACGTGATATTCAAAATACAATGAATCGTTCAGCACCAAGGAGTAGTTAATGGTTTGGAATGCTTCAAGACCAGCCGATTCTGACCGAATCAGACTCAGTGCTGGATTAATTCGTGATAACTGGCAAGCAATTGAAACAGGAACGGTGCCATATGACACAATTTCTCTTCAAAATCAAGCTGTATTACCCCCATTGGCCGGTCATAACCGACTGTATGGATATACTAATGCTAATAGTGGACAGATTGAACTTTACTCTGTAAATCCAGCAAACCAAGGGGTATTGCTAACAGAAGGCGGAAGACTTGGATCCATCAATCAAAATGCCGTTTTTGCCAATACGCAAACAGCTACCTTTACATTAGGCTCAATTCCTAATCCTCAAAATGCCTTTTGTAATGCTTGGGTCAGTTTCGATGATAGTGGAAATATTTTACAAAGCTATAACGTTTCAAGTATGAACCATAACAGTTTAGGAACTGGTTTATACCGCGTAAACTTATCTTATGTAGCTTCCAATGCCAATTATTGTGTTTTAGCATTAGCAAGTTCCTCAAATTCAGATGATCATACAAGAGTTGCTCAAGTTGTCTCTCAAACGACTTCAAATGTAATAGTAAGATTTCAAAGAACAAATCAGGATGGAAGTTATCAAAATACAGGTGGATACATAGCAATTTTTGGGGGAAGGTAATGACTTACACTCCTCATTTGATAGCAAATTATAAGACAGGACTTGATAGAGAGGTGGAACCCTGGCTTTTACCAGCCGATGCGTTTGAAACTTTTCAAAATGCCTATCTTAAAAGAGGAGTGATTAATAAACGCCAAGGCAGACAAATATTTGCTAAGTTCTTTCATGCTGCAGGTTTAATAGTTGGAATTACTCAGAGTAACCCAGCACAAGTCGGGCAAATTAATCACGGATTTGTCACTGGTCAAAAAGTATTTATTTCAGGTGTCAATGGAATGACGCCGATTAATAATCGTCTTTACACTATTACAGTCCTTGGTCCTAACAATTATTTGTTAAATGGGGTTGATTCAACAGGTTACCCAGCATACATAAATGGAGGATTGAGCTGGATCAATCCTGGCCTACCGATCATGGGACTTAGGACTTTTTTAAATCCAAGTGGCTCTAAACAATTAGTCATTTTTAATACGAGAAGACTTGCAGTTTACGATCCAAATGGTGTGAATGGATATTTTTTTGCTCAAGGTGGTGCCTATAACGCAGGAACTAACCGTTTTCAAGATTACTTTACAGGAGACAATTCCAACTTTTTTTGGACCGAAAATTACCGATCTTCTACTACAAATACAGACAATAAACTCTATATCACTAATAACGTCGATAATATCTATACCTGGGATGGGACAACTTACGCTCCATTTATTCCCCAATATGGAGCAACAGTAGCGGATGTCGTTCAAAGGTGTTATTTCATCTTCGCATTCAAACAAAGACTTGTCTTATTAGCCACTGAAGAAAATGGAAATATAAGACCTCAAAGAGCTAGATGGTGCCAAGCGCAAAACCCAACTGTTTGGAGAGATGATATCCCAGGACAAGGAGGATACGTCGATGCACCAACTGGTGACTTTATCGTCAGTGCTGCCTTTTTAAAAGATATTTTAGTGGTAGAATTTACAAATTCTTGGTGGACGCTTCGTCCAACTTCTGACCCCGCATTGCCTTTCCGTTGGGATAAAATTACAGATAACCGTCCAGTTAATGCTCCTTATGCATCTGTTTCTTATGACAAATCAGTAACTGGAATTGGACAAGGTGGAATCGTTGAGTGTAATGGTGTTCAAGTTGACAGAATTGATGGAAAGATTCCCGACTTTGTTAACGATCTTAATCAAGAAAACTTTAACAAGTGTTATGCAGCCCGTTACCTTCAACAATATCAAACTTGGACGCTTTATCCATCAGGAGATAATACTGTTTCGGATGAAGTCTTAGTGTTAAACGAACAAGAAGGAAGTTGGAGCCAGTATGATCTACCTCTTTCCTGTCTTGGTTTTGTAAATACTGAAAGAGATCCAACTTGGGCTGATTATCAAGCGTATCCGGGTGATCCAACGGCTGTTTTACCGCCATTAGTTTGGGTAGCAAGTTTAGGCGAACAAGATTTTGGTGAACAACGCTGGGTAAGTGGTTATCTTCAAACCGGATATCCTCTCTTTTTAGGAGGCGGTCATGACGGTACAGTCTATCAATTAGATGTGAGTGATGACGATGAAGGCGCTCCTATTCCAATGGAAATTATCAGCGCTAATTGGAACCCTTACAAAGATAAAGGAATTGGTGCTCAATTAGGCTATATCGATTTCTTTGTCGATTCTGATCCTATCAGTCAAATTCAAGTCCAATTTTTCGTCAATAATGAGACAGCTCCTTATAAAACGCAGGTGCTAGATTTCATTCCGCAAGAAAATATTGTCGGAAATATTTCAAGTATCAGCAACACAAATCCAGCTGTTGTTGGCATTCACAACCATAATCTCAATACCGGTGATCAAATCCGTCTCTATCGAATTTTAGGAATGGATTCATTAAATGGTGGAACATATACCGTCACAGTTATTGATGATGATTACTTTTCATTAAATGGTGTGGATGGAACAGCACTTGATCTATATGCAGGTAGCGGTATTGCAGTTAGAGGAAATTTTGAAGGTCTAAAGATTTGGAAACGCATTTTTTCTGGTTCAATTGGCTATGGCCATAGCATCAAAGTTTTAAATAATTCTACGGATCAACCGATCAGAATTCATGCCATGATGCCTTGGTTTAGACCGGCTGGAAATAGGATGATTACACTATGACATTACCTACAGAATGGATATTTCCTCTCAATGAAGAGAGACTACATTCAAAAAATGTTCAAGATATTGGGGATTACGTTGAAGAGTTAGTCACTACCCTAACTTCTATGTATTCGCAACTGAGCCAAGCGGTCAATGGTGATATTCGTCAATTTATCCCTAAGCTTGTTGGATCAACAACGCCTGGGACTGGAACGTATGTCGTACAAGATGGCTGGACTTTGAGGCAAGGATTGATGGTAGATGTGTGGTTTGCCGTTTCATGGAGCGGCCATACAGGAACTGGGCAAGCGTATATTGAGCTGCCTTATAAAGTAAAAAACAGTTTATCTGACACGTTTCCAGGTCAACTCAATGGAACTTATAATTACGGTGGTGGATACACCGGGATGTTTACTTTAGCGCATCCAAATACTTTCCAAAATGCGTTATATGCGGATGGCCCAGGTGGTCTGGGCGTATTTCCCTTGCAACTCTTAACTAGTGGCACGCTATTTGGCCATATTAGATACATAGGGCAAGAAATTGAAAACTAACACTGTTGATTTTGATAAATTAAAATTTATTAGGATTTTCGATCCCACTCATATTCCAGTTGAACTGGTTCAACAAGTGCGCGATCGAAAATTTTCAGTAGAAAAATTCTATGAATACCAATCCATTGTCTGCGTCTCAAAGACCGAGCATGGAATGGTCGTGAATCCTCTGAACTTATTGTATGTCATTGCCAATGAGAAAACAAAAGTTGTCGGATTCTTATGGGCTGTTGTTTCCCCGCTATCTCAAGATTTAGTCATTAATACCTTTTCAATGAACAAAGATTACTGGGGAAAAGGCGATGCCGTCACACTTGTCACCAACAAGTGTAAGGAAATATTAAAAGAAGCAAATTTAAGCCGTGTTTACTGGATTACTAACTATCCCAAGCACTCCGAAAGATATGGGTTTAAGAGAGCTAAGGGTGTTTTGATGGAATATAATTTAGGAGTAGAAGATGGGCGATACATTCATGGGGACCGACGCAAAACAGACAGGGCAAGCAAACCTGCTGACTCCTCAGCAGAGCAACTTCCTAGGGTCGACGTTGAACCAAACACAGATGCCAGCGAACAATGCGCTGATGCAGCTGTTGCAGGGGTTTGATCAAACGCAATTGATGGATTTTTACCAAAAAGGTTTGGTTAATCCAACAATTCAAACGTATCAAGAACAAGTGCTTCCTTCCATTCAAGAAAGATTTATTGATGCCAATGCAGGAAGTTCGAGCGCTTTGAACCAAGCCTTAGCAAAATCAGCGACTGATTTAAGCTCAGGACTTAGCGGTCAACTAGCGGGATTGCTATATCAAGGGCAGCAACAAGGTGCACAAAATCAGCTTGGAGCTTTGAATCAAATTTTAAGTTTGCTTGGTCAACGCACGTTTGAACCAATTGTTCAAGGACCACAAACAGGCTTACTTAAAGATATTATCGCGAGTGGAGCAAAAGTTGGTGCAGCGGCTTTGAGAGGAGGTCTGTAATGGCAATTGTTTTTAATGCTCCCCAAGATAGATTTGGCATTCAAGCAGCAGGATCTGCATTGGCACAAGCTCTAATGCAAAATGCTCTTGAAAAAAATCAGTTAAGCGCCGGCTTGCAAAGAGATCTTTTTCAAGATCAGCTTGCAACAAATAGACAAGCTCAAACACAACAAAGACAAATCGAGCTTCAGCAAAGATTTGGACCTTTACTTGGTGAGACATTAAGCATTGCTTACGATTCAAATTCAACTCCTCAGCAAAAGAATGCGGCTTTACAAGGCTATTTAGCAGCAGGTGGTCAACTGTCTGATGTCCAAGCAGCTTATAAAGATTTAGCTCAGCAAAACCAAACGCAATCTTTCTTAAGACAATTAGGCATCAACACAGGCATGAATCCTCAAATGATTCAAGCCAACCAAAACTCTCAATTGCAAGCCTCTCAGCAAATGCGCGGGGAAGAAGTGGTGGATGTCAATCAAAGAGAAACGATTAGTAACGGGAACTTTTATGAAACTATCGATGACAACACTGCTTTTGCCTTGTCTGCTTCCCCAAATCCGCAACTTGCAGGCATTGGAAAAGCGGTCATAGAGGCTAAAAAACTCAAGCAATCTCAATTCGATTCAAATCGTAAGTTCGAAAGCCAAGAAGCATCGCCTTATCTAAAGCAAATTAATGATCAAAGAGCAGCTGTTGAAAACAAAACTCGTGCCTTGCAGCAATTAGATATTGCCTTAGAACAAGGAGAAACAGGTGGATTTTCACTCAATAACATCTCCAGAATTTTTAATCGTCCAGAGCTTTTAGATCAAAGTGCAGCTCAACAATTGGGAGCTGTTAAAGAACTTTTAGTCTCGAATATCGGACGAGTAGGATCCAGACCGAACCAATGGGTTGAACAGCAGATTGCCTCAGCATTGCCAGATCTTGGAAAAAGCAAGGTAGCTAACCAAACTCTTGCTCAAGCTGTAAGAGGTGAAGTTGAGATGGCAAATCGTCGGATTGAATTAACGGATCAATTAGCTGCACAAGACCGAGAAAAGTATGGATATGTTAAAGGCGATATCGCGTCAAGAGTTGATGCGGCTATTAAACCTTATGCAGACCAAATCAATAATCGCACTGGCTATCGCATGCGCGAATTGTTTGAGCAAGAGAAGGGAGCTACATACCTTAGAAAAAATCTAATGAAAAAAGTCGCCGAAGGGACGCCTTTAACTAAAGAAATGTACCAGATTTTTAAAGAAAAATATAAAGATCCGGCTCAGCTGATCGATAATGCTAAAAAACTTGGTTATTCCATTCAAAAGGGAGGCAACTAATTATGGCAAAAAACTATAACGCCACTCCCGAAGAGATCAGTTTCTATGAAAATGATATGGAAATTATCAATACACCACAAGATGTAGTAGTTGATGATCAATCCCTTGATTTTTATGAAAATCCAAATGCTCCAAGTCAAGCTTTACCAGAAAATCTGCCTTGGTATCGGTCTATTCCCAACGCTGTTGGAAAAGCAGTAGTGAATGGTATTCATGGATTTGGACGAGCTTTTGGTCCATTGCCTGAAGATAACACAGCTTTGCTTCAACAATACCTTCAACAGCAAGGATCAGCTAGTCAAAATGGTGAGCAGATCTCATTTGAGGAATTTTCAGCTCAAAATAAACCTATGTCTGTTAGTCAATTTTTAAACCAGCAGCTTCCAACAAACGAAGGTTTTTTGGAAAACACAATTGCTCGGGCAGGTGATATTCTTCCATTCCTATTAACTGGAGGAATAGGGGGAGCTGCAGCTGCTGAGTCAAGAGCTGCAGGTTCTGCATTGGCAGAAGGAATGGGATTGACAAGTGGAGCTCTTAAAGACGTACTTCTTCAAAGAGCTAAAGATATTATTGGTCCTATTGGTCGTTCATTAGGAGCTGGTGCAGCTGGTGCGACTGCTGAGACTTATGGTGCACCAGAATGGGCACAAGGTTTAGCAGAAGCTGGAGCTTTAGCGACTCCCTCATTTGCAAACCGCTTACTACCAAATAAAAATCAAGCAAGCTTAGTTCAAGAAGCACGCAATCTTGGATTAAACGATCGAGAAATAACGCCTTTGGTTCAAAATCCTACTAAATCAAATGTTTTTGGGCTTTTTGCTGAAAAAAGGCTTAGAACTCCAGCTAAACT
>JACCDR011379632.1_pt1 | contig 11138 bp, 19 predicted proteins | sample 7446431 | NCBI WGS metagenome assembly JACCDR01 (sample SAMN15323443, study PRJNA562643) | freshwater metagenome | isolation source: river surface water | place: USA:Blue River Watershed | collected 2017-08-17 | reverse complement strand
GTGGAGGTCTTATTTCCATGAATAAGATCGAAGCGGCAGAGATTCGAACGTCTCTGCAGCTCCTCAGCATTGCCGCGAGGCAGGCTGAGGAGGTTCGCCGCGAGATTGACGATCTCGTGTCGGCCATGGCGTCTTCGGGTTCAATCCCCGACGGCGCCATGCTTCGTCTGGCTGGGGCTTCGGCTCTGCTGGGCGAATGCCGCCGCATGATCTGCGAAGGTCATGTGGCGGTGCAGAGCCGTCTAAAGTAACTCTGCACGGGCCACTAAGAAAGGGAGGCCCGAGAACCTCTACGGTGCGTGAGCTAGCCGTACAGGATCCCTTTCTTTTAATGCCTATAAAGGCTAAAGGAGGTAAATGTTCCGCATTCGGTATAGACGGGGAGATGGCAATCTCCCAAGAAATACCGATCTGCGCGTAGATGAAATCTACGCGCAGATCAGAGCAGGCCAATGGTCGCTGGTTGGAGAGGTGCTAATCTCCAACCAGCGGTGGAAACCGTTGGCATCTATCCGTCGCGAGGCGGATGGGAACATGTTCATTCGGTTCCACGAAGAGAGCGAGACCGAGTGAACTGCTGGCAGGGAAACACCGCCCTGCCAGCCCTTCTTTTATTTTAATGGCACCTACTGGCAGACCCGTCAGCAAGGACCTAGACAAACTCATCCCGGAGCAAAGGATGGGCAAGTTGAAGCACCCCGAGAGGTGCTATAAAATCTCGCCGACGAGCGGGCGACGTGTCGTCAACCGCTCGATCTGCATCTGCGCCAAGGGGGAACCCTTGGCGCAGGTGGAACCTCCTGCGCCTGCGGCAGGAGAAATCGAACTGAGCCGGGAAGTGATTCTCGTGCTCCCTGCGCCGTCCCAGGGGTCTTCCAAGACTACCGGGACGGCGTTGGAAAATGCGCCCCGATCGGTGAAAACCGATCGGGAGATCGCTGGTACGGCAAATGCCGGCAGCGAAGCCCCAGGCGGATGGGGCGCAGTGGGTCTCATCCTGGAGCGCGCCGCGCAAAAGGATGAGGGCCGCGGTACTGTCATCGTGCTCCCGATGGCAGTAATCTGGCTTGTAGGCACCGCCGTGCTTACAGGCATCATGCTCATCAGGCTGTGGTGGGCAGAGTTCAAGTCCGCGCTTAGGGATTAGACACACCCTAAGCGCGGCATGGGGGCGGGACGCAAATGCGCCGCCCCCTTCTTTTAATGCCACATAACCTTAAATAGGAGGTGCTTATGTGGTATGTTCTGCTGTGCGATCCCGACGGGAACGTGTGGCTCAGGCTGGAAGGCCTGAGCCCTAAATGGGCCACCACCGTGTGCGAGTGGTGGCCCTTCCGGTCCTGGAAGGGTCTCCTGTAGTCATGCCGCACGGGACGGGAAAAGCCCCGCCGTGCGGCCACCTCTTTTTAATGGCCAGATACTAACCAACTGGCCTAAGGAGGCAACATGGAGTATAACTTCGTGATCATCCACACTGATGTAAATCGATGGGTGATCTTCGAATGCGGTCGCGAGACCGTGTTTGGAGAAGCATTCGAAACCGAGCACGATGCGGTTTCTTTCCTGGTGCGCGAATACGCCGGGGAAGATGGCGAAGTTCCGACTTACGTCATCGTTCGCTTCTAGATTCCAAGCCGGCATAGTGGCATGAAAACTGCTATGTCGGTGCGCCTCGCATTGGGAGTGGTGCTCCCTTTCTTTTACGCACCCTCTTTTTTTATTTTCTTTATTTAATGACGGCAACGTCTATGCTCCAAGAGCAAAAAAATGGTACGGCCTGTGAGGGAAGACTACTACCAAGTAGTCACTATCCAGGCTTGTAGGTCTAAGACCTTAGAACAGCTGTTCATTCGTGACAGCAAATCGGCGTGAGTATTACCTCTCACTGGCTTCCAGTCCTGGAAAGCCACTGCCGTTGAAAGGATCACCACCATAGGAGCCAAGCCTATGGTGGCCCAGGGATGCGTGAGCACCCAAGCGTGTTAAGGCACTCACTTCGGTGAGCGGTGTCACTTCGGTGATGCTTGTGTAGTACGGGGGCAACCCTAAGGCTACTGCCTCGTTCCACGGCCCATGGAGACAGTCGCGTACCCGACGACGCTAATTATCGGGACCTTGCCCTGGCAGGGTTGGTTCTGGGGATACACCAGTCCATCCGTATCGGTTCAAACCCGAGATTGGATGGCAAAGTATCCCCACAGGCTATCGCTCTAAGTGCCTGGCTAAATCCCCGTCGTGAGACGCGGAGGAAGCGAAGAGGGAGCCGGTCTGGTGTACCGGGTAGGGGCCTGAAAACCCTAAACACACCAAGGGGGCTGGCTGTACCCCTGCATTGCGACAAATCCACAAGCACCCGCCGGTGGCTGCAATAGGCCGGCAAGCAACAATAAATATTGCACTGGAGGGCTAACCACCCTCCTTTTATTTATCTCTTTTTTCAATGGTGTCATCCCACCCTAACCAAGGAGGTGCAGGATGGAACACCACCCCCACCCCACCCTCACCCAACCCCTCACCGGGACCGGGACCGAGGCCGGGCCTCGGGAGGTCGGACTCTAGACCGGGGAGTTGTTTGCCCAGACATAAATTAAACGCCCCTTTTTAATGCCCGTCACCCCTAACAAGGAGGTGCGTGATGGAGCACAACCGCCTGCCCCGCAGGCTCCCCACCAACCCTAACCCCGACCGTGGAATCGGTCATCCCCGCCTCGATCGGGCGGTATAAGGCAGGGGACGGGACCGCTGATGTATGACGTGAGCGCCTTTTTTTAATGGCCCATTAACCAAAAGGAGGCCACAGTGTCCAACGATAACGTCCTGTCTCTGTTTCCGGCGCTCGGGCACATTGCCCCCGCCGCCCCCGCGTACTCTCTCACGAAGGCGCGGTCTATTCTGCGTCAGGCCGAGGAGCTGCAGCGCATCGAGCGCGCGCGCCAGGTCATGGCGATCAACATGCGGCTGGCCGCCGCAAAGGCGCAGAAGGCGCGCCGCCTCCAGGGCGACGCCTTCAACAGCTGGAAGACGCTGACCGACGAGGAGGCTGCGGCCTACCTCTCGGGTAAGCCGATCCAGGACGTTCGGCCTTCGGCCGACGAAACCTACATCTACGAGGAGGAAGAGGAGGAGGAGGTGACGCTCTTGGAGCGGACCCACCCCGCCGCCCCTAAGGCCTCGCTGATCAACACGGCCATCTGGTCGTATGAGAACGCTGACACCGTCCCCTACGACATCGAGGAAGCGGTGGTGGAGAACGCGGTCATGGAGGACCGGCGGTAGTAGGGGGCTAGCAATGGCCCCCGAATCCGCCATCCTGCCCCGCATCACCCCTAACCCCAACCTCGGTCGCGCATCGTCTGTCCTGCAGGCAGATAATCGATCAGGTAGCAAATTGATCGAGTAAGACGTTGTGTATGTATAACGAGACCCCTTTTTAATGGCGTGTGGCGATCCTATCTAGCCATGCGTTAAAACCCAGATAGGTTTGAGAAGCCAGTGTCCAACAACAACTCGTCCACCACGTCCTCCACCATCGTCGCCACCACCAACAAGGAGTCCAACGTGACCCTGATCCCCACCATCCTCCCCCGGCGCGTTCCCGAGCTGTGGGCCTTCGTGCGCAAGCACGGGCTCGACATCCCCGCCGGCACGCCGGCTCACAAGCTCCACCTCGCGGTCGGCGCCGCCGTCAACGGCCACAACCGGCGGGTGCACAGCACCAAGGCCAACGAGGCGCTCCTCGCGAGCACCAAGGAGGCGGACGCCAAGTGGGCCGCGGAGTACGCCACGAAGGTGGGTACGCCGCGCACCGAGGCCAAGATCAGCCAGATCCTCGCGCAGTGGGTGCCGGCCATCGGCAACGCTCGCTCGCTGGACGAGCTGAAGCTGGTCACCGCGGCCTTCCGGCCGCAGATCGAGGCGCTGTTCCCGAAGCCGACGCCGAAGCCGATCAAGGCCATCCCGGTGTCCAAGGCCAAGATCGCCCACGCCATGGCGGAGGTGCGCAAGCCGCGCGTCATCCGTCAGCCCATCCCCGCCCCGCAGCCCGTCCTGGAGCCCGCGTGGCGGCGCGCTGTGGCCAAGGCCAAGGGCCTGCTGTACATCCCCTACGTGGGGCTGCTCGACAACGAGCGCGCCATGGAGGGGTGCTTCATGGGTGTGGCGTCCACCACGGACGGTCCGATGGCCGTGTACCTCGTGGACGTGATCGACCGGGAGGCCCCCGGCAAGTTCGCGGCGTGGGGCGTCATCCCCGCCCGCTAGTGGTCGCCTAGGGTATTTCAAGGCATCGCTCCTGCCGCAAGGCGGGGGCGAGTAAGCCCTTTTCTTTAATGGAGGTAAGAAGATGTTCGACATCATCGGTGACGTCCACGGTTGCGCCCGCGAAACCATGCTGCTGCTTCGGCAGCTGGGCTACAACGGCAACAACATCCACCCCGACGGGCGCAAGCTCGTGTTCGTCGGTGACTACATCGATCGGGGGCCGTACCCGATCGCAACGCTCGAATTCATGATGGAGCTGACCGAACTGGGGCACTACGCCCTGCTCGGCAATCACGAGGCCTATATGGTCAAGTGGCTGGAAGGCGGCAAGGTGTCGATGGGCGGCGGATTCGATCAGACCGTGATCGAGCTGGAAAAGGAGCCGCTGGTGTGGCGGGAGCGGCTGCTCCAGTGGCTCCAGGCCCGGCCCACGATGCTCAGCCTGTTCGATGGGAAGGTGCGCATCGTGCACGCGGCGATGCCCGCCAAGTACCTGGCGTCGGATGCGAACGCCAAGAAGCGCGAGCAGCACGCGATCCACGGCCCGGACGAAAGCTGGGCGGAAAACTACGATGGGGAACCGACCATCGTGGTTGGCCACAAGTCCGGTAAGGACGTGCGGATCAAGGGCACGGGTGGCAAGGTCGTGATGATCGACACTGGCTGCGTGTACGGCGGCAAGCTGACGGCGGCGCGCGTGGACAGCCCGGACCTCACGACGTGGCGGTTCGAGAGCTACACGGCACTGCACGTGTACAACGAAGATCATCCCGAGTACCGGTAGTTATCTGGGCAGCTTGGCCAACGCCAGGCATAAGTCCCTTTCTTTTATGGGGCAATTGTGCTCATCAGGGAGTAAACATGTTCCGCATTCGCTTCTTCACCATCTATGGCGAGCGGTGCACCGCTCGCATCAGCACCATCGAGAAGGCCCGCGAGGCCGCGCGTCGGATGCTCGCGAAGGGCCATCAGAACATCCGGATCTTCGAAGACGTTGAACTCATTTGGATCATGATCGACGAGATCGTGGGCTACCGGCCACTGAGCGCTTTCGAAGACGAATGGCTGGCCTCCAACGACGAGGAGCGCAAGGCCGAGGAGCGCTTCTACGGCGACCCGAACGAGTTCTAGTCTGAGCTAGCTGCAAACGACAAGGCATCCCAAGGAGTAAGCCCTTGTCCCCTTTTTTACGGAGGTTACATGAAAGTGTGCCCTCAATGTGCCCAAACCTACAAGAACCAGATTGAATTCTGCTTCAATGATGGGACGCCACTGGTCCCACAGGAGACCCCAATGTCCAATCGCTCCATCCGTTCGTCCAGCAAGTCCAACACCAACAACACCAAGCAGGAGAAGACGATGACCCGTCGTTCGCGCAAGACCAAGACTGTCCCCGATCCGGCCAAGATCACCAACCCGACCGTCAACCCGGCGGAGGTGACGGTGATCCGGCCCAACCCCGTTCTCGCGGCGAAGCTGTGGCCCCTCGTGGTCACGGTGGAGCGGCAGGGCAAGGAAACCAAGGTGTTCACCATCTGCTACGTGCCCGAGCAGCGCAGCAAGGAGATGGCCGGCATCCTGGCGTCCGGGTTCGTTCGAGGCCTGTCCGCGGCCTACAAGTCGCTGAAGGTGTTCGGCTTCAAGATCACGTACAAGTGGGGCGATCCCGTGTACGTGCGTCGAGTGGCCGACCCCAGCGCCTCCTAGCAGAGGACGCCAGTAAGATGGCCGGGTAGCCTTTAAGGCGTAAACCCCGGCCGCCCATCTTTTTTTATTATTTTAATTTAATGGAGGTAAGAATGTTCTGGACGTGTCCACACTGCGATGAGTCGGGAATCCCCCTGCAGTTCCAGACGGGCCACCTGCGTCACTGCCCGGAGACCCCGGCCAACAAGAAGAAGCCGCCGATCGCGAAGGTCGAGCCGGCGCCGAACTGCCTGTACTGCGGAGCGCCGATGCGGTCGCGTGGCGTGTACTGCTCGTGGAGCTGTGAAAAGTACCACAACGAATAGCTGGTAGCTGGTGGGCTTGAAAGGTGGCGCGGCCAGTGCGCGCCACCACCTTTTTAATGGCGGCGTGAAAACCGTTCATCAACACACAGGAGATCCCATGTCCAAGATGGTTCGTGCTCGCGTCTGCTCCAACTGCGGCGACCTCATCACCCCCTCGGGCTGCTGGTGCTCCCCCGACGAGCCGGCGGGTCCGGACTTCAACTGGGCTCGCTGGCAGGCCCCGGAGAAGATCTGGGAGCAGATCCAGATGGCACGCGAGTGCTACTGGAACGGAGTCCTTCAAGACACGCTCGACAAGAGCGACACCATGTGGCAGATCATCGCGCGGGGCCTGCTCCTCGCGTTGTTCGATCACCAGGAGTTCGATATCGAGCTGAACGAGATGGAGATGGTGATGGCCAAGCGCGCCATCATGCTCTTCAAGTTCATGCGGGAACACAACTTGGCCGAACGGCTGGAAGAGCGGGTCCACTACAGCGCGCACATCAAGTGGATCCGGGACAACATCGGAGATGATGACATCCCGTTCTAGCATCTAGCTAGAGGCTCAAAGGGAGGGGCAGCGGCCACGCCGCGTAAGTCCCCCACTTCTTTTTTTTAATTCAATTTAATTATTGTACTCCGCAGGTCGGAGACGTGGTGGCAGGATGACTAGAGAGCCCTGCCATCACTCCGCACGTAGCACTGTGCTGCTCGTGCTAACGCAGGGCGCTGACGCGCCCACTGCAGGGGAGGTGCGCGTGGCCACTCGCGTGGAGTTCACGAGCCTAAAGCGGCGCATGGGCGCCTGTTGTAGCCAGCTCGTGAGGATCACCGAAGAGCTGGCCGAGCACACAGAGGAGGACCAAAACGTCCTCCGCCAGCTCTATCTCGGGCGCATGTGGGATGCGCTCTACTCGATTACGCCGATGGCAGATATCGGCGAAGTCGATGACGAGACCGCAGAGCTTGAGGAGCCAGTAGCAGTGGTTTCGGCCACTCCCACGCTGGTTGATCCGGAGCCTGTGTATGCCAAGCCATGGCGTACGCGGATTTTCCGTTGCGTCGATGAAGTGTTTGTGGCTTTGATCGACTTCCTGGCATGGTGTCAGGAGTACGTTCGGAGTCTGTACTAGTTCGTGTGTGGGTGTTGGCGCCGGCCCAACCCTGCATCTACCATTGTCCGGCATGGAGGCTCTCATGGCCCGCAAGTCCATCCCGTCCCCCGCCGCCACCGCTCCCGAGGGTGGTGTGCCGCCGCTCCCCGCGAAGGCCCCGCGCAAGCGTGGCCCGACCCTGGCCGACTACAAGGCCGCCAACGCCATGCTGGAGGACACCGTGTCCTCCTTGCGCGACCAGATCGAGGCCATGCAGACCAAGATCGACAAGAAGGACGCCGACGTCGGCGTCGCCGCGAAGGCTCTCGACACCGCGATCCAGCGGAAGGCGGAGGCGGAGACCAGCAAGGCCGTCGCCGAGCTGGCCGCCAAGGGCTTCCAGGAGGCCAACGTGGCCCTCCAGAAGGAGCTGGAGACCGCGCGGACCCTGGCCGCCGAGCAGGCCAAGGTCATCGAGGAGCTGAAGGCCAAGCTCGCCGAGAAGCCGGAAATCCTCTCCGACGTGTTCCAGCTGGCCGACGCGCTGTCCATCCAGCGCAACGCCACGGGCTTCGTGTCCATGACCGTCGCGAAGCTGCCGAACGGGCAGTACGTGGTGGCCTACCCGATCGCCTACTACAAGGCGAACAAGGTGACCTGCGCGCAGAACATGCGCAACCTGTGCGGTCGGGCCACGCAGCGCGGCTGGGCCGTGGCGGAACTCGGGGCCGCCGAGTACGACACGCTCCACCAGGGGCACATCCGGGTGAACGGCCACGTGGTCTTCACCCCGCGCAGCGCGTAGTCCTGTCGGGGCGCTGACGCGCCCACTGTAGAAGTCGGTCCGGGGGCCTTTGCCCTCGGGCCATCAATCTATTGACCTTTTTTTGCGGGGCAATCCAGCCCCTTCGGGAGAGAAGATGTCCTACTACTCGAACGCTGTGAACCACAACGCCCTCGCGATGATGACGCTCTCCGAGACGCTCGCCAACGGCGAGCTGCTCGGACTCCAGGGCGAGGCCCTGAAGTTCTACGTGCGGGCCGGCAAGGAAGCCCGTCGCAACTACCGCGTGGCCAAGGTCAAGGACGCGGTGATGGCGGTCGCCGGGGAACCCTGGCAGCTCGCCCAGCGGCGGGCGGCCTTCGCGGTCGCGCTGGCCGTGCTCGACTCCAACGGGGTCGGCGGCCACGACGGAACCGGGGAGCACGGCCGGAACATCCGGCACCCGGCGTTCCAGAAGCTGGGATCCGGGCGCCGCTACGGCCACGACGCCGGGGCCTGGGACGAGGCGATCAAGATCGCCTTGCACGAGCTGGAGCGAGAGGTGTACAGCAAGAACATCGTGTGGGAGATCTGGCCCACCGAGACCGGGTTGACGATCACCGGCCTCCACTACACCAACTACGACGGCGAGTTCGAAACCGTGATCACGGAGAGCATGGAGGTCAAGGCCGACGAGAGCGCGGCGTGGGTCAACGCCCTCTGCCGGCGCCACATCCGGAACCTCGTCCTCGGCAAGACCAGCCAGGACGACCGGGCCACGCTCCAGGGCGACATCGCCATCTGGGGCACGCTCCTCAACTTCTCCGAGGAGAAGTGCAGCGAGCACAACAAGAAGCTCACCGAGCTGCTGACCGAGTGGGTCACGGCGCGGTCCGAGCGGCACCTCCAGATCACGTTCGAGCAGTGGTGCAAGCAGCGGGAGCAGGATCTCGCGGGCGGCCCGGACAAGTGCCGCGAGTGCGAGCACCTCCAGTTCAAGGAGGGGGTGGAGAAGCACACCATGCCGAACTTCAAGGCATGGGACTTCAGCGATCGGTACTGCTGCACCAAGCACGCCGAAATGGCCTACTCCGAGGTCATGAAGCTGCCGGACATCCACTACAGCAGCCTGCCGAAGCCGGAGCCGGTGGGGCGGCAGTACGGGCCGTGCGCCGAGGACGACTGCTCGTGAAGTCGATGCTCGTAGGGGTGATCGGCACAGCGGGGCGGAGCAAGAAGCCCCACGAGGCCATCACTCCGGCCGTCTGGGCTTCCATGAAGGCCCACTGGTTTTCGGTCCTCGCATCCTTCGGGGACGAGAAGGTGATGATCCGATCCGGCGGGGCAGCCGTAGCCGATCATCTCGCAGTGGAGGCTTGGAAGGCTGGTCTCGTCGAGGCCAGCCAGGTCGAGCTTCACATCCCCACCTACTTCAGGGTGGGAGAGAAGCGGTATGCCGATGATGGGCGTATCGACTTCATGGGGAATCCCGGCGGCACGTTGAACTACTACCACAGGAAGGCCAGCAGGCTCCTGGGGTTCGACAGCCTCGAAGACCTCGCCGCGATCATCCAAGCAGGAGCTGTCGTGAGAGACAGCTACCATCTCGCGCGCGGCAACAGGCTCTTCGCTCGGAACCTGGGCATCGGGCGTGACCTGGACCAGCTCCAGGCCTATACCTGGCACCATGGAACCGAACCGGAAGGCGGTGGAACGGCGCACTGCTGGAGCAACAGCAACGCCATCATCAAACGCCACACCAGCCTCGGGGACTTCCGATGACCAGGGAAGCAATCCAAGCGGTGATGGCGGAGTGTGAGAAGTACAAGTCCGACCCGAGGCAAGTGTCGGACTGGAAGATCCGCTGTGCGACGCGAACGATCAAGGACATGCTCGCGAAGGGCGCGGGCGACGTGGAAATCCTTAAGCAGCTCTTGAAGCTGTTGGAGTTGTGATGATCTCCATGCTGATGGTCGCCGTGGTGTGTTCGATGCCCCCGGCCCTGATCGCGATGCTCGGGACCTACGGGTTCATGAGCATGGACTTCGACGACGACGCACGGCCCTACATCCCGACCGTGCGGGCGGCCTACGTGACGTTCCCGGTGGAGTACCCAGTGGAGTACCGGGAGTACCACGCTACGGACTTCAAGACGATCCCGCTCTCCCGATCCTGAACAACCTGAACAACTCAGTGCCCTGACGGGCACACTGCTCTGCGAGGTACGAATGCCCAACGTCAACGCAGATTCCACCGTTCCACCAGCGCTTGCGCACCTGCGCAACGCAGAACAGGTCATCCTGGAGTGGATGGCCGCTGTCCCAAAGGGGATGGCCAACCTGTGGCATGAGGAGTTCGGTCGCTCCCTTCGCCACGACATGAGGGGGATCAGCTCCCTGAAAGAACTCTCGGATCGCATCTACCATGCGTTCCCTGACCACACGGACGCAGAGCATGCGTACGTGATGACCAAGGTGTTCGACATGGCGTACGAACACCTGCTCGCCAAGCAGGCCGACCGCATCAGGCGAAAGGCCGACCGAGGCGAGAAGAAGCTGGCGAACCGTGCTCAGTACGAGCTGAACACGGTCTTCACCGCCTACCAGCACAAGAAGGGCGCGTTCGACCCGCTGTCCTATCGCTGGAAGTTCGATGAGATGCCACGCGGCCTCAACCTGCTGACGCTCATCAGTATGGCGAAGGGCTACTCGGTGGAGCGGCCCGCAGCGATCCCCATCCTGAACGACATGGACATGGACGACAATGGCATCAGTCCCATGGTGTGGGACGCCATGGGGGATCACCTCAAGGCAGAGGGGTTTGCCGTGGTCAACGGCAAGGTGGCCTACAACCTGAACCACGACATGTGGAACTGGGTTGTCAAGGCCTTCCCGCTCGCCGTGCAGGCGGGAGGCTACGCGCAGTCTCTCACGGCGCCGACGATGCCGTTCTCCTTCATGGAGAACGTCAGCTTGACGTTCAAGCGACTGGAAGTCGAAGGCCAGGAGCTGAAGACCGATGGCTCGG
>JACCDR011064164.1_pt1 | contig 11140 bp, 11 predicted proteins | sample 7446431 | NCBI WGS metagenome assembly JACCDR01 (sample SAMN15323443, study PRJNA562643) | freshwater metagenome | isolation source: river surface water | place: USA:Blue River Watershed | collected 2017-08-17 | reverse complement strand
TGGCCCGCTGACCGCACGAAAGTGTGCCCTGCGCCACCAGAGGTTCTGGTGGCATAGGGGTTCCGGCTTGCCGGGGAAACCTCAAACCGAAGCGAACACACCTTCCATTTGAGGATATCGAGATGTCGATTAATTCCCCGACTTTTTACGCACAGCAATTCGCCACGCAGGTTGCCCTGCTGGCTCAGCAGAAAGAATCGAAGCTGCAGCGCGCAGTCACCGTTGGCACCGGCCATTACGGTGAACAGGCTTCGCCGGTTGATCAGGTCGGCCTGATCGATGCGACCGAGAACACCGAGCGCTTTGCTCCGATGCCGCGCACCGATGCGCCGATGGACCGCCGCTGGGGTCTGCCCCGCAACTGGGACAGCAACCAGCTGAAGGACAAGAACGACCTGATTCGTCAGATCACCGACGACAAGATGGCTCTGGCCGAAGCTGCGGTTGCAGGCATGAACCGCCGTAAGGACCGCACCATTCTGGACGGCCTTCTGAATGCCAACCAGACCGGCAAGTCCGGCACCATCTCCACTCCGTTTGGCGCTGGCCAGACTGTCTCGGTTAATACCGGTGGCGCTGCTTCTGGTCTGAACGTGGCCAAGCTGCGTGAGGCTCGCCGCATCCTGTTGGCCAACGATGTCGACGTGATGGGCGAGGAGCTGTTCTGCGTCGTCAATGCCAAGGCTGATAGCCAGCTGCTGGCTGAAATCCAGATCACCAGCAAGGACTACAACCAGCTGCGTGACGGCACCCCGATCCTGCGTGACGGCATGATCGACCGGTTCCTGGGCTTCAACTTCATCCACTGCGAACGCCTGACCGAGTTCGATGGCACCGATGACGCTGCTGGCACCTCGACCCCGGTCCTGTTCTTCGCCAAGTCGGGTGCCTACATGGGCATCTGGAAGGACACCAACACCCGTATCGATGAGCGTACCGACCTGCGTGCCATTCCGTGGCAGCTGTACTCGTCGGCCACCTTTGGTGCGACCCGTCTGGAAGAAAAGAAAGTCGTCCGCGCCTGGGCGCGCTAACTGAGCCGATAGGAGAATAACCATGGCTGTTGTGCAAACCAATTCGGCCCAGATCACCGCCCGTAACGCGGGCGTCCTGGCCAACGCCGCTCAGGTCGGTGCGTCCGTCGAATCCGCTGTCGCCCAGGTGGCGCTGGCGAACGGCGATAGCATCGGCTCCGTGCTGCGCTTCGTCCGCATCCCGTCCAATGCTCGCATTGTGGATGTGCGCCTGTTCAACACCGCTGTCACTGCGGGTGCTGGCGATGTCGGTCTGTACCAGATCGCCAGCAACGGCGGCGCTGTGGTGGATGCCGACTTCTTCTCGGCAGCTGCGTCCATCGCTACCGCATCGGCGGGCACCTCGGTCGGCTTCGGCAATGTCCTTACCCCGGCCAATCGCGATAAGCGCCTGTGGGAGGCCCTCGGCCTTGCGTCCGATCCGGGCCGCGACTATGACGTTGCGATCACCTTGACCGCTGCCACGACCGCTGCCGGTACTGCCGGTGTCGACGTGACCTACGTGTTCTAACTGAGCTAGGGGCTTCGGCCCCTCTCTCTTGGGAGATAGGAAATGGCAGATCGCTATTACCGTGTTGCCGTAGGTGGTGACCTTGGTGAAGACGTTATCAAGAGCGGCTCGGCGACCCCCGCCGCGTTCGTTGATGTCCGCATCACCATTGATGCTACCGGTGCAACCAAGGAAGCGGCAGTGAAGGCGCTGAACGCTGCAGTGATGTATATCCTCATGGATGGTTGGCCCCCGGCTTAAACAAGGAGAGTGTCATGGCAAACAGTGCAGGCGTCACTCTGCTCCGGAATGTAAACGCAGCTGGCGCAGGTCCGGCTGCTGCGTGGGCGGGCGGTCGAGGCATTTTCCAGGCTGCAGGGACGTTCGGCGGTACATCGGTAACGCTTGAATACCAGACCGAGCAGGGGGTATGGGTGCCAGTGCAGGCAATGTCTACCGCTGCGGCATTCACTACTGTGGCGTTGACGGCTCCGTCGATGTTTCTGTTTGAGTTGTCCCCTGGCCAGATCCGAGCTGTTGCCACTGGCGGGACGCCATCCGGGCTAACCGCCCGAGCTGACCGGACTCTTGTGGGATGACTGCGATCACCATCGCGAAGAGTGTGGCTGGGCCGATGGATTTTCTCCTCGGCCTTGGTCAGTTGTCATTTCTGACTCAGCCCATTGGGATCCTTGGCCTACCGCTGACTGTGAACCCGGTTGTGCAGGTTCTAACCGAGAACGGGATTCTTGATGTTGGATTTGTTGGCAACGTGACCCTGACTGTCACTGGCGGCGGATCAATCACTGGAACCGTGACTGTCCCAGTAGTTCTGGGGCTTGCCACCTTCCTCGGGCTGACCGTTAGCGGCTCGGGTACAATCAGCATTGTGGCATCTGCCCCTGGCGTGAACCCAGCAACATCCAATCCAATCTGAGGGAGTGCGCTATGGCGTCCCGTGTCGAACTTGCAAATTGGGCGCTGGACAAGCTGGGCGAAGCGCCCATCATCAGCTTGGACGACCCGCAAAAGGGCGCCCGCGTCATCAAACGCCTGTTCGAAAATGTTCGCGACCGCGAACTCCGCGCTCGCAAGTGGTCGTTCTCGATCAAGCGCGCCATGTTGGCGCCTGACGTAGCGGTTCCCGTCTATGGATACGGCGCGCAGTACACGCTGCCGGTTGACTGCCTCCGGTTGCTGTCCATCTTCAACTTCGACATCGGTCCGAACCTGTCGGACTATAACTCCGGCATGTCGCAGACCTACGTGATCGAGGGGCGCAAGATCATGTATGGCCGTCCCATCCCTGGCGGACCATCCCCGTCGCTTCCGATGCCGCTTCGGTACATTGCCAAGGTTGAGGACACGATGCAGTGGGACGCATGTTTCAGCGAAGCGTTCGCCTGCCGCCTGGCGATGGAGGCTTCTGAGTCCGTCACGCAGTCGGACTCAAAATTCCAGAAGGTGTCGGCCCAGTATGTTGAGGCTATTGGCGCTGCCAAGCGCGCTAACGCCATCGAGCTGCCGTCTGACACCATTTCTGATGACACGTGGATTTTCGGGAGGCTTCGCGGCTGATGGCATCTATCGTTGCACCGCAACAAACCTCCTTCAACGCGGGCCAGCTTTCTCCGTTTTGGGCCGGCCGCGTGGACATGGCCAAGTACGGGAACGGCTGCTACCGCATGTCCAACTTCGTTCCGCTTCCCCAGGGTCCAGCGAGGCGGCGCTCAGGGTCGAGGTTCGTTTCCGAGGCCAAGGCAAGTTCCCAGCGTTCATGGTTGGCCCGTTTCGTGTTCTCCGAAGAGGAAAGCTACGTACTTGAGTTCGGCGACAACTATATCCGGTTCTACACCAACAATGGCCAGCTGCTGCTAAGCTCGCCTCCGGCTTCCTGGGACATCGGGACGCCTTATGTTCAGGGCGACCTAGTTGTGTCGGCAGGGATCAACTACTACGCCATCCAGCCCAGCACAGGGATTGGGCCGCCGAATGCGGCGTACTGGCACCCGCTGACCGGGAACATCTACGAAATCTGGTCGCCGTACTCGGTCGGAAACCTGACCAACACGGCGGATGGCACGTTCCGCGTGAGCATGGACCAGACTGGCGACGTGATCTTCTGCGCCAACCCGGATCACCCGCCGAAGAAGCTGCAGCGATTCAGCAACAACCGTTGGGTCATCACAGATACCGATATCAAGAACGGTCCGTTTGAGGACGTTGATCCCGACAGCGCTACTACGGTGTACGCGTCGGCAACCACGGGGACCATTACGCTGACCGCATCTACGGCCATCTTCACCACGGACATGGTGGGAACGTTGTTCCTCCTTGAGCAGAAGAAGGTGGATGGCTACGCTGTGTGGGAGGTTGGCAAGACCATCACTGCCAACGCAGAGCGACGGTCCGACTCCAATGTCTACAAGGCGCTCAATTCAGCCACCACTGGCTCGGTAAAGCCGACCCACCGTGAGGGGGCAAAGTTCGACGGAGACACCGGCGTCCAGTGGGAATACCTGCATTCAGGGTATGGAATCGCCAGGATCACCAGCGTAGCTGGCACCACCGCCACCGCCGATGTCATAAGCCAGATCCCATCTCAGGCAGTTGGCTCAACCAACGCCAGCACCAAGTGGGCGCGCGCCGCGTGGAGGAACGTCGCATCTGCGGGATACCCATCGCTGGTCAAGATCTTTCGTGAGCGCCTGTGCTTCGCCCGCAGTCAGCAAGTGTGGGGCTCGGTCGCTGCGGATTTCGAGAACTTCGCCGCGCGGGACGGGGCTGAAACGCTGCCAGATTCGGCGTTCTCGATCACCATCGCATCTGGCGAGACGAATGCCGCTGTTTGGATGACCGCCCAGGAATCGCTGCTTGTTGGCACTCGCGGCGGCGAATTCTCCTTGTCCGAGGTGACGGCCAACGAGGTGTTCGGTCCGGGCAACATCAAGGCGGCACAGGAGTCCGGATACGGGTCGAGGCAGGTTCCTCCGGTCATCATCGGTGAATCCACGTTGTTCGTTCAGCGGAGTGGCCGGCGCATGCGTGACATGCGGTACTCGTTCAATGTGAACGGGTATGAGGCCAACGACCTGATGGTTCTGTCCGACCAGATCGCAAACGGGCAGATCATCCAAACGGCGTTCGCCCTTGAACCTGCGTCCACCATGTGGGCGTGCTGCAACAATGGCGACTTGATCGCTCTGTGCTACCAGCTTGAGCAGGATGTTGTGGGATGGCACCCGCACCGGATTGGTGGCGCCACCGACGTTCAGGGCAAGGTTGAATCTGTCGTGTCGATCCCCTCTCCGGACGGCACGCACGACCAGGTGTGGCTGCAGGTCTTCCGGGTGATCAACGGACAGCCGCGGCGCTACATCGAATATCTTGAGCGGGACTGGATGGCTGACCAGCAATCGCTGGAAGACGCCCTGTTCTCTGATGCGGGGTCCACCTTCAACGGGTTCATCCCTGGCGCCCTGGTCACTATCCACAGTGCCGCCGGGGAGTGGTCTGCTGGCAGCCAAGGTTACCTGTCAAGCAGCTTCCCATTCGTTCCGGGGGACATTGGTGATTACCTCGTCATCGTCTCGCCAACTGACAAGCTGGAAGCGAAGGTGCGCATCGATCAGATCGGCGGTGGTGTGACGTTCGTCACTGAGATTCCAGTGTCTCTACGCGGCACTGAGAGCAACAACGTCAGCTGGGGCCGCAGAACCATCACGGGGCTTGGATACCTTGAGGGTGCTGAGGTGACACTGACGGTCGAGGGCGCGGCCCACCCGCGTCGGACTGTGACGGGTGGCCAGATCCAGCTGCAGGCCCCGGCTTCGGTGGTGCAGGTTGGCCTACCTGCCGACGCGGAACTTGGCACGATGCGGATCGAGGGCGGCTATCCCAACGGCACGGCACAAGGCAGGACCAAGCGAATCCACAACGTGGTGTACCGCCTCCATGAGTCGCTGGGTGGCAGCGCGGGGCCGGAGGGTGCGGAAGATGAAGTCATCATGCGTTCCCCGCCCGACCTGATGGATCAGGCCCCTCCTGTTCTGACTGGCGATTACCCGCAGGTGTACAACGAGGGGTACAACACGGAGGCCAAGATTCGCGTGTTCTGCAACCAGCCGCTACCCTTCACGCTGGTGGCGCTGTACCCGCAGCTCAAAGTTGACGGCGATACGCGATGAAGCCGATGGGTATCATTGCCAGGGCCAAGCAGGAAAACGGATCGCTTCGAGGGCTAACTGGCTCAGGTGAGCCCGGCCTCTACACTCTCCTTGGCGGGACTGGTGAGCAGGGTGGCGCTAATGATTACACAATGACTGGCGGGGCTGGTCAGACATCAGCGACGGCGAAACTTGCCAAGGCATACAAGGACACCCGTCTGGCTCAGGTAGCATCAGGTCAGGCTCCATCTTCTGGAGGAGGTGGCGGTGGGAGTGGTGGGTCTACTACCCAGCCTGGGTACGGGCAAAATCAGCAGGCACGATGATTACCACTGAACCACTTGAAGAGAGACATCTTTGCGGGTTCATGCCGAATCCATCGCAGGGCATTGATATATCAGAAGAGGATATGTTCAGTGAATTCTCCAAATCAGATGGAGGCGTTTGGGCATTCATTCATAGGGGGAAAGTAATAGGAATAGGAGGGCTTATCCCTATATGGCCTGGCCGAGCAATGGCATGGATGGTGATGGAAAAGAATTCTGGCCCCGCTATGATTGCGCTGACAAGATTTCTCCCTCACTTCATTGACGCGCATGGTTTCCAGCGAGTTGAGATGTGGGTTTCTGCTGGTTTTGATATTGGGTTCAGGTGGGCGCTACAACTTGGGTTTGAGCTTGAGACGCCCAAGCCTATGCGCAAATACCTGGCTGATGGCGGCGACGCCTACCTATTTTCGAGGTGCGTGTAATGGGCTGGGCACAAATGGTTCAGGGCGGCATCAACATCGGCACTGCCCTAATTCAAGGTAGACAGCAGGCCAACGAGTTGCGAACCCAGGCAGAAATTGAGGGCCGCAACATTGAACTGGCCAAGGCCAATCGCGACATCGTCAACCGCCAGTACAGTGCGCGCGAGGAGTCCATGCGCCGCTCTGCACGGCAGGCTCTTGGCGCTCAGCGGGCGGCCATCGCCCAGTCCGGAACCGGATTCTCTGGGTCGAACCTCGACATCATGAAGCAGTCCACGGCCAATGCCGAGCTGGATGCTCTGAATCTGCGGTATGCCGGTCAGCTGGAGGACGCTTCCATGCAAAACGACATCACCATGCGCGAGTGGAACAAGGCCAACCTGCGGCGTGCTGCGAAGAACACGATGAAGATGCGCTGGCACAACGCCGGCGCGGCGCTGTTTGGGTCGAACCAGGTCACCGGCAACAACGCCAATGGCGGGATCATGCAGACTAGCACTCCAACACTGGCAAGCGGTTCGTATGGCCAGGGATCCGCATTCGGGTTTGGGAACAATGTGGATAACTTCTCAGGATCGAACTACGGCCTGAGTAGTGGGTTTGGTTCAATCAACAAGGGCATGGGGTTCTCTCCAGGTAGTAGCAACTGGAGCAAATCCACATTCGGTTCTGGTTTCGGGGGTAGCTGATGGCAAGCGGTCCGCGCATTGAGCGCTATGAGAGTCGAGTTGATACCCCGATCAAGGCCATTGAAGGGGGCGCTGCGCCTATCATTCCGCGTAGTCCAGATATCACTACTGGCATGTCCATGGTGGCCGAGGCATTTGGGAATATTGCCCGTGCCCAAGAGCAATCCAAGGTTGCTAGCGCTCAGGCCGATCTGGCAGCGCTTGAGCCACAGGCTCAGTTGGACATCCGAAACAAGTTCAACGAGGTAAAGAACACCTGGGCACCTGGTGCTGAGCCGATGGCCGACCAGATGAATAAGTTCATCCAGGAATATGCATCCAACGCCACAAAGAATGTGACCAACGCCCGTTCGCGGGATCTGATCATGAAGAGGGCGAATGAGCTTCGGACCAGCTACATGCTGCAGGGTGCAGACGCACAGGTTGGAGCTGAGGTCGAATACCGCACTGGCCAATACGTGTCTTCCTATCAGACCGTTGCCGACCTGTCGTTCACCCAGCCTGAGAAATTTGGCCTTGAGATCGCCAAGCTTAACGCCACGGTGATGGCTGACGAGCAGATTCCTCTGGCTAAGCGGCAGGAGCTGGTGCAGAAGAACGCCCGTGACGCGGCTAACCAGGTTGCGAAGGTCCAGGCTGAGAGCAACCCTCAGCAGGTCATTGCGCTTACTGGGAGCATTCTTGGCATCACTGAGCCTGTTCTGAAATCCACTGGCGGCAAGATTGATATCAACGAGGCCATCATCCGCAACGAGTCGGGTGGCCGCATGTATGGTGATGGCGGCGAGGTTCTTCGCGGTCCTGCGATTACTACGGCCAGTGGTCAGACGATTCACGCTTATGGCAAGTATCAGCTCCTGGAGTCAACCGCCCAGCAGCAGGCCGAAAAGATCGGTCTTCCGTGGAACCGGGAGTTGTTCCTGCGCGGTAAGACTGGCGATGCGGCCAAGGACGCGGAGACGGCGGCTTATCACGACCAATTGGGCCAGGCGTACATCGCTGACCAGAATCCACAGTTCGGCGGTAACCCCATTCTGATCGCAGCTGCGCAAAATATGAGGCCGGCGGCAACGCGCGGTTGGGCTGAGGGGCGCCCATATCAGACACAATCTGGCAAGTGGTGGTATCCCAAGCAGCCGATGGACATGTCGGCCATGCCTGAGGAAACCCGCAAGTACATCGGCAAGCTTGGCGTAGTGGAGGAGAAGGCTTCTGCTGCACCTACTGAGGGTGTTGCAGGTGAGTACACGGTCCCATTCCGCCTACTCGATGGTCCGCAGCTGCTCGCCGTCCGCAGCGCTGCGCAGTCTCGCATTGCCGAAATCAACCGCCAGAACGAAGCGAAATTCGCAGTAGATCGCGACATTTTCAAGCAGCGGATGGAAGATACGCAGACCGCCTTGGTTCATGGCGACGCTGTGCAGATCCCGGCATTTGATGAGATGGCTACCTTCCTCGGCCCGGCACAGGCTCTGCTCAAGACCCGGCAGTTCCAGGGCTACCAACAGATGGCCGGAGCACTGAAATCTCTGCCCGGACAGAGCAACGCCGAACTGACGGCACTGGCCAACATGCCGGATCCAGAGGGCGCAGAAGACCGCGAGAACCGACAATTCATGACGGACACCATCCGTGACCGTGCGGAGAAGGTTCTGTCTCTGCGCAAGAAGGATCCTGGTCTTTCGGCTCAGGACGCCCCTGGCGTGCAGGCGGCTTACGCATCCTGGCAGGATGCTGCGCGCGAGCTACAACAGGCGGGTCCGCAGGCGACGCAGGACATGGTGGACGCACGCGATGCGGCCCAGCAGCACTACATCACCACCTCGTTCGCCCAGCAGCGCGCGTGGGGCGTGGTCGAGCCGAAGTTGCCGCAGGATGTTCTCGGCGGCCTAGTGGACGGTTTCAACGCAAGCCTCAAGAATGGCAATGTTGCGCAGGCTACCCGTGTGTTCTCCGATCTTCCGAAGCAGTTAGGGAGCTATGAGGCCATCAACCAGGTTGGCGAGAAGGGCGGGGATATGGCTTGGTTCGCGATGGAAGGCGTATCGCCTACCGTCATCAGCCAGCTGAACCAGGCGGCTGGCCTCAAAGCTGACGAGGTGAACAAATTCCTTCCTAACGGCGTGAAGTCGGCTGACATCAACCGCGAGGTGCAGAAAGCCTTCGGCCCGTTGCTGTCCACGCTCAACGCCAATAGCATCGATCAGGCTGCATCTGATCCTGGAACTGCTGGTCGGTATGCGCGCAACGGCTATTCGTTGGCAGCACAGTACCTTATTGGCGGACAGGCATCGTCTGCCAAGGAAGCGGCAAACATGGCTTACAAGGCGCTGTATGCTGATCGCGAAACGGTAGTGAATGGCCTGCGCATCCCAAACAGTTTCGACTCGGGGAAAGTGGTGGCCGGATTGGGGCAGCAAATCGCACGCCTCACCCCGGATCAGATGTTTGTTTCCCAGCCTAGCCCCGGCTTGACCGAAGCCGAGACGCGCATGCGGATTCTGCGAACCGTGCAGAACAATGCCCGTTGGGTGACCGACGAGCGCGGGACTGGTGCCTATCTGATGGCTGCAGGTAAGCCCGTTATGGATGCTTCCGGGAATCCGATCCACCGTGGTTATGATCAGGCCATCAAGGAAACCAAGACCTGGCAGCCGACAACGCAGGATTACGTTGAGCAGTACCGCGCAACTACCCGAGGATTCCGCTGATGCCCGTCCTGAGTCGTCAAGTCGGTCCCGTCCAGCCTGAGCAGATCCAGGGCGAATCGACGTGGGGCGAGGCGTTCGGGGCATCTGCCAGAGAGGCATGGGAAACCGGTCCGACTGGAAGCCTAAACACTTGGGCTCGGCTCCGCGCATCTGAGGATGGGAAGGTTCCTGAGATCCTGTGGGCCTCTGGCCTTGGTATCGGCGTGGGACTCAATGCTCTGTCGGATGTCCAGGCCACGCCATCGACTAAGCTCACCCCGGCTGATGCGGCCCAACGAGTGAAGGATGCCGGTCTAGAGAAAGAAATTCCTCTTGCCAAATATCCGCAGGGAATCCGTTCCTCTACGCTGGATATTCTGATCGAGAAGAACAAGGCAAAGCAGGCGCGCCAGACGATCATGTCCGGCTATGACGGCTGGACGCCTGCTATTGCGGGCATGCTGGCTGGATCCCTGATCGATCCCGCAAATGTGGCATTGTCCTTCATCCCCGTTGTTCGCGAGGCCCGTTACGCAAAGCTGCTGGCCCAGGCGGGCGACAGTGCGCTGGCAAGGGCTGGTGTGCGTGCCGGTGTCGGTGCTGCAGAAGGTGCAGTCGGCGCGGCCATCGTGGAGCCCGCTATCTACGCTGGGCAGCAACAGTGGCGAAACGACTACACTGCCATGGATTCCATGCTCAACATCGCTGGTGGCGCGGTGTTCGGAGGTCTGTTGCATGCTGGCGCTGGCCTGGCGCGAGACAAGTTCGGAAATCCGATGCAACACCCAGCGGTTGAAGCCGAGATTGCGGCAGCTCGTGAAATGCAGGCGTCGCAAGCGATTACCACCGCCCAGCGCGGGCCGGACTGGATGCGGCCCATGGATGCCGACCGGGCGGCGATTGAATCGCGCCTGCAGGCACAGAAGCCTGATCTTGATACGGCACGCTCGGCTGCGGTTGATCGACTGCGGACACAGATTGAGGCCGATCTTATTGGTCGTTCTTCTGGGGCAGCAGAGCCAAGCTCTGTCGTTATCATGGAGACGGAATTAGCCACCATCTCGCGGCAGGTAGATGCTCTGACCAGTCCTGAGTCGTCGGGAGAGCGAGCCGTACTTGAGGCGCGCCGAGACGAGATTGCCAATACCATTGAATCCAACAAGGCCGCAGCAGATGCAGCTGCCGAGCTGTCGGCGTTCCAGAAGTCAGGAGCAATCCCCGAGCGCTGGCGCGACCGTGTCGAGGCAGAGGCTGAACGTCTTTCGAACCCTACGGCATTCCGACAGAAGGCTACTCGCGCAGATCCGTTCTTCGGCATCC
>JACCDR012130274.1_pt1 | contig 11142 bp, 6 predicted proteins | sample 7446431 | NCBI WGS metagenome assembly JACCDR01 (sample SAMN15323443, study PRJNA562643) | freshwater metagenome | isolation source: river surface water | place: USA:Blue River Watershed | collected 2017-08-17 | reverse complement strand
GGCGCAGCGCCTGCGCAGCGCCGCGCTGGCCGACGGCACGGCCTGGCAACTGCTGCAGTCGCTGTGCAACGACGTGGGCGCCCGCCCTGCGGGTTCGGCCGCCGACGCCCAAGCCGCCGCCTGGGCGCAGGCGGCGATGCGCGGCCTTGGCCTGCAGCAGGTGCGCGCAGAAGGTTTTGCGATGCGCGCCTGGGTGCGCGGCCCGGCCTCGGCGCGGCTGCTGGCCCCCGTGCGGCAAGACCTGGTGATGGCGGCTTTGGGCAACAGCGTGGCCACGCCCTCCGGCGGCATCGATGCAGAGGTGGCCTGGTACCCCGACCTGGCGGCATTGCGCGCCGACACCAGCGAGCCTGGCAAGAGCCGCGCCCACGGCCGCATCGTCTTCATCGACCAGAAGATGGAACGCGCCCGCGACGGCCGGTGGTACGGCCCGGCGGTGGGTGCCCGCATCAACGGCGCGGTGGAAGCCGCCAAACGTGGCGCGCTGGCTTTGGGCATACGCAGCATCGGCACCGACCGCCAGCGCGTGGCCCACACCGGCGCCATGCGCTACGAGATCGGCGTGCCCCGCATCCCCGCCTTTGCCGTGTCGGTGCCCGACGCCGACGCCATGGCGGCGCTGCACGCGCAGGGCCAGCCGCTGCGCTTGCAACTGCAACTGCAGACACAAAGTGATGTGGATACCCGTTCGCAGAACGTCATCGGCGAGGTGCCGGGCAGCGACCTGGCGCACGAGGTGGTGCTGATCAGCGCCCACCTCGACAGCTGGGACCTGGGCCCGGGCGCGCAAGACGACGGCGCCGGCGTGGCCATCGTCACCGCTGCGGCTGCGCTGTTGCCGCGCCTGCAACTGCGCCCGCGCCGCACCATCCGCGTGGTGCTGTTCGGCAACGAAGAAAACGGTTTTGACGGCGCGCGCCATTACGGCGACCTGCACGGCGGCCAGGTGCACCAGTGGGTGGGCGAAAGCGACTTTGGCGCCAGCAAGGTGTGGCAGATGAAAAGCCGCGTCAACCCGGCAGCACTGCCGCTGGTGCGGCAAATGGCCGAGGTGCTGGCGCCGCTGGGCGTGGCCTGGCCCGCCGACAACGCCAACACCGCCAACCCCGGCCCTGATGCCGCCGTGCTGATGCGCCGCCACAAGTGGCCCGCGCTGCAGCTCAGCCAGGACGGCACAAACTACTTCGACGTGCACCACACGGTGAACGACACGCTGGACCGCATCGACCCGGCCACACTGCCGCAAAACGTGGCCTGCTGGGCCGTTACCGCCTGGCTGGCGGCGCAGGCGCCGCTGGCGTTCGGGCCGGTGACGTTGTAACGGGCGGGGCCGGTGGTCGCCGGCCCCGCTCCCCCGTTCCCCCGTTCCATCTTGTACAATTCATCTGTACAAAATCATGGAAAGGTCTGCCATGGACAGCATTCCCTACAGCGAAGTGCGCGCTCACCTGGCTGAAACACTTAAGAAACTGGAGGTTCGGGAAGAACCCATCTTCATTTCGCGCCGGGGTGAACCGGCGGGGGTGCTGATGTCGGTGGCGCAATACCAGCGGCTGGCTGGCCCGGTGGCCAAGGATTTCTGGTCAGCCGTTTGTGCCTGGCGGGCGGAAAACGCCGACTACCTGGCCACGCCCGAGGCGCCGGAAGACCCGTTTGCCGACCTGCGCGACCCCACAACCACCGGTGGCCGCAGCCCTGTTGACTTTGGTGCTGCCGACGTTGATGGCGGCGGCCACCCCCTGGCGCGCTGACCGTGGCAGCCACCGAAGCGGGCACATACCGTGCAACGGACGCAACGGGCGCTCCAACCCCGCCGGGCCTGACCTGCCTGCTGGACACCAACGTCGTTTCTGAACTCGCCCGCCCGCGGCCGCACCCGGTGGTGTTGCAGCAGTTCCAGCACCGGCACGCGCAACTGGCGTTGCCCACACCCGTCTGGCATGAATTGCAGTTCGGCTGCCTGCGGTTGCCCGCAGGCCAGCGGCGTTCTTTTTTGGAAAGCTTTCTGACGCAGACGGTGAGCCTGCTGCCCAAGTTGCCGTACGACGCGCCGGCGGCGCTGGTGCACGCCCGCCTGCGTGCGCAAGCCGAAGCCCGGGGCCGGGTGATGCCGCTGCTGGACGGGCAGATTGCGGCCATCGCCATCGCCCAGGGCCTGACCTTGGTGACGCGCAACCTGCGCGACTTTGAAGGCCTGCCCCACCTGCGCCTGGCCGATTGGTTCAACGGCTGAGGCGGTTTTGGCGCAGGCGCGTCCTCTCGCCCTGCCGCTTGCAGGCGGCAGGGCCCTGATCCAGCGTTCGGACGCGCGCAGGCGCGTCCTCTCGTCCCGATCAGGTCCCGATCACGCCACCATCGTCCTTTTGGATCGCCACGGTCGCGCTGCGCGGCCGGCCGCTGGGGTTGAAGTCGGGCCAGTTGGAAAAGCGCCGGGGCTGGTGGGGGTCGGTTCTGTCGCTGGGCGTTTCGCCCGGGTGCTGGATGTTGACAAACAGCGTGCGGCCGTCGGGCGCCCAGGCTGCGCCGGTGAGTTCACAGCCCACGGGCCCGACCATGAAGCGGCGCACCTCGCCGCTGGCCGTGTCGCAGGCCAGCAGCTGGTTGTTGCCCAGGCGCGCCATGTCGCCCCGGCCGATGGCGCTGGTGCTGACGTCGGTGCCTATCCACAGCCGGCCCTGGCGGTCGAAGGCGATGGTGTCGGGGCTGCCGAAGGCGTCGCCCAAGATGTTGCCCTGCGCCTCGGGGCGTGCATTGGCCGGGTCGCCGGCCAGCAGCAGGTGGTTCCAGCTGAAGGCGGTGCCGTCGAAGTCGCCGTCTTCCTTCCAGCGGATGATGTGGCCCATGGTGTTGTTGGCGCGTGGGTTGGCGGCGTCCACGCCGGGCTCGCCGGCAGCCCCCCGGCGGCTGTTGTTGGTCAGCGTGCAGTAGACAAAACCGCTGCGCTCGTCGATGGCCAGCCACTCCGGCCGGTCCATTTTGGTGGCGCCCAAAGCGTCGCTGGCCTGGCGCGCCTTGATCACCACCTCGCCTTGGTCGGCAAAGCCGGCGGCTGCGGTCAGCGGGCCCTGGCCGTGCACCAGTGGCAACCAGCGGCCCCGGCCGTCGCCGTCAAAACGCGCCACATACAGCGTGCCGTGGTCCAGCAGCGTGGTGTTGGCTTGCGCGGCCGTCTTGCCGTTGCCGGCCGGGGCGATGCGGTCGCGGCTGACAAACTTGTAGATGTATTCGAAGCGTGCGTCTTCGCCGCTGTACACCACCGCGCGGCCGCCTTGGGTGACCGCCACCCAGGCGCCCTCGTGCGCCGCGCGGCCCAGCGCCGTGCGCTTCACCGGCGTGCTGCTGGGGTCCATGGGGTCCACCTCCGCCACCCAGCCAAAACGGTTGGGCTCATTGGGGTGGCGCACGGTGTCAAAACGCGGGTCGTGTTCCTGCCAACGGTACCAGCTGGTCTTGCGGATGCCCCAGCGCCTTTCGTGGGCCGTGGGCTGGTCGCTGGCCACAAAGTAACCGGCCCAGTTCTCTTCGCCCGACAGGTAGGTGCCCCAAGGGGTCTGGCCGCTGGCGCAGTTGTTCAACGTGCCCAGCACCCGGCGGCCTGTGGGGTCGGCACTGGTTTTCATCATCGGGTGGCCGGCGGCCGGGCCGCCCACGGCACAGGGTGTGGTGGCGGTGATGCGCCGGGCGTAGCGTGAGGGCCGCACCATCTGCCAGCCGCCGCTGTTGTTGCCACTGTTGCTGCCACTGCCACCTTGCTGCTGCACCTCGATGACCGAGATGCCGTGCGCGGCCTGGCTCTTGGCCACTTTTTCTGCGGTCCTGGGGCTCTGGCCGCCGGGGTGCAGCAGGCCGTCGTCGGTGTATTCGTGGTTCATCACCAGCAGGCCGCGCTGCACGCCCCCGGCCCCCGGGGGCAGGGGGTACAGGTGCAGGCCGTCGTGGTGCATGCCCATCTGCAGCGCCTGTTCGGCGGCGCTGTTGCTGGCGTCCCACTTGAACGGGGGCATGCCTGCTGCAGCGCCCACCGGTTCGCCCCAAGGCGCCAGCACCTGCGCGCTGTAGCCGGGGGGCAGCACCAGCGCGTCGGCCGTGGACGCGGGCACGCTCTTGAAACCCAGTGCGCTGCCGCCGCCCAGGCCGGCTGCACAGCCCTGCAGCAGCGAGACCGGGCCCAGCAGGCCGCCCAGTGCTGCCACGCCGCTGCCGCGCAGCCACAGGCGTCGGGCCGGGTCACTCACGTCGTGGATGCTGGGGTTGGACGAGCGGTTGCTGTCCTCCATCTGCGTAAAGTCTTTGGCCATGCGCGTGTCGCGGTGTGTGCGGGTGGTGACACCGGCATTGTCGGCCTGCCACGGATGCCCCGCTTAGGCCCTCCCCACAGCGGGCCGCCACCCGCGTGGGCTCGGCCCTTCAGGCCTTCTTCAGTGGGCAGGTGCTCACACCCAGCACGGTGTACAGCGGGCAGTTGCCGATGGCAGCGGTGAGCAACGGCACCACGCCCACCCAGCCCCAGGTGCCGATAGTGCCGCTGAGGGTCATGCCGATGAGTGCGAGGCCGGCGACGATGCGCAGCGTGCGGTCGATGGTGCCGACATTGGTTTTGAACATGGTGTGCTCCTGGATCTGATGGTCGGCCCTGCCCCTGTGGCGGGGCCGTGAACGCAGTGTGGCCGGCGGCGCGTACCCGGGCCCTGACCTGGATCAATTCGCAGCCGCGCCACAGCCGTAACCCGCGCGCAGGCGCGTCCTCGCGTCACCATCAAGTGCCGATCAACCCACCATCGTTTTTGCGGATGACCACGGTGGCGCTGCGCGGCCGGCCGTCGGCGCGCTGGTCGGGCCAGTTGCTGAAGCGGCGCGGGTTGGCGGGGTCGCTGCGCTCGCTGGGGCTCTCGCCGGGGTGCTGGATGTTGATGAACATCGTGCGGCCGTCGGGCGTGGCGGTGGCGCCGGTGATCTCGCAGCCCACGGGCCCGGTCATGAAGCGGCGTATCTCACCGGTGCGCGGGTCGGCTGCCAGCATGGCGTTGTTGCCCAGCCGTGCCAGGTCACCCTTGCCCATGGCGCTGGTGCTCATGTCGCATTGGATCCACAACACCCCCCGGGCATCGGTCCACAGGCCATCGGGGCAGGCGAAGGCGTCGCCCTTCACGTTGCCCTTGGCTTCGGCGCGTTCGTTGGCGGGGTCGCCGGCCAGCACAAAGTGGTTCCACTGGAAGGTGGCGCCGTCAAAGTCGCCGTCTTCCTTCCAACGGATGATGTGCCCCATGGTGTTGTTGGCGCGCGGGTTGGCGGCGTCCACGGCCGGCTGCTTGTCGCCGCCACGGTTGCTGTTGTTGGTCAGCGTGCAGTACACCCAGCCTTGTTTGTCGATGTCGATCCATTCCGGCCGGTCCATCTTGGTGGCGCCCAGCCTGTCGCTGGCCTGGCGGCTTTTGATGACAACTTCACCCTGGTCGGCAAAGCCGTTGGCCGCCGTCAGCGGGCCGCTGCCATGTTTCAGTTCCAGCCAGCGGCCGCGGCCGTTGTCGTCAAACTTTGCCACCCACAGCGAGCCATGGTCCAGCAGCGTGCTGTTGGCGGCAAAACCGCCGGGCTTGACCTTGTCGCGGCTGACGAACTTGTAGATGTATTCGAACCGCGCGTCTTCGCCCATGTAGACCACCGCGCGGCCGTCTTTGGTCAGCGTGGTGGTGGCGCCTTCGTGCGCGGCGCGGCCCATCGCGGTGCGCTTGATGGGCGTGCTGCTGGGGTTGTAGGGGTCGATTTCCACCACCCAGCCAAAGCGGTTGGGTTCGTTGGGGTGCTTGGTGGCGTCAAAGCGCTCGTCATGTTCGTGCCAGCGGTAGCCCACGCCACCCTTGCGCAGGCCCCAGCGGCGCTCGTGTTCGGTGAGGGTGTCGCCGCCGTTGAAATAGAAGATGAAGTTCTCTTCACAGGTCAGGTAGGTGCCCCAGGGTGTGATGCCGCTGCCGCAGTTGTTCAGTGTGCCCAGGGGGCGCACGCCGCGTGCATCGGCCCGGGTTTGCACCAGCGCATGGCCGGCTGCGGGGCCGCCAAAGGCCATGGGTGTGCTGGCCGTGATGCGGCGCGCCCAGGGGCTGGGGTTGACGATCTCCCAGCGCCCGTTTTTGGCCTCCACCTCCATCACGCTGACGCCGTGCGCGGCCTGCGATTTGCGCACCTTGGCCGCGTTCCAGGTGCCCATGCCGTCGGCGTGCAGCAGGCCGTCGTCGGCGTATTCGTGGTTCATCACCAACAAGCCGGTGCTGTTGCTGTCGGGCGTGATGGGGTGTTTGTAGAAGTGGATGCCGTCGTGGTGCATGCCCACCTGCACGTCTTGTTCGGCGGCGCTGTTGCTGCCGTCAAACTTGAAGGCCGGGTTTTCGCCCGACAGGCCCACCGGCGCGCCCCAGGGCGCCAGTACCTGGGCGCTGTAGCCCTCGGGCACCACCACCGCGTCGGCGGTGGACACGGGCACACTCTTGAAGCCCAAGAGCGGTGCACCGCCGCCGGCCGTGGCGCACCCGGCCAGCGCGGCCACGCCCGACAGCGGCGCCAGCAAGCCGGTGACGGTGCCGGCCAGCCCGCCGCGCAACAGCGTGCGCCGTGCGGGGTCTGAAACGTCGTGGATGCTGGGGTTGGAAGAGCGGTTGCTGTCTTCCATCAATGCAAAGTCTTTGGCCATGGTGCGTGTGTCAAGGGTGGTTGCAAAACCCCTGACGTTGACTGCCGCATGTGACAAAACCGTGAAGAACCCCTGCCGTATGGACAGGGGCCTTCAAGCGGGCTTGGGGCCGCCGGCGCCGTTCAAGTGGCCGCAGGCCCACGCTGGCGCAGCGCGGCCAGCACTGCGCCCAGCCGTTGCTGGTGCGCGGCGTCGGCACCCAGCGGCCGGCGCAGCGCTTCGGCCAGCCATTGCTCGGGGGTGGTGGCGGTGGCAGCGGCAGCGGGTGTGCGGCGGGTTTCCAGCGCGGCTTTCATCGCCTGCAGTTGCAGTTCGCGCCGCGCTGCGGCTTGCGCTGGCGGTGAGGGCAGGTTCCACGCGGCTTCCAGTTGCAGCAGCACAGCGTCGGTGGGCAGCGCGGCGCGCGCGGCATCGGCCGGGTGTGCCGTTCCAGCCGCGCCCGCCTCGGCGTTCACCAGCCCGGCGCGCTGCCTCAGCACCGTTTCCCAGGCGGCGGGCAGCGCGGGCAGGGCCGCCCAGTCGGCTTGCAACAGCTCGGCTGCGGCCGCGCCCCGTTCATGCGCTTCACACAGCGCAAGCTTGGTGGCCAGCGCGTCGCAGGTGGCGTTCCAGCTGCGCTGGCGGCTGCCGGCCAGCCCTTGCTGCACAGCGTCGCGGGCGCGCCGGTAGCGGTCTTCCAGCGCGCCGGCCTGCGCGCGCGGCGCCGGGCCGCAACGCTGCCAGTGCGTGTCCAGCTCGGCCAGCGTGCGCTTGGTTTCGTGGGGCGGGGCCGCATCCAGCGTTTCAACCAGCGCTTCCAGCCGTTCAATGAGCGCGATGCGTTCGTCGGCGTGGGCCTTGAACTCGGCATCGCGCGCGCTGAAGACGGCTTCGCGGGCACTGAACACGGCGTCCAAAGCGGTTCTGAACTGCTGCCACAACGCGTTTTCAAGCTGGCGTGGCAGCGGCAGGCCCTGGGCGCTTTGTTGCCACTGGCCTTGCAAGGCGCGGACCTCGGCCACCATGTCGCGCACCGGGCCACGGCCTGGCGGGCCGCCTGCGCTGCCCAGGCCCGGGTTTTGCGTCTTCGCCTGCTCTTGGGCATAGGCGGCGAGCGCCTGCGCGCGGTCTATCAGGCCCTGGCGTTCCCGGGTCGCGCCTTGGCGCGCAGCGTCCACGGGCTCGTGCAGGCGCTGCACGGCGGCGTCCATGCGCTGCACCAGGCGGTCTTGCGCCTTGCGCGGCACCGTATGTTCCAGCGGCCCGAGCTTGCGCCATTCCACCCGGAACTGGTCCAGCGCGGCGACGACCGGGCGCAGGTCAGCGTTGCCGTCTTCTGGCGCCGGCAGGGGCACGGCCTCCAGTGCGTCCAGCAGCAGGCGGCGCGCGGCCAGGTTTTGTTCACGCACGGCGCTTTGTGCGGCGCGCGCGGCGGCCACGGGCTCGTAGGCGGCTTTCAGCGCGCCGTCAAAGCGCTGCCACAGCGCGCGGCTGGTGGCGCCGCCCAGGCGGTCCAGCTCTTTCCAGCGCTCGCGCAGGTTGTCGATGTGCTCGGCGTGTTCCTTCAACTGCAGCTTGGGCGGCTGGCCATCGGGGCCGGGCGCGCAACGGGCGGCCAGGGCCGTGGCCTCTTGCGCCAGGTCGTCGCGCGCGCGGCCGCCGGCCCAGTGCTGCCAGCCGCGCAGTTCGGCATAACCTTCCTGCAGGCGGTCGATGCGCGCGCGCAGTTCGTTGGCCAGTGCGCCGCCGTGCAGCAGCTCGTCTATCTCCACCAGGTGCTGGTGCGTCTGCGCCACCTGGCCTTCGGCCAGCCGGGCCTCGGCCTGCGCCAGCACGGCTTCCAGGGCGCCCACCCGTTCGCTGCGCACGGCTTGTTTCTGTTCCTTGGCCTGCTCGCGGCGCTGCGCCTTTTGCTGCTGGCGGGCATCTTCTTGCGTGCGTTGCCAGGCTTCGAAGCGGGCTTGCAGCAGGGCTGCCAGGCGGGTGTCGGCCAGCGGGGGCGTGGCCAGCCACTGCTGCGCGGCGGTGGGTGGCCTGGGGGCGCGTGGTTTGGGGGGTGGTGCGGCGTCGGCGGCGGACGGGGTGGCTGTTTCGGCTGCGGCCGCGGTCTCGGGTGATGTCGTTGCAGCATCTGCACCCGCCGTCTGCGGCGTTTGCTGCTCGTCTTGTGTGGGTGGGGCTTGCCCAGCCTCTGTGGCGCCATGGGCATCGGTTGCGGGCGCGGGCGCAGCGGGTGCGCCGGTCAACACCCGGTCCAACAACGCCAGCCGTTCTTGCAGCGTTTGTGCGGTGGCCACCAGCTGTTGCAGCACCGGCACTTCGGCGCCGGCCGGTGCGCTGCTGACCACGGCTTGCGCAGCGGCCTGCGCTTGGACCAACGCGCTGGCGGGTTGTTCGCCGCTGGCGGCCTGGGTGCAGGCGGTCTGCAGCGCCTGCTGGGCGTGCCGGGCTTCGGCCTGCCAGCGCTTCAGGCCGGCTTCCAGCTCGGCGCGCTGGCGGGTCAGGCCCGAGAGTTGCGCCGTCAGCGCCGCAAAGCGTTCACGCTGCTCAGGCGCCAGCAGGCTGCTGTCCAGCGCCGACCAGGCGCGGTCCAGTTCCACCGCGCTGTTCACGGGGATCAGCGTTTCAGCCGCCAGCGCTTGCGCGGCTTCAATCAAACGCGCCGCCTCGGCCCGCGCCTCGCGCTGCGCACGCTGCGCCTGCAGACGCTGCTTGGCCAGGCTGTGCACGCGCCGGTTGTGGCTGCGGAATTCGCGCTCGGCTGTTTTCAGCGCCTCTTCGCTGGCCAGCGCGGCCACCGCGTCCAGCTTGGTTTGCAAGGGTGCAGCGGCCTGCTGGGCCAGGGCCAGCAAGGCCTGGTCGTCGCCCAGGGCCGCCTGCAGCAGGGCGGCCCAGTCCACGGTGGGGGCTGGCGGCGCGGCTTTTTGGGGTGCAGCGCCCGGCTTGGGGCCTGCACTGGGGTTGTGGGCAGGCTTGGCCTCTTTGGCAGCTGCGGTTGCTGCAGGGTCGGCTGTGCCATTGCCCGACGGCTTTTTTGCAGCGCCCGGAACGCGTACTTTGTATTTCGATATCCAGTCCAGCATGTTGCCCACTCGCGCCATTCAGAATGGCGCATTGTGCGGTGGCCGGCGCCAGTTCCAACGCTGCCCTGGAACAGCCTTCACGTTTGGAGCGGGCAGACACACCCATGTTTTTCACCAACCCCCGCGCCCGCCGCTGCGCCTACCCGCCCGAGCTGCAGACCATCTTGAACCTGGCCGCCGGCCACGAAGCGCGCCAGCGCCTGGCGGCCTGGGCCGCCATGCCCGCCCACCCCACACCGGCCTGGCAACTGCCCGGGCTGGCGGCGGCGCTGGGTGTGGCCGCGCTGACGGTGAAGGACGAATCCAGCCGCTGCGCCCTGGCCAGCTTCAAGGCCCTGGGCGCACCCAACGCACTGGTGCAGTTGCTGCTGCGCCGATACGCCGGCCCGGGCTGGACGGCGGCCAGCCTGTTTGGCGGCCAGCACGCGCCAGCGCTGCACGGCTTTTGCGCCATCAGCGCCACCGACGGCAACCACGGCCGCGCGCTGGCCGCTGCGGCGCAAAGCATCGGTTGCCGCTGCGTCATCGTCATCCACGCGCAGGTCAGCGCCGAACGCGAAGCCGCCATCGCAGCCTACGGCGCCGAAGTGCTGCGCATCAGCGGCAACTACGACGAGTCGGTGCTGGAAGCGGCGCGGCTGGCGCAGGCGCACGGCTGGGACGTCGTTTCCGACACCTCATACGCCGGCTACGAAGACGTGCCGCGCGACGTGATGCAGGGCTACGCGGTGATGGCCGAAGAACTGCTGGAACTGGCGCCCGACAGTGGCGGCTGCCCCTACACGCATGTGATCCTGCAAGGCGGCGTGGGCGGCCTGGCGGCGGGCGTGGTAAGCCACTTCTGGCAACGCTACGGCGCGCAACGCCCGCAGTTCATGGTGGTGGAACCCGCCGAGGCCGACTGCCTGCTCCAAAGCGCCGTGCAAGGCCAACCGGCCCGCGCCACGGGCACGGTGGACTCGCTGATGGCCGGCCTGGCCTGCGGCGAAACCTCACCGCTGGCCTGGCGTTTTTTGCAACCGGCGGTGGACGTGTTCATGACCGTCACCGACGCACAGGCCGCCGCAGCGATGCGTGTGCTGGCCGACGGCCGCCAGGGCGACGTGCCGCTGGTGGCCGGTGAATCGGGTGTGGCCGCGTTGGCGGCGCTGCAGGTGCTGCAGGCGCAGCCGGCGCAGTGGCAGGCAGCAGGCCTGGGCCCGCAGGCGCGTGTGCTGTTCATCAACACCGAAGGCGCCACCGCGCCCAGCGTGTATGCCGACGTGGTGGGCCGCAGCCACCACGCGGTGCGGGCCGCGCAGCAGGCCTGGCTGGCGGCGCGCAGCATCAACGAAGCCGAACTGCTGCAGCGCATCCACCGCCACGCCGAGGTGGGCGCCACCGCCGCCGGGGGTG
>JACCDR010616885.1_pt1 | contig 11142 bp, 16 predicted proteins | sample 7446431 | NCBI WGS metagenome assembly JACCDR01 (sample SAMN15323443, study PRJNA562643) | freshwater metagenome | isolation source: river surface water | place: USA:Blue River Watershed | collected 2017-08-17 | reverse complement strand
GACGCGGTCTACGCGACGCTCCAGGAGGGTCGCAAGCTCGGCTACCTGACGTTCGAGCACCCCCGTGACGGCCGGAACCGGCCGATCCGGGGTGCGTCACGGTACTCGTGGGGGCCGGCGGCGTACGCGCAGCAGTACAAGCGGAACTGGTCCACCAAAGACGATCAATCTTCCGAGGTCAGTTCCGCTTCCGGGAATTCCGGAAGCGGAGATTCGGCCAGCGACAGCGATGCATCTCCGCAGGTCAGCTCCGCTTCCGGGTTTTCCGCATCCGGAGGTTCCGCATCCGGAGAAGCCGGTTCGGGAAAAGCCGAGACTAAGAAGGATCAGTCTTTTAAGAAGGATCAGTTCTCTAAGGAGGATCATCCTGATCAACCTTCGGTTGATCAGCGCGATGAAAATTCGGCCGGCGAACCCGGTTCGAACACCGACCTGGCCGGCACGGTGCAGCCGACCCTCGACGGGTCCGTGCCGAAGCCGCGCTCCAGCAGCCCAAGCGCCAAGGACGAAGCCTTCGGCGTGGCCCGGGCGTGGGTCAACCACCGCGCCACGGTCCAGAAGCCGGTCATCGTCGGTGGTCGCAAGTCCGGCGCGCTGCACGCCGTCACCAACCTGATCGAGCCGTTCCTGGCCGGCGGTTACTCCGTGAACGAGGTCAAGTGGGCCCTGAGCCGGGTGGACATGGGCTGCCCGAGCGCGGCCCGGCTGGAGCTGGAACTGAACCGGGTCCGGCACGGCGAAAAAGCAGCAAACGGAGCCAACGGCGCCCGGGTCAACGGCCGTGGCCGGCCGTCGGCGGAGGTACTTGATGTCAACGCGGCATGGCGGGATGAGCCCGTCACCGCGTCCACGGGGGGAGCAACGGGATGGTGATGACGATGGACAGCGGCCGGCGGGACAGGACGCTGACCCAGCTCGGCGAGGCAGCCTCGCCGATGCTCGGCCTGCTGAGCCACGTGCCGGAGCGTCTGCGGGAACACGTCGCGACGCAGCTTGCGGACGGCATCGAGCACGCCGAGAAGCTGCGGGCCGCGGGCGAACCGCTGGAGTCCAATCTGACCGACGACACCGGCCAGGCGGCCCGGGACGCGCTGCTGGCCGAGCGGCGCCGGCTGCGGGCGGTCGCGCTTCAGAAGGCACTACCGGACGGGAGGGCGGCGGTGGCGCTGCGTGGACTGGCGTGCCTGGACGCCGATCAGCACCCGCGGGAGCTGGCGGAGTGGCTTGCTGACCCGAATCTGCTGACGATGATCCTGGCGGGGACGACGGGGACGGGGAAGACGATGGCGGCATACGCCACCGCGGCTGAGGCCGCGGTGGGGCGGGGCGCGGCCATGCGCAGCCGGCGTGGTGACGCCGAGGTGCGGCAGCTCGTGGTGCGGGCGTGGACGGTCAACGGGTACCTGGCCGAGCTGCGGCCGGACGGCTCGCCGGAGCCGGTGTGGCGGATCCGGGACCTGTCCCGGATGGCGGAGCTGCTGATCCTGGACGACCTCGGGGCGGAGACGGACGCCGAGACGACGGAGTTCGTGCGGCGGGAGCTGGTCGAGCTGTTGGAGTACCGGCTGGAGCAGCGGCTACGCACGATCATCACGACGAATCTGCGGAGCGGCATGATCGAGGACCGGTTCGGTCCGCGCCTCATGTCCCGGCTGGTTGACCGGGCCACGGCGTTGCGTTTCGTGGGTGATGACCGGCGCAACCTGCGGAAACTCACCTGGTGAAGTCAGGGTAAGACTTGCCCGGATGGGGCCGTTCGACTAATGTCGTGCGTGTTGTGAATCCCCTGTCCCGGCAAGATCGGAGTCCCCTGGTGACCACTGCTGACCCCGGCCGGACCGCGAACACCGCGGCCCGGCCGGCGGCCACTCTGCCGGAACTGCTCTACGGCCTGACCCACGTTGCCCACCTGTCCCGGCTACCGATGGGCCAGATCGCCAGTTCCCGCAACACCCCGGTCCTCCACATCGAGGTCCCGGCCGTCGCCGACGTCGCCCGGTGGGCCCAAGCGCTCCAGCTCGGCGAGCCCGAGCGCCGCGAACCCGCCACCGGCGGCGTCTGCACCGCGCTGCACTTCTCGGTGGTCGGCTGGTCCGTCCACCTGTTCCACAACAACCAACCTGGAGGTCCCCGCACATGACCGAGTCCGTCGATGCCGTCGATGACGACCTGGCCCCCGAACCCGGCTCGCTGATCATCGCCCCGAACGAGAAAGCCCCGACGAAGTCGCGGCAGGCCGGCATGATCGGCCACGCCCGCGGCATCCTGCGCTACCGCGGCCCCGAGAACCACCCCGCCGGCACCGTCTACCGCGTCAACGTCCCCACGTTCGTCGCCCGGCTCGAAGAACTGCTGGACGACGCCCGCGTACCCGGCGCCACCCGCGACCGGATCGTCGCGGCGGCCGTCGAGAAGTACGGGACCAAGGATCCCGTCACCGAAGTGAAGACCGCCGACCGGCACGTCGAGGCGTTCATCCCGGAGGGCATGGTCGTCCCCGCGGTGTGGCTGTCGGCCATCGGCCTGTTCGGCGCGGCCGGCGATGACCTGGTCAAGTTCCGTGATGGCCTCATCGACCGGGAGGCCGGGCAGCGATGACCGGAAGCGGACGACCTCGACAGCCCCGCCGGGTGAAGGCGGCCGACGTCCTCGGTCCCCGCACCGAGGACGACCTGTTCGAGTGCATCCGCGACCTGTGCCGCAAGGTCCACCTGATCCCGCCGAAGGACATCGGCACCCGTCCCATGCGCGGGTACGGCTTCCTGTACCACACTCGCCGCTCGACCGGCTCGACCGCCGGCCTCGAAGACGTCTACATGATCAACCCGTTCGGGGTCGACATGTGGCGCGAGCTGAAACGCGACGGCGAAATGCTCAGCCCCGAACAGGAGATCGTCTTCGACCTCCACCGCGCAGGCGGCCACGACGTAGACGTGTGGCGCCCCGCCGACTGGCGTTCGGGCCGCATCGCTCAAGAGGTCCAGGCGTTCATGCGCCGCCGGCCCACCATCCATCCTGGAGTGCCTGCATGACATACGAGATCACCACCATCGGCGTGCGGTTGCAGAACCGCGACGGCAGCGAAGAAACCGTCTCCGTCACCGCCGAACCGACCGCGGCCACCGGCCTGTTCATCGTCCCCGAGATCGTCGGCGGCGAGATGACCGGCCACTTCACCATCACCCACGCCGCCAGCGGCCTGCGCCTGCCGCCCGCGCTCGGCGGCGGCGGCCTGCTCCGCGGCGCGTTCTGCCCCGAAGAGCTGGACGTCGCCCGTCGTGTTGCCCGGGAACTGTCGACCACGCCCGTGGACTGGGCTCTCGACCGCGACAACGTCATCGGCCAGGTCAAGGAGCACGGCGCCGCGGTGATCGAGGCGGTCCGGCGGGGCAAGCTCCCGCCGGCCGAAGCCAGCGACAGTGACGCCGAGGTCGACAACGAACCGGCTCCGTACCCGCGCACCGAGGCGCAGGTCACTGCCGATGCGCTCGCCCGGCACCTCACCCGCGGCATGCAGTACCGCACCTCCGCCGTGTGGCGGATGGTCGGCTCCGCGTCGGCCGAGAACAAGGAGGGCATGCGCCGCTACCTCGACGCGCTGCACGCCCTGCTCGCCGAATACTCCACGGTGTACCTGCTGCGCGAGGTCGCCAAGCTCGACCAGGGCGTCGCCGACAAGCTGGCCCGGGACGTCTGGAACGCGTGGGAGGACGGCGGTTCCGTCCACGAGTTCGCCGGGGAGTGGGCCGCCTACTACGAACTGCCTGAGCTGACCGAGATCGAGAAGAGTGACGGCGGCGCGGCCGGCCCGGAGATGCCGGAGCGTCCGGTCGGGTTCCGGTTGATGACCGAACCCGGGCAGCTTCCCTACTTCGAGGGCAGCATCAACGACCTGCGTAACGTCATCGCGTTCACCGCGTGGTCCGCGGAGCAGCGGTACGGCGACCTGATCGACGCCGGCCGGACCATGGAGAAGCCGTGGCCGGAAGACCACACCCGCGACGCCCTCATCGCCACCTCGGCCGCACACTTCGGCTGGACCCTGGTGGCGCTGCTCCGCCACCTCGGCCAGATCAACCCGGACCTGGCCCGGCAGTGCGCCCGGATGCTCGATGACATCGGCGTCAACGGCGGCAACGACCTCATGGACGACCTGCCGCAGCCGCCCATCAAGCCCGACCTGACACCGGTTGCTGCCCAACCGGTCGACGCCTGACCTGAACCTTGCGCATCCCCGCACGCAGCACCAGCCCACGAGAGGGGTAAGCACCATGGCCGACACCCCGGCCGACCAGCCTGCCGGCCCGGGCGGTGACCTCGAACAGCGACTTGCCGAGGCCACCGCCCGTGGTGACCACTTCGCGCGGCTGCTCGCGGCGCTGGTCGCCGCCAGCGGCCCGGTGCAGATCAGCGCCTCCGCGTATACCGCCGCCGACCCGTCCGCGCTGCTGGACCTCCCGGCGATCGTCGGTGGTGAGCAGGTCATCATGTACGCCCTGCCCGAGCAGGTGGTCGCCTTCGTCGGCGCGTTCGCCGGCCCACCCGCGGGGAACGCCGATGCGTCCTGACGTGCGCACCCACGCCTCCGACGTCGACCGGGTCGCGGAGCTGCTCAATGCTCCCCCGCGGCCCGGCGACGTCGAGGTCCACCGGCCCGCTCCCGCCCCGGCCTCGGTCGGGAACGGCGACCCGCTGCTGGCAACTTCTGTAACCGATCGTCAGCAATTGGCAGACCTGCTTGACTCCGGCGACGTCGAGGTGTGTGCCGTCCTGGCCGTCCGGGTCCAGCCCCGCACACGGCCCCGGCCGCCGCTGCCGGGCACGATCACCCGGCAGGTCCCCGCGCGGAAACCGGCTCCCGCGCCGGCCCGTCAGCCCACCCGCACGCCGGCCGCCGCGATCGAACCCGCCCGGCACCAGATCCGCCGGCACCGCCGTCGCCGTCGCCGCACACCCGTCATCGTCGGCGCTGTCGCCGCCGAGGTCGGGCTGTTCGCCTCCGCCGCGACCGTCGGCTACGTCTTCGCCAGCGTCATCACGGCCGCGCTCATGTTCGTCGCCTGCGTCGTGGGCACGCTCATGCTCATCGCCGTCGTCGGCCCGCTGCTCCTGTCAATCGTCACCGGGGCCCGCTGCCCCTGCCCCTGCACCTGCTGCTGACCCCGGAGGTCCATCCCCATGAACGCACCACACTTCGACGGCCACCTCGACGCCCTCTTCGACGCATCCATCGAGGCCGGCCACCGGGCCGTCGGCCTCGGCGGGCTCGGCATCGTCGCCGACCCGCCGCGGTCGGCCCTGGCCCGCTGGCTCGATTCGCACAGCCTGGTGGCGGCGCTGGTCGGTAAGCGTGCCACCGGCAAGACCGTCGCCGCGCAGGCCGTCGGTAGAGAAGCCCTGAACCGGGAAAACACCGTCCGCTACTGGCACCTGGACCAGTTCGCTGCGCAGGCCGCCACCGGCGATGTCTCCGTCGTGGTCGACGCGATCGACGTCGACCTGCTGATCCTGGACGACGTGCCCGACAACCGCCGGGCCGACGGGTGGAACGTGCTCGCGCGGATCATCGCCGCCCGTATCCGAGCGGTGAAGAAGACCCTGCTGGTCACGTATGACCGCCACATCTTCCAGTACGTGGAGACCGTGGTGGCGCCGCCGGCCGACGTTGCGTTCGGCAACGTCGAGGTCATCGACATGGACCCGTTCGGTGACGCCCGTGGCTGAGAAAAGCAAGATCGAATGGCTTGGCGACCCGTTCCTCCGCACGCAGGGCGCCACCTGGAACTGCTGGTGGGGCTGCGACATGGTCGGCCCCGAGTGCTTCTCCTGCTACATCACCCGAACCCCGCCGCTGCGGATCCGCGGGATGAAGTGGGACGGCTCCGGCATCGGCGCGTCGACCGGCATCGTGTACGCCGAACGCCGGGTCCTGTTCATGCCGCTCCGCAAGACGAAGCCGTTGCTGATCTTCCCGGAGTCGCTCGGGGACCTGTGGCACGAGGACGTCGAGCTGCACCGGGTAGCCGAGATGTACGCGGTCATGCTGTTGGCCTGGTGGCACATCTTCCAGACCTGCACCAAGCGCGCCACCCGGCAGCACCGGTGCCTCACCTCGCCGATGTTCGCCGAGCTGGTCGCCGACGCCGTCGAACGCATCGCGGTCGAACACCCGGTGCGGCCAGCCGACCTCGACCGGGCCCGCGCCCACCTCGCCGAGCGGCTCCCGGGCGGGGCGATGCGGCCACTGCCGAACGTGTGGATCGGCGTCACCGTCGGCTGCAACCAGTCCGCGAAGACCCGCATCCCGTACCTGCACCGCACCCCGAAGGCCCTCGGCTGGCTGTCCTGCGAGCCGATCACCGATGAGGACTTCAACCTCGGTGAGTACCTGCGGATCAAGTGCCGCGACTGCGACGAGTACGGCCTTCAGGACGTTCCCGGCGGCGGCGCGATTCTCTGCCCGACATGCGGCAGTGGCAGCTCAGTCCCGGTCGACGTCGGCTACGTCATCTTCGGCGGCGAATCCGGCTACCAGTACCAGGTTCACGCCCCCGACACCGGGCCCGGCACCCGGCTACGCCGGCTCGACCTCGACCTGCTGCGCCACCTGATCCGCCAGGTCCGCGTCATCCTCCCGGACGCGGCCGTGTCGGTGAAACAGCTCGGCACCCCGTGGGCTGTTCTGACCGGCGCCGCCCACCCGAAGGGCGGCGACTGGGACGAATGGCCCGAAGACCTCCGCATCCGCCAGTACCCGCCTCAGCTCGCCGAGCGCGCGCTGCGCGTCGACCCCGGCAACGAACTGGCCCGCGCCTACCTGGCTGAGCTGGCCGCTTGGAAGGAGATCACCGATGTCCCGTTCTGACCCGTCGTTTCCCTGCGGCCTCGCCTCCGCCGCCGGCACGTTCACCCAGATCGAACACCCCGGCGGCGTGCCGACGCTCGTGCTCGGGCTGCTCTCCCCCGGCCACACCGCCGGGGATGTGGTGTGCGCCCGGTTCGACCCGGCCGACGCCCGCGCTGTCGCCGAGCTGCTCCAGGCCGGCGCCGACCGGGTCGAGATCGAACGTCGCCGCGCCACTGGCGAGCCGCCGAAGCGGGTCCGGTGGACCCGGTTCATGGGACGGCCGCCGGCCCACATTCGGCTCGTGTACCGGCCGACGAAGTGGGGCAACCCGTTCAAGATCGGCTCGACGGCGTGGCGGCCGACCCCCGACGGCCACTGGGACAAGGGCCCCGACCTGGCCCCCCTCACCCGCGACGACGCAATCAACTGTTTCCGCTGGTCAACCGTCAACGACGACAACATGGTCGCCGAGATCCGCCGCGAACTGGCCGGCTACGACCTCGCCTGCTCCTGCCCCCTCGACGTGCCCTGCCACGCCGACGTGCTGCTGGACATCGCCAACAGCGTCGGGGAGGTGAGCAACGTTGGGCGAGCTGCTTGACAACCCGTTCGTTGCCGGCCTCGGCCTCGGCATCATGGTCGGGATCTTCCTGGCGGTGTTCTTCCGCCCCGCCACCGACGCCGTCTCCGACTTCTTCGCCGACCTGCGCGAATGGGGCATCGCCGTCTGCGCCGCCGTCGGCCTACTCACGATCGTCATCGGCGCCTACGCGAAGTGGCAGGGGTGGTGGTGATGACCGGCACGAGTTCGTGGATGGACCGCGTCGACCGGGTCGGTCTGGAGCACCTCGTGCTCGACACCGACGGCACCATGGTCGGGCCCCCGGCGACCGCCCTGTTCAACCCGCACCGCACCCACCGGTACTGCCTGACCCGCCAGTGGGACCCCGACCGACCGCCGGCCGTGTTCATCAGGCTCAACCCCTCGACCGCTGACGCGTTCCGGCTCGACCCGACCCTGACCCGCTGCAAGGCGTTCGCCACCGCGGTCGACGCCGGGGGCATGGTCATCCTCAACGCGTTCGCGTTGCGCGCCACCGACCCCCGCGAGCTGGCCCGCCACCCGCACCCGGTCGGCCCCGACAACGACCAGGTCAGCCGGGCCGTGCTCGCCACCGCCCCCGGCCCGGTTGTACTCGGCTGGGGCAGCCACACCTACCTACGCCGCGCCGGCCGCGACCGGCACGTGGTCGACCTGGTCCGCACGGCCGGGCTCACCGCGACCGCGCTCGGCGTTACCAAGGACGGCTACCCCCGCCACCCGCTGTACCTGCCCGCCAGCGCCCGCCCGGCGCCCTACGCCCTGGAGCCCGCGTGACCCGCTACGCCGCCGCCACGACCGTCTCATCCGACAAGAGCCGCACCGAGATCGAGAAGACCCTGACGCGGTACGGCGCCCGCCAGTTCGTTTACGGCCGCGACGATGACCGGCGCCTGGCCGTCATCGAGTTCGTCACCGAGAACCGCCGCATCCGGCTGGTACTCCCAGTCCCGGACCCGAAAGACCGGGAGTTCACCCATACCCGGCACCAGTGGCCGCAACGCCGGTCGGCGTCCGCGGCGTCACTCGCGTACGAGCAGGCCGTCCGGCAGCGGTGGCGGGCCCTCCTACTGATCATCAAGGCGAAGCTCGAAGCGGTCACCTCCGGCGTGATGACGTTCGAAAACGAGTTCCTGCCGTACACCGTGCTCCCCGACGGCCGCACCGTCGCCGACACGGTGTACCCGGCCATCGCGCGCGCGTACGAGACCGGTGAGGTGCCGGCCCTGCTGCCCGGTGTCGGGGAGGGCCGCCCATGATCCGCGCACCGCGGCTGGCCGTCAGCCGACCCATGTACGCGTTCGACCCCGCCACCTGGGAACCGCGCTACTTCCACGTCGACCCCCACTGGACACCACCGTCCGGGTGGGAGCCGTGCTATCGGGAGGGCCAGCCCACCGGGGGTGTCGTCCGCGCGGTGTGGTTCCGCCGCAAGAACGGCAAAACCCTTGCCGCGATGGGCACCTACAGCCCGCACATCTACGGATTCCAGATCACAGAACCCACCACGGACGACTACCAGACGTGGATCGAAGCGGCCGACGACAACCGGTACGGCGGTAGCCACTGGTCAAGCTGGGACGGTTCGGCGCTGCTCACTACCGACCCGCCGAGCGTCACACCCGACGTTGCCGCTGAACGCATCGAGTTTCTCGACGCCATGCTCCGCGGATTCCCTCACCCACCAGCCGGCTACGACGGCTGGTGGACCATGCCCCGACCGCCGGGAGGCCGGCGATGATCCGTCGTGACCCGTGGGCAATCCACACCGACCCGTCGAACTGGCTGAGCCTGCACGCCAACCACCACGGCCCGCCACCGGTCGGCGCCGTGATCGGGCTCTGGTACTGCGCGTGGCGGGTCCGGGAGGTCCGCATCCTCCAGCCGTACGACCACCGCGCCGACGACGTCGCCGAGCTGGCGAAGCTCCAGCCCGAGCACCGCGAGCCGAACTGGCCGTACGGGGTGCACCTGGAGTACGTCTCGGGCCCCATCCTCGATGACCTGCCGCTGCGGTTGAAGACGCTGCACGACGGCACCGTCGTCACCAACATCGGGGTCAACGCCCCATCCGCCCGCTACCGCTGGTGGCTGCTCGGCGACCGGTACCCGGTGTGCTCGTGCCACGGGCACCCATGGCCCTGCCTGGACCACAACCGGGACCGGGTCGCCGCGATGCAGGCCGCCGCCCTCAACCGGGAGATGCACCTGGCGCAGGCCGCCGTTTGCTCCGGCTGCGGTGAGCCGTTCGGCCCACGCACCCGCATCCTGACCTTCCCCGAACCTTCCCTCACCGTTCCGGGAGCCCCACCGCCGACGTTCCACGCCGCCCGCGGCTCGTGCTGGTGGTCGGCACGCACCTACGAGATCGAAACACGGCTGCCGGCGCTGCCGAACGCCACCCGGATCGCTTCGTGCCCCGGCCACGTGTTTACCCACGTCGTCGGGCTACGGGTGGACTGCACCGCGGGAGACCAGTGCACCGGGCTCCACGGCCCGGGCCGTTCCCGGTACGGAACCTGCTACACCCGCGTCTACGAAGCGGTCGAGTTGGGCGCCGGCTACCCCCGCCCGCTGACCGACTGCGGCTACCGCGAGGTGCTAGACGGCGGACACCAACTTGCCTGCCTCGGCGCCGAATCCGGTCCGCACGAGCCGGTGCCGGCCGGTATCGCCGACCTGCTGGGGGGCTGAGCCGTGTCGCTGTACGACACGTTCATGGCCTCCGACGAAGAGGCGTCCGACGAACCGGGAACGTGCACCAAATTGTGGGACCCGGACGAAGAGGCGTGGTTCTGCGCCTGCGGATACGACTTCGCCTAGGAGGCGATTATGCCCAGACCGAAGGTGACCGCCGACCAGATGCGGCGCGCGCTGTACTCCCACTTCGTGGCCCGGTGGGCGGTCGTGTTCGAGGTGACCGCCCGGCCCGAGCCCCTCGATGACGCCACGCTCGCCGCGTACCGGCGTGGCGAGATCCGTCACGCCGACCTGCGCGGCAACCAGCGCGAGCGGCGCATCGACGCTCTGCTCGTGCGGCGCACGCCGCGTCCGCGACCGGCCCCCTCACCGGCCGCGGTTGCGGCGTATCGCATCGGCCAAGGCGTTCCGCACACCGAGGCCATGTTCGAGGTTCCCGGCGAGCGCCTGCCGGCGTCGCTGCGGACGCCCGAGCCAGCGACCGACGGTGGGCTGGAACGGATCGCCGTCGAGATCAAGGTGTCCCGCGGCGACTTCCTCTCCGACGTGCGCAGCCCGGACAAGCAGGAGCCGTGGCGGGAGCTGGCCGAGCGGCACGCGTACGCCGTGCCCGCCGGCCTGGTCGCGCCCGGCGAGGTCCCGGCCGCGTCGGGCCTGATCGAGGTGGTGTTCGACTCCGACCGGTACTCGCCGGAGGTGAAGTGGACCCGCCGCGCACCGCGCGGTACCGCGGCGCCGCTGCCGTTGGCGGTGCAGCTCGACGCGTTCTACCGCTGGTCGCGCGCGGAGGCGCTCGCACGCGGGCTGGCGTACGACACCCGCAACGACGACGATCCGGAGGCCATGCGCGCGGAGCTGAAGCGGCTGCGGCACGAGCTGGAACTGGCCGGGAACCGGATCGAGCAGGAGCGGGAGAAGACCGACATGTGGCGCACCCGGTGCGCCGCGCTCGGCCGGCCGGCGTGCGTGACGTGCGGAAAGCTGCTGATGGCGG
>JACCDR010472838.1_pt1 | contig 11142 bp, 10 predicted proteins | sample 7446431 | NCBI WGS metagenome assembly JACCDR01 (sample SAMN15323443, study PRJNA562643) | freshwater metagenome | isolation source: river surface water | place: USA:Blue River Watershed | collected 2017-08-17 | reverse complement strand
AGGGGAAAGAGAATTTTGTTAGTTGATGATGTAATTACCACAGGAGCAACTTTGGAAAACTGCGCTCGCATTTTAAAACGCAATAACTGTGCAAAAATAACCGTTCTAACTATTGCGAAAACTATTCTTAACGAATAAAGGCAATTAATTTATCTAAAATTCTTTGCGAATCAGCACACCAAAAATCACACTGCGAATTCAAAAATCGACGATTAAAAACTCGCACCAAAGCACGCATTTCCTCGTCAAACTCTTCATTAAGATTTACTACTCGATAACCAAATTTTTTTAAATCAACCTTAGTATGTAAAATTTCACTATCTCGATCACCAAATTTGAAAAGGCTTTCATTTGTAGGAATAATCTGTGGAAAAAATCCAACACCATTATCCGATAAAAATTTCCAATCAAAAAGATGAGAAGGATCTTGTTTACGATCTAACAATCCAGTTTCACGATTATAAGCAATATCGGAATGCCCAACTATATTTTGTGCTTTTATAGCATATTTCGCCGCCAAATATTTACAAAGTACCACCCCAGAATTCATCTGATCTTGAGTGAATTTTTTGTCAAAAGGTGCAGAATTAATAAATTCAATACCAATCGAAAAAAGATTAAGCCCATTCACACCATTCCAAAAACTTACTCCTGCATGATAAGAAATATCATTTTCACCAACCAACTCAAAAATTTCACCATCTTCAGCAATTAAAAAATGTGAACTAACTTTATGTTCCTTAAACTGGGCAATAGCGTGATCTACAGAATCAGCCTGCACATGGTGTAAAACCATAAAATCAATCTGGCGCCAACCCTCGAATTCATCGAAAAACTCTGTAAATTGCTTGGTTTTATTAATTTTCATATTTTGACATTAAAAATCTAAATTCTAACTTCCTAAACCATTGTAGGTCGTTATTTCAACAATAAATTTATATATGCCAAATAAAAAAGACGCTGAAAAAAATAATTCAAGCACCAAATCAACTAAAACTTCAAAAGAATTGGAAGCGCTTCAATTCCACGTTCAAGGCCAACCCGGAAAAGTTGGTATGCATGCAACTAAACCTCTTAACACTCAACGTGATTTAGCTTTAGCTTATTCTCCGGGTGTTGCAGTTCCATGTTTAGAAATTGCTAAAGATCCAGAATTAGCTTACGACTACACTTCTAAAGGAAATTATGTTGCGGTTATTTCAAACGGCACTGCGGTTCTTGGTCTTGGTGACTTAGGCGCAATTGCTGGTAAACCAGTTATGGAAGGAAAATCAGTTCTCTTCAAACGCTTCGCTGACGTTGATTCAATTGATATTGAAGTTGACACTAAAGATCCTGAAGAATTCATCAATGCCGTTAAATATTTAGGACCAACTTGGGGTGGAATTAACCTTGAAGATATTAAAGCACCAGAATGCTTCATCATTGAAAGTCGTCTGCGTGAAATGATGAATATTCCAGTTTTCCATGATGATCAACACGGAACTGCCATCGTTTCTGCCGCTGGTATTTTAAACGCACTTCACATCTCAGGAAAAAAATTCAAAGATCTTAAAGTTGTAGTAAACGGTGCTGGTGCTGCTGGTATTGCTTGTTTAGAACTTTTAAAAGCCATGGGATTGCCTCATGATAACGCAATTCTTTGCGACACTAAAGGCACCATCTATAAAGGCCGTACTGATGGTATGAACCAATGGAAATCAGCTCACGCTGCCAATACTAAAGCTCGCACTTTAGCTGAGGCAATGAAAGGCGCTGACGTGTTCTTGGGCCTTTCAGTTAAAGGCGCTGTTTCAAAAGACATGGTTAAATCAATGGCGAAAAACCCAGTGATTTTCGCAATGGCTAACCCAGATCCTGAAATTACTCCAGAAGAAGTTTATCAAGTTCGCGATGATGCTATCGTTGCAACTGGCCGTTCTGACTATCCAAACCAAGTTAATAACGTAATGGGTTTCCCTTACATTTTCCGTGGTGCTTTGGATGTTCGCGCTTCTACTATTAATGAAGAAATGAAAATTGCTGCGGCTCGTGCTTTGGCTGATTTAGCTCGCGAGCACGTTCCAGAAGAAGTTTTGAAAGCTTACGGCAATCGTGATATGAAGTTTGGACCTAAATATATTATCCCAACTCCATTTGACTCACGTTTGATTCACGTTGTTCCTGTTGCAGTTGCTAAAGCTGCGGTTGCAACTGGTGTAGCTAAAAAACCAATTAAAGATTGGGATGCTTATACTAAACAACTTCAAGCTCGTCGCGATCCAAGCGTTAACTCAATGAGTTTGATTTTTGAAAAATTACAACGCAATCCGAAAAAAGTTATCTTCGCTGAAGGTGAACAACCTGAAATCATCCGTGCTGCTGCAATGTGGCGCGATAATGGTTACGGCAAACCAATCTTGATCGGTAAAAAAGAGCGCATTTTGGAAAATATGCAAGAAGCGAATGTTGATGCTAAAGGCATTGAAATTTACAACGCCGCTATTTCAGAAGAAAATGCTAAATTCACTGATTACCTATATCAAAAGCTACAACGCGAAGGTGTTCTTCATTCAGATTGTGAACGCATGGTTAAAAATGATCGCAACATTTTTGCTGCATCAATGCTTTTATGCGGCCATGGCGATGCTTTAGTTACTGGTTTAACTCGTGGTTACCGCAAATCTTTAACTGATGTGTGGAAAGTTATCAAAAACAAAAAAGATAAAATTGTTCTTGGTTTCTCAATGGTAATTTCAAAAGGCAAAACCATTTTCATTTCTGACACTGCTTGTTCAGAACTTTCTTCATCTGAGCATTTGGCTGACATTGCAATTCAAACTGCCAAAAAAGTTCGTGATATGGGTTATGAGCCAAGAGTTGCTTTCTTGTCATTCTCAAATTTCGGTTCAGCGCTAAAAACTGAATCAAGCCGCATCAAACACGCGGTAGAAATTTTGGACAACAAAAAAGTTGATTTCGAATATGATGGCGAAATGACTGCTGACGTTGCTTTAAACATGGATAAAATGGCGCGTTACCCATTCTGTCGTTTAACTGCACCTGCAAATATTTTGATCTGTCCGGGATTACACTCAGCTTCAATTGCAACTAAGTTATTAGCAGAAGTTGGAAATTGTACCGTTATCGGCCCAATTTTAGACGGCTTCGAAAAATCAGTGCAAATTGTAACTATGGATTCTTCTATTAACGATATTTTGAACATGGCAGCTATCGCAGCAGCTGGTTCTTCAAATAAATAGTTTTATGCCAAAAGACCCAAAAACAAGTCATAGTGCAAGTCCAGATTTTGGTGTAATAGCATTTAACAAAAGTATGACTGAGGCCACAGAAAATTCTCATGTCAATACAGGATCTGGAATTACGAACAAACAGGCTCCATCCGGAATGTTTTCTTCAGCAACTGGAGGTCACTCTGTTTTATCATTCGCCAATGCAAGTATAGATAGCCTAACTTCTCATGAAGGAATGGATGGAATGATGGCGTTAGGAAGTAGTGATGATTTAATTGCTAATATGGCCCCAGAAAGGCTTGCATTTGGCATTTCCAATCCGGAAGGATTCGATTTGTCAAATGAATTAACCAAAGCAAATTTAGAGGCAGCCACTTCATTTAAGCAGATGTCTGGATTTGATGCAAAAAAATTCGGTATTGCTAAAGAAAGTGAAGGAGCGAGTCAATAATTGATGCTAAATAAACAAAATATTACCAAGTCTTGTAATAAATCTGACTGTGGTTGCAAATCTGATAAAGATCAATTTGCAAAAAATATTGAGATAGAATCATCTAAAGAAAAAGATGCAGAAGAAAAACCAACCCAAGACCCAACAAAATTTGGTGATTGGCAAGTTAATGGCAGAGCAATAGATTTTTAATAATTCTTAATCTGATACTTATATTCTGTGTTGCTAGATCTCATTGACCCCGTCATGCGACGGGGTGACAAGTTAGGGTAGTAACTTTCCCCATTTGTCACCCCGTCGCATGACGGGGTCAATGAGATCTAGCAACACATACCAAAATAAATATAAATAAATGATCCTTCTAATCGACAATTACGACAGTTTCACCTTCAACCTTTACCACTACTTAATCGAAGCTGGTGCAAAAAATGTGGTGGTTAAGCGTAATGATGAAATAACCATTGATGAAATTAAAAAACTAAAGCCACAAGGCATTGTGCTTTCTCCTGGCCCTTGCACGCCAAACGAAGCTGGAATTTGTTTGGATGTAATCAAAGAGTTAAAAGGAATTTTTCCAATTTTTGGCGTGTGTTTAGGTCATCAATCAATTGGTCAGGCTTTTGGCGGTAATATTATCAAGACTTACCCAATGCATGGAAAAATCAGCGAGATTTTCCATAATGGTAAAAATATTTTTAAAGGCATTCCTTCGCCTTACAAAGCAACGCGTTATCATTCTTTGATTATTGAAAAAGAAACTTGTCCAAAAAATTTGGAAGTAACTGCGCACACAAAAGACGGCATTATTATGGGTGTTGCTGATGAGAAATTAAAAATTTACGGCGTACAATTTCACCCAGAATCTATCGCTTCTGAGCATGGCCATCAAATGATTAAGAATTTCTTGGATTTAATAAAATAAACTCATGAGATGTTTCGCTGCGCTCAACATGACAATATAAGTGTTCCCATACTTATAAGTGTTATAATACTTATAAGCGCTGTCATCCTGAGCAAAGCGAAGGATCTCTATCAATTTTTTACAATAAAGTGAACCTAAACACCCTAACCTCACAAAATTTTGAAGAAATATTTAACCAAATTGTTGAAGGAAATTTTGGTGAAGCAGAAACCAAAAAATTTCTTCTCGATTTAAACTCTGCCAATCTGCCACAAAATGCCTTTATTGGTGCAATCTCATCTTTAAGAAAAAAGATGAAAAAAATTTCCGCACCCAATAATGCCATTGATGTTTGTGGCACTGGTGGTGATGGTTTAAACACTTTAAACATTTCAACTGCGGTGTGTTTTGTGGTTGCAGCGGCTGGAATTCCAGTGGCAAAACATGGTAACAAAGCCATTTCTTCAAAATCAGGTTCTGCAGATATTTTTTCTGAATTAGGCATAAAAATTTCTTCTGAAGTTTCTGAAATTGAAAAAAACCTGCGCGAAAAAAACTTATGTTTTTTATTCGCACCATTCTTTCACGAAGCTTTAAAAAATGTTGCTGAAATTCGTAAATCTCTTGGCGTTCCAACAATATTTAATTTCTTAGGACCACTTCTAAATCCAGCCAACACCAAGTTCCAACTAATCGGCGTTTCACGCCACGACATCATGCACAAACTATCGCAAACCCAACTCAGTACTTACCAATCACCAACCAAAACTCATTTCGTCCATGGCTTCGATAAAATGGACGAGATTACCTTATGCGATAAATCTTACTTACTACGTGTTGAAGATGGAAAAATTCTTGAAGAAGAAATTATCGAACCACAAGAATATGGTTTTGGCCGAATTAAAATTGAGAATATTTTAGGCAAAGATCCAAAATATAATGCTCAGAAACTTTTGGAATTGCTCAACGGTGAAAAATCTGATTATCGCAATATTGTAGTTCTAAATTCAGCCTTTGCTTTCAAGCTAGTTGATAAGGTAAATAATATTGAAGATGGAATTAAACTAGCCCAAAATTTAATAGATAACAAAAAAGCTATATCAGTAATGAAAGCTTTACAAAGTTAGTCACTTTATTTTTTAACAAAATGATAATTTTTCCAGCAATTGATTTAAAACAAGGTCAGTGTGTTCGTCTTTATAAAGGCGATATGAATCAGGCGACAGTTTTTAATAATAACCCTTCAAAACAAGCTAAAGAATTTGAAAATCAAGGTTTCAAATTTTTACATATTGTTGATTTAGACGGCGCTATTAGTGGAAAATCAGCTAATGAAGAATCGGTTAAAGAAATTATTAGAAATATCAATATTCCAACTCAACTTGGTGGTGGCATCAGAACCATTGCTGCAATTGAAAAATGGCTAAGCCTTGGTGTTTCAAGAGTAATACTTGGAACTATTGCTGCTAAGAATCCACAATTGGTAATAGAAGCTTGTAAAAAATTTCCTGATAAAATTGTTTTAGGAATTGATGCCAAAAACGGTATGGTTGCAACAGAAGGATGGGTTGAAACTTCAGAAACTAAGACTCTTGATTTGGCAAAAAAATTTGAAGATTGTGGTGCGACTGCAATAATTTATACTGATATTTCACGCGATGGAACCTTAACTGGTGCTGATTTAGAAGGTACAAAACACTTAGCTAAAAATGTTTCAATTCCAGTAATTGCTTCTGGCGGAGTTTCTAATTTAGACGATGTTTTAAAAATAAAAGATTTGGAAAAGTACGGTGTAATTGGAGCAATAGTTGGACGTGCTATTTACGATAAAAAAATCGACGTTAAAGATTTGGTAAATTTATAACAATTTATTTAAGAGAGCTATTTTTATAGCCATAAATAAAATATATCACCAATCCCACAAGTGACCAAGAGGCAAAATAAATGCCATTTTCCAGCAACAATTTATAGGTAAGATATCCACAGCTTACAACAGCCATTGGAGCTGTAAAATAGATTGCAGGACACTTAAAAGAGCGCTTTATTTTTGGATGAGTAACACGCAGAATCATCACTCCAATCGCAACAACAATAAATGAGAAAAGAGTTCCCATGCTTGTTAAATGGCTTAGAGTTTTTAGTGGAAATAATCCTGAAATTATGGCAACCGCTACTGCAACAAAAGCAACACTAAAATGAGGGGTATCATAATTTTTATGCAGTTTGCTAAAAGCAGCAGGAATCAAATTATCACGCGACATCACGAAAAAAATTCGCGACTGACCATACATCAGAACCAATAAAACCGAGGTTATTCCTGCAATAGCTCCAGTTGCAACTAGAGCAGATCCAATATTACTATTATTGTCTCGCAATGCCTTAGCCAAAGGTTCAGCATTATTTAAAGTTGAATAATGCACAATTCCACTTAACACTAATGATACAGCAATATAAAGAAATGCACAAATAATCGCTGAAATAATGATTCCAAGTGGTAAATCTCTTTTTGGATTTTTACATTCTTCAGCAGCAGTAGAAACGGCATCAAAACCAATATAAGCATAAAATACTGTCGCAGCACCAATTAAAACACCACTCCAACCAAAAGGCATAAAATCAGCATAGTTTTCAACCTTAATCATTGGTGTAGCAATTATGAGAAATAAAAATATTACTCCAAGTTTTATGGTAACTAAAATACGATTTAAGGCTACGCTTTCTTTTGTTCCACGATATAATAAAAATCCAATAAATAGCGATATTATCATCGCTGGTAAGTTAACAATACCACCAGCAGAAGGTGTTTTCGTTAATTGCTCTGGTATATTCACTCCTACACTTTTCAGAATTCCTACCATATAGCCAGACCATCCTGAAGCAACAGTTGAAGCACCTATTCCATATTCTAGAACCAAACCCCACCCTACCATCCAGGCAACAAATTCACCAAGAACAACATAAGAATATGTGTAGGCGCTTCCTGCCACTGGAACCATCGAAGCAAACTCAGCATAAGCAAGACCAGCAAATATACAAACTATTGCGGCTAAAAGATAAGAAATTGAAATTGCTGGACCAGCGTAATTAGACGCTGCAATGCCAGTAACAACAAATATACCAGTTCCAATAGTACAGCCAATACCAATTAAAATTAAATCAAGCGCTGTCAAAGTTTTCTTCATTTTGCTTTTTTCAGCATTATCAATAATTGAAGAAATAGTCTTTTTACGGAATAGATTCATTTTTCTTGATTATTTATGAAGAAGACTACGCTTGCGACTGTAGGTGAAATATACTATTATTCCAATAACAAACCAAATAAAAAAAGGACCACCTGTTTTTAACAATAAGTTATGAATTAAATAACCACAGCTAAGTATTGATAATGGCGCAATAACAAAAACCGCTGGACATCTAAACGGTCTATGCATTTCTGGATTCTTAACACGAAGTACCATAACACCAATTGAAACTACCACAAAAGCAAATAAGATGCCTAAACTACTCATATTACCCATTGTGTGTATTGGTGTAAACCCGGAAATCAAAGAAACTGCAGTCATTACGAAAATTCCTCCTATATACGGAGTATCATATTTTTTATGTAGCTTACAAAAAGATTTTGGTAACAGACCATCACGTGCCATAACAAAAAACACCCGAGATTGACCATACATCAAAACTAACAGCACTGCAACCATTCCAGCAATGGCACCAGTTCCAATTAATGCCGAACCAATATTACTACCATTAGCACGCAATGCAGAGGCCATAGGCTCTGGATTATCCAAAGAAGTATAAGGAACTATACCTGTTAAAATTAATGCAACTACAACATATAATATAGCGCAAATCGCTAAACCGCCAATTATTCCTATTGGTAAATCACGATTTGGATTTTTACATTCTTCCGCAGTGGTAGCAACGGCATCAAATCCCAAATAAGCAAAAAATATCGCCGCAGCACCAACTCCAACACCACTCCAACCGAATGGCATAAAATCAGCGTAATTTTCCATTTTAACATGAGGTGCAGCAATAATTATAAATAAAAATATTATTCCTAACTTTACTGCAACTAGAATACGATTTGCCATGACACTCTCTTTAGTACCACGAATCAACAACAAACCAACACATAAAGAAATTGCTATCGCTGGTAAATTTATAATACCACCATCAGCAGGCACAGAAGTGAAAGCACGCGGTAAGCTAACACCTCCAGCCTCAAGAATTCCAACAAAATAACCAGACCACCCAGCTGCAACAGTTGATGCCGCAACGGTATATTCCAAAACCAATCCCCATGCAACTAACCAAGCTATAAATTCACCCAATGAAACGTAGGTATAGGCATAAGCACTTCCAGCAACAGGAACCATTGCCGCCATTTCAGTATAAACAAGCGCTGCAAACATACATATTATTGCCGCAAGAACATAAGATAATGATATGGCTGGACCAGCATATTTAGCAGCCGCAACTCCTGTTAACACAAAAATCCCCGTACCTATTGCGCAACCAACACCAAATAAAACCAAATCGAAAGCACCCATGGTCTTTTTCAGAGACTTCGATTTAGCTCCCTCAATTGTGCTTTTTATTGACTTGGTTCGGAACAAAGAATTCATTTTACCTCACTTAAATTTAAACCTATTTAATCATTACCTATCAAAGCATCATCAGCAATTTCTTTAGTAATAAAACCTTTTGAAAGCAATTCACCAACTGAGTCTTTCATTAAACACATACCCGATTTTTTACTTAGCTCAATAATGGAATTAATCTGAGGTATTTTATCCTCTCTAATTAGGTTTCTAATTGAAGAATTTGCTAACATAATTTCGTGAGCCGCTACTCTTCCTCCACCACTTTTTTTAATTAATTTTTGTGATATCACAGCTTTTATCGAACTTGATAGCATCGTTCTCACAACTGATTTATCTTCAGAAGGAAACACATCTATTATTCTATTTATGGTTTGTGCCGCAGAACTAGTATGTAATGTACCAAAAACCAAGTGACCTGTTTCAGCAGCTGTTAAAGCTAATCTAATTGTTTCAATATCACGTAATTCACCAACTAAAATAACATCAGGATCTTCTCTTAACGCACTTTTCAAAGCATTAGAAAATGATAATGTGCTATTACCTATTTCGCGTTGATTGATAAGCGACTTTTTGTTCTTATGCACGAATTCCACTGGATCTTCAATAGTTATAATATGATGAGCATAAGTAGAATTTATATGATCAATCATTGCCGCCAAAGTTGTAGATTTACCACTCCCTGTAGGACCAACAACCAAAATTAAACCTTTATTAAAAGCACATAAATGTCTTAAAACTTCTGGAGCATGAAGAGAAGACAAGCTTTTGATTTCAATAGGTATTTCACGAAATACCGCTGCAGGACCACGTACGGTATAAAAAGCATTAACTCTAAAACGTATCTCATTAGCAAGCTGGATAGAAAAATCCAACTCCATATTCTCTTTATATGATTTTCTTTGAACCTCATTCATAAGAGAACTCATCATTTCATGAATCTGTTCTTTAGATAAAGAAGGAGCATCAGGAATAGTAACGATTTCACCATCAATCCTTAAAGAAGGAGGAGATCCAGTCGATAAGTGAACGTCAGAGGAACCATGTTTTTTTGCGTAAGATAATATTTTTTCTATCATAACTGAGATTTTAAGGCTTTAATTCTGGCTTCTATTTCTGAAACAGAAATACCTTGTTCTTCAAGGTAAGAAGGACTTTCTTCGATAAGGGTATTATATAGGAATAGTGCATCTTCAATTTTTTTTGCCTTATCACTCATAACAGCAAGATTATATTTATAAGAAATATTGTCTTGATCTATTTCTAAAGCTCTTTTCATTAATACTATTGCCTCCTCTGTTTTTCCCACTTTATCATAGGAAAAAGAAGCACGAGCTAATATGTAAGCTGAATCAGGATTTTGAGCACTCAAGCGTGATAATAAATACATTGAATCTTTAGGAGATTCTTCAATTAACACTGCCAATAAGTTTCCTACAACTTCTTGTCTTCTTTCTGGATCAGATTGTAAAAGCTCACTATATAATTTTTTTGCTTGTTTATTTTGACCAATTTTTTGGTAAGTAACAGCAAGAGCAAATTTGCTATAATTATTGTTGGGCTCAACTTTTAGAACATCTTTATAAAGCTGAATTGCAACTTCATACTGCCCTATTAAAATTGAATTATAGGCTAATTTTTCTTTTTCTCTTAAATCGAAATGCTCCGATTTTGTATCAGTGATCACAATACTAACCGAGCTTTTATCACCTTTTTTATCATCCTTATCCTTTGATGATGATGAGGTTTTATCTATAACATAATCGCTTTTTTTAACCGATTGATTTTTACTATACACTTCAGCTCTTGAACGAGCATCATTATCGAAAAGTAAATCGCTTTCTATCTCTTTCATCAATCCAGAATTAATGCCAAAATCTTTAACAGCTTCTTGTGCTAAAGCTGGGAAAACCATTGATAACAGAGCTATAAATAAGAAAGATAAAAATT
>JACCDR010108552.1_pt1 | contig 11142 bp, 24 predicted proteins | sample 7446431 | NCBI WGS metagenome assembly JACCDR01 (sample SAMN15323443, study PRJNA562643) | freshwater metagenome | isolation source: river surface water | place: USA:Blue River Watershed | collected 2017-08-17 | reverse complement strand
CCACCTTGCAATCGAAAGCAGTATAATCACGCAATTTCACATGATATAACTCATTTAAAGTAACGTTAAGCCAATTCAAATCAGTCGCGGGATCAATGCTGTAAACATGCTTGGCTTTAGTTAATAGTCGGAAAGTTGCCCCTGTTCTGGGCTTTTTGCCATCGCCCACTGAATAAACAACCCAACTATCATCTAAAACCCCAAAATGTTCTAGGCAATTGTGGTATGCTGAAAAGCTTTCCGTTATTTCTTTAGCGGCGGTCTTTTTACATCCAGTAAAGAATGGCAATAAATCTTGCGCACATTTTAAACTGATAAAATGGTTTATGTATTTAGCTCTCATGGCTTTAAGTCTTTATTGTCCCAAAGGATAGATTCAATCAATTCCGGCATAGTGATCTTTTCTAGGTTAGCTGGTTTGATCGTATTGTCAATTTCTTTTTTAATGTCGCATAACAAAGTGGGGTTTTGATGTATATTGCCAATAATTTCTAAATTGGGATTATGTATGTAACTATTTAGGGGAAAAGAATACAAACCAACCTCCACAAAAAAGCCGCCGTTATAAATTACCACGCCTTTAGGAGAATACCCAGCTTTAATAGTGAACCATGTATATTGAACAACATCTCCCTCAAAAATTTTACCGCCAAACGCATCCCTGAAACCCGTAAACTGCATTACTGGAGTATCCAATTCATATCTGCTTGTTGGTTCCAAACATGCGGAATCCCGGGGGTTAATTTTGGCATAAAAAACGCCATCTCGCCCGGCCACGATATTATACTCCATTTTGGTACCAGTCCAAACTCGAAATTCTAGTGGTCTATTCATGATTTTGTAAGTAATTCTGGATTTTCGAGGATATTACCTATTACTATCATATTCCTCTGTGGTCCGATACGGCAAGACAAAACATCTTCGCCCCTACTAAATCTTTTATTTAAAATAACAAAGGCAGTCGGAAATTCCCGGCCGCCAAATCTAACCTCGACTATATAGGAGTATTCTCGATTTGAATCATCTTCATATTCCGTGATGCTGAGAATATCCCCTTCATATATTTCTTTACCATTCGAATCTTTTAATCCGGTAAACTGGCAAAAAACCAAATCTTCTTGCTCATATTCTAAGCTATACGGTGAAATAGTTTCATTAGGATGAAGAATCCCGCACCATTCTTTACCTTTTTTATGCCAAATTCTAAATTTTATTTCTCGCATATGTTATTCGTATTTGGGGATATAATTTAGTAATTTACCTTCGTCTTTAGTAAAGACCCACGCCCCATGAGAAACCCAGCGAGTTCTCATTATTGGAGCGACGGGCTTTCCATCAGATAGATTAACTTCTCCGCATAAATTGTCCGCACGAAATTCTTCTTTCATAATAACCCGGCCATTTTTCTCGCCATCTGTAAAATCGGTTTCCCAATTTATGCCTTTATTATGTAACATTTCATGCAGGTTTTGTTGGTTTTTGCCATGTAATTCTTTCTGTGAAAAATGACTCTGAGCGACCATGCTCACACTATTACGAATGCAATCATTTTGACGCCATCTAAAATAATTCATGACTTCGGTTCGGTCAGGAATTGTAAATGTCCGGCAGTCAAAATAAGCAAGTTTAAATTCCGACCGCTTAACTGATCCTGTTGGGTACATATCATCCATTTCTTCCCCCAATTGGCCGTTTTCATCTTGATACCGCAGAAGCCTATATTTATTAAATTCCGCCGTGATAATACTCGCGGCAACGCTACTAATTTTCTGAATATTACCATCAAACCACGCATCGGTAGTTTCTTTCTCAAAGTCCGTTAATAAAATGCTGATTTCATCGCTTTGTGTGTAAGCTAAAACCGCGCCCTGCAATTGCGGTAACATAGCCATAATAGCAGAATCCATATCCGCCATCAAACCACGATCAAACGGGCGTTCCAATCCTTTTGTATAGGTGTGAAATGCTTTGCCATCCAAACGCAAAATTGTATAAGTTCGACGCGGCAGAAAATAACGAGTTCTATTCTCGTAGTTGTCTTTCATGCGGTCGCCAAGGGAATCTTTGTTGGTCATAGTTTGTATAAATTATTATTACTGTTGCCGAGTGAGCTTTTCTACCAAATTATCTCTTTGTTTGGTTAGTCTGTTGGTTTTATACTGAATTTTAGATGCGTGATCCCGTGTGATTTTTAAAGCGTCATTAATCGCTGACCTAATAGCTTTCGCGGCATCTGGATCCAATTGGGCTTCGTATCTATTAAAACGGGTTTGTATTTCGGTAATAGAGTTTTTTATTACTCTCATAGACCTAACAGTATTAGAGATGTTCATATATTATTCTAATCTAATTCTTCAGTTTCCAGCCAGAAAACATAAATACCATAACCCGGAGGAATCTCTTCGTCTCTATGATACGGCGACCAAGGAACTTTTTCAAATTTAATAATTCTATCGCCACGAGAGCCGTAATAATTCAGTGCTTTTAGTAAATTATTCTCAAGATCACCACTCTCTTTGATTACTTGCCAGTCGCAAGAATAGTTATATTTTTTGGTTCTTTTCATTTTACCGTTTGGAAATACAACTTTATATTTTCTGGAAATTTGGTGGGGGTGCCGTCCAAAAAGTCGCTAAAATTTTCTTTTGTAACTTCTTCTCCATTCTGTTCGGCGGCGTCAAAAATGGCTGCGATATATTCGTTAAGATAAAATTTGTAGATATATTCTTTAATGTTATATTTGTCATCGCACAGAGCGAGGAACCGTTGTTCTATTTTTTCACTTTCCCGCATTGAATCCGAACAATCATATAAATCTCTATATAAACTAGGTTCTATATACTCTATAGCCAAGGCATCAAGTTTTTTGGTTCTTTTCATTTCTAATGATTGTTTTGTAAGTCTAATTATTTCTTTATATTCTTCTTTGTTGGCGACCCGAAGGAACTTAATTTCTTTATTCATTTTGAACTTTTTCGTAGTCGTTGAAATTGATAGTTTAATTTTGTCCATTCACTCCATGAATAGCCCCAAAAATAATCAACCCCATTGGTTACGCTTTGTGGAAGAACGTCTCCCGGCTTAGTTTGTAGCTTTCGTCCTTCTTTGTCCACTAAAGAGTTAGATATAAAGCAGGTGATCTTAGCTTTTGTAGCACAAATTGTGCCGTCGTTAATTTCGGTTAAAACAGTATATTTCATATTTATTCTTTGTAATCTATTGGTTTGATCTTTAACAACACATCTCTTTTTTCAGATGCAAAACACAATTCTCCATAAGATTCTTCGTTTGGTTCTTCCCGCGTATAATGAAAATCAATTACGTCTGGCAAATCTTTTTTATGTCGATTGCTATGAAAATAATGCCACAACAATTCTTCTAATTGAGTTTTGAATTCACGTTTAGTCATAATCTACTCTCAAAAAGATAAGCAACTCTATCCACGATTTTCCACGCGGCTGACTCCCAATCTATGCTATATACGGCTCGTTGTTGGTTGATTATTTTTTTATTTAACGGAATAGATATTTTGATGTCTTCAATTTTATAATTTGGGTCCATCACTTTTGACCACCATTTTTTCACGAATTTTTCTTTATCTAACTCTGTGTAATACTCAAAAGTAACGTCGTGGTATAAACGGAAAATATCACTCACCCTCGACCGATAGATGGTACGGTCAATGATGGTCCAGCCATCAAACTGAATAAATTCTCGGAAGGTTTGTTCTTGTTGTTGGATTCTAGTCATTTTACCCATAAATAAATCCCAACTCCAATAGCCGCCGCCACAAGTAAAATCCCCACGGCGGCAATACAAATGATGAAAATAGCCAAATTCAATAACCCACCGGCCAATCCACCTTCTTTGAATGGAAATTTATACAATCCGGTCATTATATACAAAAAGGCGAATAATAACCAAATATTTTTGAATATGCTTTTGAAGAATTTTTTAATTGGATTCATTTTGAATTGAGGCGTTAATATCCGCTATGTTACCGTATACGTGAATGTAGTCAATGTAAAACTCGCCATCTAAAAAATCACAAGTACAAAATGTTATGGGCGCATAATACGTTCCATTATATACAATCTTCATTTCTCCATCTTGTTCAACAACCTCCGCACTATTATTATACATTTCCCATTCTCCATTTTCATCTGCGCCTGAAATCTGAAAGTTAAATCCATCACCTACTCTTAGAGTTATGGGCTCTTGATATTTGGGTTTGATTGTCATATTTATTTTTTCTTTCGCAAAGCATCTCTTCGTTTATGATCGGCATACCATTTCAGAAATTGCTCGCTAACTAAATCTTCAACGTCTCCGCTTTCAATAGCTTGGCCAGCTTCACACAACAACCTAGTTAATCTATTGCGGTCTTTTTTGAGTTTCTTAATTTCTTTTTCAAGACTATAGATGGTATATCCCAAATCTTCTACTTTTCGTTTTTCGCGTTCGGCCAAATCTTTAGCGCGTTCTTCCGGAGTTTCATAATAATAACAAGGCATATTTTTATTCTATTTCGTTCCACAATCGTTCACATTCAGTAAGGTTGGGATTTCGGGCTTACACTTTAGTTTCTTCATAAACTAAATAAGATTCCGAACACAAATCGCACAAAATATGCCACCCGGGGATTTGATGAATGGTTCCGCAATCTGGAGCCGCCGCCCAAGTCGCGTTAAAATATTCTACCAAACGAATATTACGATTTTCTTTCCAGCGAGTCGCTTCAACAGCAGTAATAGATGAAATCCGATTTCCATCAAACATACTGTCCAGCTTTAAAGGCGGGCCATATCGTCCCATGATGACCAATAGATAACTCCAATAATTATCGACCGTCCACCAATATTCTTCGCTGGTTGTGGGATATTTATAACTGGATAACTGGGCTTGAGCCAGCTTAACCTGATTATGAAATTCTTCCTGTTTATTTTCTGGTACGTTTTTATACATATGATTTTAAAATTCAACGTTACTTTTGTGGTTACGTCGTTTGCAACCACATGGATTTTTACCACAGGCTACACATAAATTATTTTGCAATCTATAGTTACGCTTGCGAACATATGCCCTATCTTTATACGCAAACCCATGGGACGGATCACAATTCATCCAATAACACACGGGACACATATCTTGTGATTTTGTACGGTTTGATTTTCTGGGTTTCATATTAGTTTTAGCCGATCAACTCCGTTATTCTTAATTAATCCACATAAACTACCTCAAAAACATCTGGATCACCTTTGTAAGCTTGAATAGCCTGACAAATAGTAACCAATGATCCCGGGCAGGCATAATAACCTTTTTGGGTATACTTGATAAGTCTGCGCATGGTAGAGGCGGGAAATTGCATTCTATGTAATACTAAACGTTTGCGAGCAACGTCCAAGAAACTCATGCCATTAAATACAAATTCTTTGTTCGTGAAAGCAAACTGAATAACGGTAAAATCAAAACTATCAATCACATGCTCGGCATTGTCATACCAAACCATGCGCAATAACTGAATGGCCGGTCTGTGAGTTTCGTGCTTAAAATATAAAAACCGCGCATTGGATTTTTCTTCGTCAAGAGTATAACCTTTGTAAGCCCATGCATCTTCAGGCGGAGCTAAGAGTAATTCTTTCGTCTTATTAAACGCTTCTTCATTAGTAAAGAAAATATCGATATCCTTGGCATTTTTATCTTCTTGAATAATACTCAAGGCAAAGCCGCCCGAAATTACTGCTCCGTCCGGTAAAAACTCAAGCAGGTTCTCTAAAAGGCGATTTTCCATGCCGCGATCCGCCAAAAATTTAAGAGGATCTGACACCCGGCTATATTGAGTCGGGGTGCGGGTGAGAAAATGATTGAATTGATCCTCGAAAGATTGAGATTTAAAAGGGTTTGGAACTGTATCTATATTTAAGTCTGACATATGGTTTGTTTCTTGTTTTCTAAAATTTATAAATCTTTTAATCTCTTAATCTCCATCTTGCCATCAGTGATAGTTAACCACTCATTCAGGTTTGTGTCAATACACAAGTTATTGGCTTGCGTCAAATCTGAAATGATGGGTTCGTTTTGGGGTAGATAGATTCTGTTTGTTTCGGAATGGGTGTGGCCGAAAATCTGTTTTGTTCCTTCGATTGGTTCAAATTCATCGCTAGCATCAAGCCAGACCAAACCGCCATGCGAATACTCGCCGCCGCGTGCATATCCAGCAGCCCAAAACCAGTGTTTTTGCTGTAGCTCGACATTTAATTCAGCCTTCCGGGTTTCATGGTTCAAAAACGCATCAATAGATTCAAAAGATCCATCCGTATAAGCTCCAAGCCATCGGGGGTGTAGTCCAGCATGAGTACATAGATAATCATCCACATAAACATGAAATCTAAGCCATCTCTTCCAAGTTTTACTGCAATTAAAATATTTATCTACAACCTGATGCTTGCTGGGCCGATATCCAGAACAGCTTAAACTAGGATTCCTCTTCAATAAATACATTAAATCATGATTTCCTAGGCAATAAATATTATTTGGGTTTGCCTGAAACCCATCTAAAAACTCACAAGCTACATTATAATAATCCGGCCGATCCAGTTCCTTATCAAACGTATCAAACAAATCCCCCAGAAAAACATTAATATCGGCGGCTTCATGCTTAATGATTTTTTTGACGCGATCAATCTGCATGTGGACATCCGAAAAAATCAAAATTTTAGCTCCGTTAGAATTCATATTATTCCTCCAACCCCTCGGCGTTATCCGCCAGTATGGTTTTTTCTTTGTTGGTTAATTTAACATCTGCATTGCCCACAATACGGGCTTTGTATCCTTGATGTTTAACGTATTCTACTAGTTTAGTGCCTTCGGTAGACTCAAAAAGAAACATCCCAGAATCATGCTGGGTAGTAATGTATTTGTAGATTTTAATCTGACCCTTGTCTGAGACCTCAATTTCTACCAAGTCGTTCGTGTAAATTTCTACTTCGTTTTTATCGGTGAAGCCGGTAAAATACTGCACCACATATTCGCTATCCCCAATAACTCGACCAGATTGGTCAATTAAATTGGGCACAAACTTTTTATTCAAAACATCGTAAACTCTATACTTCATAACCCTAGTCTACAGGAACAAATTCTACAACGCCAGCTTTTTCTAGCAGATCAATTAGTTCTTTAACGTGCTGATAAGGATATTTTTTATCGGCAAAAAGATTTTGCATTATTAAATTCACAGAACTGGGGGTTTCGTATCGCCTAAACGCACCAATCGTCGCATAACTATCAAAGTGATTATTTAACGCCGATTTGGCATCGCCAATTCTCTTCCAAACCGTTTTGCCGCTATTAAGCGTAACAAATTCCCCCATGAATTTAATTCGATGTGGGCGGGCCTTTTTAATGGGCTTAGTTGGTTTAAAGGTGTTTTTTAATGCCGTTAATTGCTCGGGAGTAAAAGGGTTGTTATTCATTAGGTTTAGAGATTAGGTGTAAATGAACGGGATCAAATTCATAAACGCGATACCACAAGCTTACTGCATTGTATTTAACAAAATTATCTGGATTTTCAATAAGGCTAGGATCTTCTAAAGTTACTTGTATATTTGTAGCTAAATCCTGAACATGAAGTAGCCATTTCTCAAATGTTTTTTTGTCGGACTCAGACTCAAAAAAGATTTTCATTGTTGATTTGAAATTAATTTTACAGTAATTCAGGCGGGCAATTTGCAATCAAACCAGTATTTGGCTCAACATGAAAAGCTTTATCGTCAATGAAATGGGTAAACTCCATCCGCTTTATCGCGGTCTTTTCTAAATTAGGAAGACCGGCTTCGAATAGAAATCTTTGAATTAAATGGATTTGTGTAGCCAATTCCTCTCCAGTGTGGGACATTCTCGCCGAAAAAATTGTTACTTTATATCCCTTGGATAGCCAGAGTTTAACTTTATCTACCATAGGCGGAATTGGCGCTCCAACCTTTTTAGCCCGCCATTTAGATTCATAGTAGGCTAGGGTTTTGTCAAGGTCAAGGGCGATATGGATATTTTTATTCATTTAAAGACCTATTATAATTCTCAATATATTTTCTAATATTCTCCGCGCCAACCGGATTCAAACTATGAACCGCAAAAGGCGGATGCGGAATTCCCCATTCGATACATTTCTCTACCAACCATTTCGCGCAATCATAACCAGTTTTTTCTTTAATCTTAGTATAATCGAATTTGATTTCGCCATCTTCTGTTATTGTATTTGCTTGTTTATAATGTTCGTCCGCTAAATCATGATCATAAGTAACAAATTTAGGAATTTTATTAAGTTCAATCACCTTCTTAAAGCCTTCATAAGACCTAACAATAACCCACTCGTCAAATCCAATCAAAGGCAACTCAACCCACGTAACCTCCTTGGGGGTCCGAACGTCATCCAAAAATAAATACATATTATTTCAATCTCCAAAAAATTACCGGATATTCACACTCAAAAAATACCCGCTCAATCATTTTCGCCACAATCTCCCAGTCGCCACCAGCACGATCTGAGCCAATTTTGTAAGGAAAACCAATACCATATTTTGCAACGTCGGCCACATTTTCATTTTTCTTACAAAAATCTCTGATCTGTTCCAGACATTTATAAAAAGCTTCGTAATTCAAATGCCTTTGTCCATATCCATAATTAAACTGGGCATGCATATTGGCAATATACATAGCTCCGCCGTTTTGCTGGGCCGAAAAATTAACTTGACCTAGCCTTTGTCCGGCTGGGGTTTTATGCGCGAATTCCATATAGTCGTCATAGGCTTTAGGGTATTTTTGTTTAACCTGTAACGCAATTCCAGAGCCAAAACACCCCATGCAGTTTGTTACGTGGCCGCATAGAAATAAATCTTGGTCCAATAAATTCCCTTTGGTTATTGTGAGAGGCATAATTTTAGTGTATATATAAGTGTATGAATAATATGGAGAATAGCGTAGCACAAACAATATCTACAGTCAAGGGGATTATTTGGGAAAAGAGAAGGAGAAAATGGAGGGCCGTAATTAAAACGAAGGGTAAAACGAAATTCTTGGGTTATTTTGATGATTTAGAAAAAGCCAAACAGGTAAGGCTTGACGCCGAAAAGGTATATCATGAACCATCTAAAAATGAAAGACGCGCTTTTGAATCTAGGATTTGTGATTTATATAGTTCTGGACTTTCTATGGACGCAATAGGAAAACTTGTTAATAAAGACCAGAGCACCATCTGTGATATTTTGCATAAAAATAGATGCGATATCAGAAAAGAAATACCTGTAAATTTACCTGATTTAATCGAAAACGCGCCCACTATGAGTCTAGAACAGTTGTCCATTTTTTATGAGGTTTCCGTCCATTTTATCAAACGAGAACTTAAAAAATTAAATACCTGCGCAAAGCCATCTAGAAAACATTTATTTGATGAAAATTGTATGCAGAATATCGATCATCAATGGAAGGCTTATTTTCTTGGTCTATTGGCTTCGGACGGATGTATTAGAAAAGATTTAATATCCCTCTCAATTTCTTTAACTGAAGCAGATAAATACGTATTGGATTATTTAGCGTCTTTTTTTAACGGAATTAAACTTTCATACCGAAAAGAATTTACGTCAATCAATAAAAAAACAAAAAAAGTTTATATCTCTCGTCCAAGCTACCGTCTGATCATAAATAGTAAACGAATGATTAAAAATATTTTAAGTTACAACATTACACCACAAAAAAGCCTAACTTTACAATTACCGACGAACCTTTCGGATGAAATGATAAGGCATTATATACGTGGTTTTTTTGATGGTGACGGTTATATTAGCAAAAATGGATCTACTATTATGATAATTAGTTCGGATATTTTCTGCACACAATTACAAAATTTACTAAAAACTACTTTAAATATTGACTCTAAAATTCGTAAATGTGGAAAAGTGTCGCGGCTTCTTTTTCATAAAAAAGAACATATACTTGCCTTTAAAGATTACTTATATAGAAACGCAGAGTTTTTCTTAATAAGAAAAAATATTCGTTTTCCGAAAAACTAAACCGAATAAATAACAGTACAAAATATTCCCATCTTTGATCTGTATCATGGTTCTAGTATAAATGATTAATCTCTTCTGTCAAACAAAAAACGGTGTAAAAGGCCAATATGGACAACATATTTGTCACGATTATAACTTTAATTATTGCTTTCGTTAGCGCCCAAGGGTTCTGGGATTTAATTAATTATTTGGTCAAAAAACGCAAAAGCAAACGGGACATTTTGACCGGCATTGAAGATTTAAACGATATCTATGCTAAGATGTCTGAAATCAACGAGTTAGGCGGAGAAAGAGTAATTTTATTTGCCGGTCATAACAGCGGCGGCGTGCCAAGAGCCCACAGCCCATTTTACGTTTCAGCACTACACGGCAGCACCAATAACAATAGAATCAAGCTTGCAGATTATCAAAACTTGCAAGTTGATTCTCATTATATACGAATGCTTTTAGATTGCGAAAGAGAGGGGATCGTAGACCTACAAGTTGACGGAATGCCAGATTGTCAACTTAAAGATTATTATTTGGCGGAAGGGGTTTTACATTCATTAATTGTTTTTTTGGGTATTGTCGAAAACAAATTTCTGTATATGTCAATTAGCCGTTACTCAGACAAGCCTTTCACGGAAACTGAAATAACAAGAATTCGCCTCAAAACCCAACAAATAACAAACGTTATCAATCGCAATAATCAGAATTAACCGCCGTACCCCTTGTTCAGAACTATGATTTCCAGAGGCGAATGATCTACCCATTGATCGACTTTAATCGCGACATAATTAATTTCATCGTATATCCATTTAGATCCTCGGCATTTAATAATATCCTCCCCGCGTTTTACCCCATCAGCATAAAGTTCTAGTTTGCGCAAATCTCTGCTATTAGCAAACTCAATAGGATTAGTATTGAATACAACGGGTCGAAAGTAAAATGTGGTTGTTAATAAAGACATATATTAAACTCCAATCTCTTTAGCCAACTTATTCAACTCCATTTCACGCCGTTGTTCGGGGCTAACCAAACCATTAACGCGTCGTTCAAGTTCCGCCAATTCTTCTTTTTTGGTTTTAATTTGAATTTG
>JACCDR010088996.1_pt1 | contig 11142 bp, 6 predicted proteins | sample 7446431 | NCBI WGS metagenome assembly JACCDR01 (sample SAMN15323443, study PRJNA562643) | freshwater metagenome | isolation source: river surface water | place: USA:Blue River Watershed | collected 2017-08-17 | reverse complement strand
TTGCAGAAGGCAAACACACCAAAGACTGGATGCACGGTGTAGTATACCAGTCGGAGAGCAATGGTACTTGGTACTGGAGAAGTATTAACAGTATCAACGAGAACTTCTCTTTGTTCTTCGAGGATACTGCAGGATGAATAAAATAATTGCAATTCTTATTGCATTGCTTTTGGCTTGGACGATTGGATCTACAACTAGTTTTTGGTATGAGTATTCCCAATGTCTGGAGCGTAACTTAAAAACTTTGGACGAGAGTTCAAGGCCTATGACTGATTCAGTCTTTACTGAGGCAACTGGTCTTATGGCCATGCCTATATGGTGGGCGGAAACATTGGAAACTGCCATCCCTTCCTGCAAAGCTGAAACAGTAAAAGGAAATCTATTAGCGAGGTTGCTCAACTAGTCGCTAATCTAGTTGGGATTTTCCTTAGCGCCTTTGTGATATCTTGGGCGCTTAAAAAATTGTACAAAGCGAACGAGTAACTCAGTAGGCAGAGTGAAGGCGATAGCCTTAGGTCGGCGGTTCGAGCCCGTCCTCGATTAACGATTTGTACAAACCCCGCAGGACGGCGTGTTTCTACGGACTCACATAACTGTCTTGCTTATGCAACCCCTGCGTGGTGCCGCTACAACAAAGGGGTAATCGCTTCGTAGCGGGAGCGTAAGAAAATCCCAAGGTTGATCCCGAAAGGGGCCTTGGGATTTTTTTTGCCCATAAAAAAAGCCCCGGTCAGGGAGCACCGTAGTGCTATAACCGGGGCAAAGATGTCAGGCTAGGCGGGGGAAGGGGAGAGGGGAGGACCTAGCCTGACCACACCAGGTGGCTGCCTGGGTGTTTTAGAGCAGACTACCCCACTGATTAGCCATTGCTTCTGCTATACCTTTGTAGGTTACACTTCGCAAGGCCCATCTATCTTCTGATGGTGGGAGTTTATTTTGTCCGCTATCTGTTTGGTTCCCCCACCTAAGCTTGCCGTCTACCATTCTTGGTAGTACAGTAGCCGTAGGCTTAAGGCAGGGGAGTTCTTTAAGCCAGAGGCAAGTACGTTTACTTGCATCGTGACCATATTCGTATGGCTGTATAAATTGATCAGGCTTACGAATTTTTGTACTGATACAACCGATAGGATTCTCGATTGCTATTCTTGGAATTGGTGACTCCATTAGCCGCCTAACAAACTCCAAAGCCTCGTCAGTTAAAAACTGACGGCCTGGAGTTCTTGTGTTCCAATGGAGTCCCGACGAACACAAGTAGGTACACGGTGGATGGGCTATCATGATGTCCCACTGCTCATCGAGTAAGTCTCTGACATCGCACTGGGCATGATTACCAGGCGCCTCGGAAGGAAGGATGTCGCAAGACCAGGCTTCATGTCCTTTAGAAGCAAAGGCGTCGCGCACAGTGCCTGAGAATTCACAGGCCACTAGTACCCTAGCCATTTATTTAAACACGTCTCTAAACGCTTCCTATTGCGTTTTAGAGGGTTCTTCTACAGGGGTATCAAAGATAGATATACCGTTATAAATATCCTGTACCGCTTGTTGAAGTTCTATGTTGTGGTAGTTAGCCCTAAGCTGTGCCATAGATTGAATTGAAGGAGCAAACCTTTGATTCAAATTAGAGGCAGCAGCTTGTACTTTAGTATACAATCTGTTTGCTTCTTGATCGTCCATGTTAGGGAAGTCTTCTCTGACAGCTCTCTTAAAACTATCCGCATTCTTATGTTTAGCGCTAAACATAAAGTATTTAGAATTCTTAGGCACCTCGATAAACCTATGAAGGTTATCTGCCTGCCTTTGCTTAAAGGTGCCGAACAGTCCTGTATGGATAAAAGCTTTATCCAGCTCGTCTGCCATGACTTCTCTCTGAGCTGCAAGGGTTCTATCTGTGAACTGACGCACAGTGCTCTCCAATACTTGCCTTTGTTCTGGATGCTTTGACATATAGTCTTCCAACTTTTCATTCGAAAGAAATGTTATGGAAGCTTGGCCGAGAACTTGGAGCTGGTGATCCGGGATATCTCCATTCTTTGTAAGAGCCGTATAGTCATTAAAGATAAAACGTCTAAGTGCATTAGACACGACTTCATCTGTATTTGGATTTGTTGGGTCTGCAAGAGTATTTAACACAACATTAGCCATGGTAGAATATGCATTCAACACGCTTGTTTGAGATGTTTGAGCATTCTCTGCGTCGCCGAGATAACCAGTTTCGCTTGGCATTAATGTATTGACTAATACGCCCATCTTGTCTTCAATATCAGTGCCGAAAGAAGAGTTAGCTATGGCGTTTGTGTACCCTCTAGCCGTCCGCATTACTTGTTCAAATTGATAGGCAGTCATTGGAATTGCGTTAGGGTCGTTAGCATTAACCCTAGACATATCGAAAATACGGTCTGCTGTATGCCTGTAAAAATCTAACAGAGCTTTTGCTTCTTCAGCCTGCATTTTATTACTGCCGACTTCTACCATGGTATTAGCCATGTCATCAAAGACTTTAAGCTGGGCATTAACGAGTTCTCTCCTGCTATTAGCGCCTGGGTCTGACAGAATTTTTCCTTTAATCTCTTCCAATTGCTGTGCTGCAAATGTTTTTATTTGCTTGGATTCTTCTGGAGTAAATCCGCCACCTTCTCTTTCTGCAACATAATTTTTAAGAATGGTGGAAAGCTTAACTTGCAAACTTGGGATAGTAGCTTCGGTAAGTATTCTTCCACGCACAGCGCCCTCAGCTTCCTGTGTTAACGTAGCGGTTGTAGCCATCATTTGAAGATTCCGAGCATGAGCTTCAACACCAGATTGAAACTTATGGTGGTTCATTATCATATCTTTAGTTATACCAGGGTCTGCCATACCAAAGTCTCTGGCATATCTAGTAATAGCTTCGTCTTCAACTTTGAGTTGAAGAGCGCCTTCAGGATAAGATTCTTGAACCTTTCTCTGCAATTCACTAACACGTGATTGCCACTCAGGCTGGAATCCTTCCATTACAAATTTAAATTTATCTTCATAAGGAACTGTATCTGGATCTATAACGCCAGAATGTTTAGCATACAATTCTTCAACAGCTCTGTTTGTAACTGTACGCGCTCTATAAAGAGGGTCTAATTCCATGTTGCGTTGGTGAATACGCAGTTCTTCGTCTGTTCTTTTTGCTGCAAGCTCTTGACGTTTAAGACCGCCTATAACACGGCGCTTCTCTTCTGTTGAGACATTGCGATTTTCTGGATAAAGTAGATCGTATTCTCGTACGGCCATGCCAAGAACTTCTCGATCTGCGGCGTATGCTGGATCGAAAAACCTTCGGGCTTGTTCTTCTTGAGTTTGATAGCTCAAGAGATTTGATTCATGCCCTATTCGTTGGTTGTCTACAGCAATTTGATAAGCTGTGCCTTTTTCTTTCATTGCTTTATCAATGATTTGTTGGTTGGTCATGCCGTCTGTATTCCAACCGGCTTGCGTTGCAACTTCAATTGCCGCTATAGCTTGGGCCTTTTTCGTATTAAAAGAAACGTCAGGCTGCGCTACATTATCTTTAAGACTAAGAATCTTTTCTTCTTCACTCATGGCAGCATCTTGGAACATCATCTGTCCGATAGACATGCCAGTAGCACTGGCAAAAAGCTGATCCATTTCAATGGAGAGATGTGGATGATTTGTTTTAGAAGTCTTATGGTAGGCTTCTAATCTAGCACGCAAACCTGTAGCAGCTTTCTTTTGACGTTCTGCAAGTTTAATCTTAGAGATCTGATTGCCTACATCTGTAAGAGTGCCAACATCCTCTGGGCTCAACGGACCTTCGCCGCCTTCAGCTCGAAGTTCATTTAAGAAGTTAAGGCCGGTATCTGTTATACCTTTATTGTATCCTTGTAGAGTATTATTTCTACGGGATTCCATAAATAATGACGTAGCTTTAAGGGCTGTATTACCAAGTGCTGCCATAGATTGAGCGAGCCCTGTATCAGCAAGAGCACGCGGAGCCGGAAGACTAGCCGGGGTAACGTCTTTAGGGTTTGTATAATATTCTGCCATTATTGAATCGCTCTTTCCATTCGTTGAATTAGTTGTTCTTTCTGCGGCCATTCGTCCATGTTCTTAAGACGAACAATCATTTCTTCCAGCGGATCTTGGGCCATGCCTCTATGATTTCTAACCAGATGGTTTATAACTTCAAACTCCGAACCGCCGCGCAAGTATCCACTACGTCGATCCACCTGCGTATCTTTCATCCAGCTGTACAGTTGCTTTCTAAAATGCTTCTTGTACTCACGATACTCTCTATCAGTAAGGGTAAGGGCTCTTACTTGCGCTCGAGTCTCTTGCATCACACGGAAGTCTGCTCTAGTCACATCCTTATCAAGGAGGACTATTGCATCTTTCATAGCTTTGAAATCATTAAGGGCGTAGTTAGTGATTCTATCAAAGTCTTCATTTGGAGCTATCTTAGGATCGCCTGCAATACCTGTAAGCTCTGTCTTAAGTTCTTGGTATTCTCTGGAGTCTCTAGTTCTAACGCCCAGAAGGAGTTTAGAAAGAATCTCTACATTGTTTGCGTGGGTACCAAGATTGCCGTATTGAGAGATATAGTTTTGTACCGTACTCTCGTATCTAGCCCTTGCCCAAGCGTCTGTCTCAAGTATACCAGCGTTGAATAGAGCTATAAGAGAAGCTCCCATTCTTTCCGGGACACTGAGATATTCTGTGTCGTTCATAATAGACCAGAACGTGCCAAAGAATTCATCGCCTATCATTCTGTTAAGAACTTGATAGCCTGCCCCTGCCCAGTCTTGAACGCCGGCATTAGAATTCATGAGTAGATCTAGAACTTTTGTAAGCGGGTTATTAACATTCAACCCGATTGCACCGCCAAGGGGCGACAGGCTCTTAGAGATTTCAAGATCTATAGAATCGTCGTACACAAGATTCAACATGCCGTTGACCATAGCCCCGAAGAGTCCCTCCTCAATAACAGTGTTAACTGCATCGGGAACTTCACCTTCTACGACTTCATCTCGAATTGCTTCGTAAGCGCCTGTTAATCCGGTACCGCCTGTCCCGTATATCAAAGCTTGGGTACCGAGTATTCTCCACTTATCAGATTCTTTAATAGCTTCACCAGCTATTGCACTGACTCCTGGAATCTTTTTCCCGGCATAAGATTTAAAAAGCTTCTTACCAATCTTTCCATCAGGTATTTGTTGTGGCAGTATAAGCTGGGCCATCTTTGTAGTATGGCTTAAGAATTGGAACAGAGCGCCTGAAATACTCTTCTGGAATCCAAGAGCACCGGCTTGGTTCATGTTACCGGAAAGCATACGAGCACGTCCTGCTATCTCTGTAAGAGCATCTTCTTGCTTCCACAAGACACCAAACTCATCTCCATGCTTAACTTGCCAAGCATGCTTCTCGGCAAGGAATGCCATAAGCAATTGCGTTTGTTCGCCAAGGTCAAAGCCCATACGTCTTAACCATTTATGAGAAAAGTTAAGTTTGTTAGCTGCAGTATCATAGGCATCTTTCAACTTACCAGGATCTTCAGCTCCTTCTGAAATTCTATATAAATTTCTTGGGAGATTGCTATCCATAGTCCAAACGTGACTATCAATAGAGGCTGGAAGGCCTGTCTTTACATACGCATCGATAAGTTCTTTATAAGCAGCTTCAGACATGCCAGCGGATTTAGCAAGTCCAGCCCAGGTTTTCTCATGGTTGTTAGTACTCTTGGCTACCATGCCTGCCCACATAGTGGCAAATTCTGTCATGCCTTTGCCGCTAAAAAAGTAGTCACCGTAGTCTTTCCTACCGAGATAAAGGCTCATTTGATTTGCTTGAAGCACAGCCTGTCTGAAAGGCCGTGTTGTAATCAATTGAAAGAAAGCGATTGATTTAACTTTATCTACAACATTAAACTTTCTATTCGACATAAGAGAGTCGGCTATTCTATTCTCCCAGCCATTAAGACTGAAATTAAGAATTCCTTCAGATGCAAATATCATTAGATTATTTTGCAACTTAGCAAGCCAATCTTCATCTACACCAGCAAGCATCTTGATATAATTTGCTTGCGATACTGCCTTATGAAAATCTTTTCTTTTATCTGGATTAAGATTGTCAGGCATTCGCATTGGGCCTAGCCAAGGGAACTTGCCGAATTCATCGCCATACAATTGTTCAAAGTTTCTTACAAGTTTATCGATAGTAAGATCAAGCGTAGCCATTCTTGCCGCTGTTCTTCGGCTTTGCTCGAGAGTGTCCGGCAAAGATTTAAGAACACGGCGACCACCTCGACCTTTTAATTCATCGAGCCTTCTTGGAGATGTGTATAGCTGGCCGTTGGCTTCCATGTACTCCCAACTGTTGGGGTCGAATATCTTTTGACCAGTGGTAATATCAATTTCGTCTGCATAGTCGCGGGAAAAATTCTCTTTGAGATCTTTTTCCAGCTGTTCCATAAACTCTTTTTGTTGTTTATCTTGCTTTGCTTTTGCTTCTTCAGCTTTCTTCTGAAGCCTAGCTTCCGGATCAATCTGCGGAACATTCTTTAATGGATGCTGATTGGTATACTTTGCTTCTACTTCTTGATGCATGAGTGCCATCTTTTGTTGAAGATCAAAAGGCAATTCTCCAGTTGCTGCCGGCCTCTTTATAGGATTTGAGGCCTTGCCAAATTTTATACTAACTACATTATTTAGTATATTGTTAATATCTTTTTTATACTGTCGATCTACTTTTTTTCTTGCATTTAAAGTAGATTCAAACTTTTTAATCTCTTCAAAAAATTTATTAAAATCATTTTTTATAGAATCTGCATTTTTTCTTAGAAGCTCAACAGCATCGTTAGCTGCTTTAGGATCGGTTGCTTTGAGCACCAACTCTTTAATTGCTTTCCAATCAGCAAGATTTACAGTAGCGTTGTGGCCAACCATGCCTAGATCTAAAAGTTTTTCAATTGCTGTAGCTTGATTGTCAAGGCCTGTAATTTCCTGTTTACGATCAACAATAAACATTAAATCTTCAGTATGCCTAACTTGTTCCAGCTCTTTAATTGTTTTAAGATCTTCAGCAGCTTCTTCGTCTGCTATTTTTTGCGCACGTTTGTCTGTAATACTCGTCACAGATGCTTTTGCATTTGTAATTTTCGAGACTGCGGAATTTTGCGGCATCTCTATAATAAATGCTAAATTATCTAAAGATGCAGTAACAGGACTAGAAATATTATCAATCGAATCCTGAAACAACTTGGTGGGTTCAGATGCTTTTGAATCGTTTACAGCACCACGATCGTACCATTCTTTATAGATGCCACGGGTAACTTCGGCTTTCTCTTTGTTTATAGCCTTCTGGTGTTTCTTTAATTTATGCGCATAACTTCGTCGAAGTCTTTCTTGTTCTCTGGCTGCGGCTTTATCAAGTCTATTTTTATATCTTGTAAGTCTGCCAGTAACCTTGGCTTCATCATTCTTAAGTTTTTCTGCATTGTCTGCAAGCTTCTTAGCTTTCCAAGAAGCTTTTACTTCTTCAAGAAGTACGTCTGCATCCTTCTTATTACGCTCAATGCCAAGCACTACGTGCCTGAAAGTTTGTTCGCCAGTATCTTTGAAGTGTTCAATCTTAAGTCTGATTAGATAGGCTGCATCGTAAGCACGGGTAACATACCCTGGCCAATCGCGAGTAACTCTTTGCGGCAGCGAACTAGCCTGAAACTTTTTAGTATCAGGAGCTGCAATCATAAATTGAAACCCTTGTTTACCGCTATGTCGTTCCGACATAAACTTATAAGCTTTAAGAGTTCCTTCAGAAATTGCTTTCCTTTCTCTATCAGAGATTTCTCGAATAGAATCTGTTTCTGCATCATAAACACGCTTTACACCGGCGGGTATAAATTCCGCTTCAGATGCAAGTTGTGTAGACCCTGATACTTTAGGAGCGCCTAGATTCCCTTTTGCCCCAAAGGGAACTTCAACATTTTGAATATCACTATCCAACCCAGTATTATTAGGAAGGACACGAGTAGTTGGAAAAAAGAATTCTTTAATCCCTTCCGACTGCATTCTCTTCCGCGCACCAAAATCAATCAAAGCTTTTTGCATTGACTGATGTTGTTTAAAGGCATAATAGCCTTCTGCTAGTTCTTCAAATCTAGGATGATTGCCCCATCTTTCAAGCAACTCATCCGGCTTAAACCAATGGCCAATCTCATCTCCTTCATCGATAAGTTTAATAACCTCTCGTTGATCTCGAAGCTTTAACGAACTAAGCGGCTTGATTGTTTCACGTAATTGTTTAACAAATCCAGAAGCACGGTCGTCTGCTTGGGCTGTGGCTATGTTAGCCCAGTCTTGCATCCAAACACTCTTGTCGAAAAAGCGTGTCCAATTTCCATACACCTTCCCATCTTTGTGGAAGGATTGTGGCATCGCATTTCTACCGCTAAGAGTATCGCCAGTTTTAATAACAATGCGATAATCTCCAATCCCGCCTTGTTCTGGCGGCAGTTCCTCTACTTTCTTATACTCATTAGCGCTCATATCCCGAGCGTGTATTTCTACTTTAAAATCATCTGCTTCTGAGCGACCAAGTCTATTTGCATAAGAATCTGCAATTGCTTTAGCTTGATCGTAGGTATTGAAACCCATATAACTATTATGTGTTACATGGTATTCCATAGAAATATTGCCGTCTTTATAGCCAATAAAGACATTGTTTGGAAGTACAGTGCCGACATCGGTTGCCTTTCTTACTTCTTCTACTACATCTTCAACAGTACCAATGCTTTGTTTCATTGCATTGATTTTTTCTGTATCTGTAAAGTTAGAAGTGTAGTACCCAAAGTTTAAACCGACCCCTGGAGTCCGCTTACTTTCATCCATCTTTGGGAACATTGTCTCTACAGTCAATCCTTCTTTAGTAACGCCCAAGCCTTTGGCCAAACGATCTGAAGAATCTTTCAAAGCATTTATCAACACTTCTTCCGCAGCATGTGGGTCAAGGGTTGAAGCAATAGCAAAAGCGCTATTCTCTGCAATACGACCCCTAGACATTTCTTCGATGCGATCCATAACACTGCGAGCATCTTTACCTTTCGTCGCTTTTAGTAGTGTCCTTAGACCTGATTTAATACCGCGCCCAGTAGTACTTGCCGTGCCTCCTACTACAGGAATAGCTGCTGCAAGCACGTCAATAACACCGAACACATTATCAAGAGCTGTTTCAAAAGTCGAAGGATCTTCTTCATCGAGAAGACTTACTGCCATGTCCCATTTGATAAAATCGTTTTCAAATCCAGCGTAAGTTGATTTAGAAATAGCATCTGAAAGTCTCTTACGATATTGCGTCTGCATTTCAGGAGGCAATTCTTTAAGCGCATTTCTAAATTCTACTCGAGCATCCCCGGGAAGTAGAACATCTTTCCAAGAGTACTTCTTACCCGGCATAACTTCTTGCATAACTTGTACAAGCTCGTGCCCGAATGTCAACGGCATTAAAGCGCCAGCCACGTAGTCGGCTGCAGCGGGAGGCTCAACTCCTTCGCCCGTTTTAAACAACGGACTAAGGCCTTCTATCTGAGCACCGGCACTGCTTAGTGCAATACTGTCAAGGTAGTCTTGATACTCTTTAAGATTATCTGAGATGTAATCTTTTAAAAGCTTTCCTTCCGTATTAGTAGAAGATAATGATTGATCGTTAATAGTTTGAACGAAAGCACGCAGTGTTTTCGTATCTGCTCCTTTAATGTTTTCATTAAAAGATAGTTGCAGCAACTGGGACTTTGTAGCTTTATCATATTCAGGAGTGTTAAGAATATGATCTGCATCTTCTTTAAAAGTATCTAGGCCGCGCTTCTTAGAATGTTTCTTAAACGTATCACCTGTTGCAGGAATATTTTCAACGCCTTGTTGATTGACAAGGCTAGAAGTTGTTCCAGTAGCTACTGCATTCATAGAACGCAGTACGTTTTCTTTTTCCTCTAATGCCTGATCTCTTCCTTGATCTAAATTTGTTTTAAGGAAGAAAGCAGAATACTTTTCGTCAAGAGGCTTTTCTTCAGGGCCCGTAAGAGGCGATGTGAAAGGGGCCGAAACAGTCGAAGGCATTTTATACTTTACCTGTAGGAGCGGTTGGTTTAGGCTTCATAGTCGATGATCCGTAAGAAGCCATCATCATGCCTGCGTCGGATACTAGATTACCCCATGCTGCACGACTATTGGCTTTAGACACGGCATTCTGCCCGCGGATGTATGCATTACTAGATGCAACTTGAGCGCCGAGCATTGTATTGGCAAAGCCAATATTAGAAGCCGTTTGTGTAGTAAGAGATCCTATTGCGCCTTGCATTGCCGAATTGCTACGTACTTGCCCAGGTTGTCCGGCAGCTGTAAGTTCCGCTGCTTGAACACGCCTAGCAGCAATAGCACGTCTAGCGTTACGTTGGTTTTCAATTTCAGCAGAACGTTGATCGATAAGATTCTTTTTCTTATTTTCTTTACGCTGTTCTTTAGCGCCTTCAGCTTGTTGAACTGTAGCATAAGTGCTCCCAGCTAAAGCAACTGCCATTCCTATGTAGAGTAGGGCTCCGCCGTCCATTAATTATCTCCGATATACTTACTATATACATACTCTTCTAAATGAAACCCTAAAGTTTCTGGGAGAGCGTATTGCTTCTTAAAACAGATATTCATAATATCAATCCCCGATGTACTAAGTTCTGCCTCGCAGAATTTTAACAAAGAGGTTGCCACGTCCTTGTGGCGATAGTCGTCCTTAACATATATAGCGTCACTTACTGCTTTGCTAGCGTTGTATTGATGATGCGACTGAATGAAAAAAGAACAATAACCAACAAGATCTCTATCTTCTCTTGCTGTAACTAACAAGAGATTGCCAAGTTGTTCTGCTACACTGTAGAAATTTACATCTACATCAACAGGAAACTTATCTGCATACGGCACTACTTCAACATAATGTTGCTCTATTAGAGGCAACAGATCTGCATAGACTGCGAGGAAAGGTTCTATTTGATATGTTATCATGCTGCTGTAAGTCCTGTGTAAGGGATAGCCCAGCCTAGCAAGTGAAAGTCCTTTCCTTGCTCTGACTCGAATCTAAGACTCAAGGCTCTTCCTTTTCCTCGAACTTGTTGTA
>JACCDR012597323.1_pt1 | contig 11143 bp, 7 predicted proteins | sample 7446431 | NCBI WGS metagenome assembly JACCDR01 (sample SAMN15323443, study PRJNA562643) | freshwater metagenome | isolation source: river surface water | place: USA:Blue River Watershed | collected 2017-08-17 | reverse complement strand
CTTATGATTGGTGTATCACGTGCACTTAAAACATGAATAGTATCAAATTCGATTTTAATATTTTCAGGTTTGTTACCGGTTGTAGTTGGCGACATTCTGAAACTATCAATACAACCAGTAACGTCCTCAATAATTAAGGCAGGAAAAAAGCGTCCGTTTTTGGTGTATTTATGATAAATTGTATCATAATTCAACTCATCTTTTGGAAGTATCCAAGGCTTCTGTCTGGTTACTGAATTACCATCGCCAAAATCCCATGTATATGCCTTCACTTGAGAAAAAGGAACTAATGGCAAAGTTCGATTCTTAAACATATACTGTGAAGTATCGCAATTTCTTGTGCCAAAAACATCAAAGCTAGGTGTAATATTGCTTTTAATGGTAATTAAGCCTGAGTATGTTGTTTCATTAAAACATCCCTTATTGTCGGTTACTTTAATTGTTATGTTATAAGTACCGTTAGTATTATATGAGTGAGAGAATGTAAGTCCTGGTGTAGGATTAGTAGCTGTTGCAATTCTACCGTCGCCCCATAGTCCTAAAAAATCAACAATATCATTATCAGTTTTCTGACTTTGATTTACAACGGTAACTAAATTCCCTCTAAAACATTGGATTGGACTTCCACTAACTGTAGCTGCTGCAATTGGCAGTCGGTATACAATAAGGTTTGCTGTTTGTGATGCAGTAACACCGGTGGTAACAGCCCTTATTGTTTTCGGACCCGGCGTTGTGTAGGTATATCTAAAGTTGTATGGTCCGCTTCCGGGAACAGTACCTTCAAATACACCATCATTATCCATATCAAAACTAATACCTGTTGCGGTTCCTCCTGTAACAGAGGCGTCAATAACTAACTCATCACCTAAACATATTTCATTTGTGCTTGGCGTAAGGGTGATGGATTGGGCGTGAATGTTGGTAGAAAATAATACCATAAAAAGCCCAAAGACCACAGAAAATACGAATGTTTTTTTCATTCTCATGTTTGTTTGTGAAGCTAATCCCAAAACTTTGTTGGTTCCGGGAGGAGCATCAAGTTGTTTGTTGTAATGAAATGCTAACATATATTTTTAATTTAATTTTTCAAACATTAATCTTTTAATCTTAGTAGAATGGTTCCATTATATACTTTGGCCGTTTGCATAGATTTGGTTTGGTACCTAAAAGCTAGAATATAATTACCTTCTTCACATCTAGTGCCATTGTACATATTAATACCATCCCAAACATTATTTTTATGTGAACTTTCAAACACTAACTTCCCAAATCCATCTAAAATTTTCACCTCATAAAACACCAATTCCTCTTTACATTCAATAACAAAGAAATCATTTATACCATCATTGTTAAAAGGTGTAAACACATTTGCAACATTAATCTCACTAAAGTCTGAGGTGTTTTGCAAACTTATTCCCCCTTCATTACTTATGGAGATCCCCTTGTTGGCTGAATCGTTTGATTCAGTGGTTAATATTGGTTCGTCAGAAGGTTGGTAGGCAGGTTGAGAAGTGTCTTTCCCTATTGGTTTAGTTAACTCTACGGTTGAATTAGAACCGGCAGTTGAACTCTCCGTTGATGAGGCATTGGTTGTTTGTTGCAATGCATCAGTATCAGGTTCAGCACCTGTATTTATTGTTTGAGGCTCTTCTACAATTTCATCAATTACTGCAATTCTCTCCTGTTCAACAGGTCTGATTGTTTTAGTCTCAACTATTCTTTGTTTCTGTTGTTCAGGTTGAGGTTGAGGTTTTGTAGTATTTATTTCCGGTTCCGGAGCAATTAATTCCTCCAAGGCATCAACTTTTGGGCTGGCCTCTACCCACTCTGAAGGTTCACTTAAATCCTGTGTGAGTTCGCTTGATGAAGAAACCAATTGAGTACTATCAGCCTTTGCATTTGTAAGCAATTGATAACCTGTGATTGCTGCAATGGTTGTAACTGCAATTGCAGCAACTGTAATTATTTTGCCACCTATTGTGCCACCTTTAATAGCACCGGAGACTTGTTTACTTGCGTGTGAAGCTTGAACAGTCGAAGAATTGAGGTTATTACTTAAGCTATTCCAAACCTCGGAAGGTGGATCTACCTTAAGTTCGCCTAACTCCTGCTTTAACAATTCGTCCAAATTCATAATCGGTTAAGTTTTACTTTGCTAATTTTAATAATTCTTCTTGCAATATGGCTCTTGCTCTACTCAATTGTGATTTTGAGGTTCCCTCAGATATACCCAACATTTCACCAATCTCTCCATGTGAATATCCTTCTATAATATACAAGTTAAGAACTGTTCGATAACCCGCTGCCATCTTGTTCATTACATCTAAAATTTCTTTTCTCGAAATTTTCTCTAAGGTAAAGTCATGATGCGGATTCGATTCCGCTTCCATTGTATCAGCATGATACATGTGAACTTTATTAATCCTGTAATATTCAAGAGCGCAATTGATAAAAATTCTTTTCATCCAACCCTCAAAAGCTCCGGATCCATTGAATTGGTCTATCTTAGTAAAAACCTTGATAAATCCTTCTTGAAGAATGTCCTTTGCCTCTTCTCCACTGTTGCTGTATCTTAAACAAACACCAAACATAGTTGAGGCGTAAGCATCATATAATGCTTTTTGGGCTTTCCGGTCGCCTTTAATACATTGGTGTATAAGTTTTTGATCCTGCTCTTTTGTCACTTTATTTTTACCGGTTGTTTTTAATGATGGAATTTAGCCCACTAAGGTTGCAATATATTTTGATTTTTTCTTAAAAAAAGGCAATTGAAACCACTATATGGATTCAATTGTATAATTTAGTGAAATAAATTTTGAAATTGAATAAACGTTGGCTCATAAGTATTGCAGTTTTATTTATAATTCTGTTAATTGATAAACAGGCACTTGCGCAAAATAATCCTGATATCAATACCGGATTTATTGCCAATCGTGGTCAATGGGAAAACAGTTCTCAATTTTTATTAAGTGCAGGTACCTTCGAAGCATTTTTCCATCCTGATGGGATACAATATTTCTTTCAAAACCCAAAAGATGTAAAAGATTTCTTCGACCACCAAACCAATCCACATCTATTAAAATCAAAAAAAATTGAATGTTTTGCCTTTCAATTAAAATTTGATGGAGCATTAACCCCTGAGATAATCGGAGAAAACAAACAAAAACACTTCTTAAATTTCTTTCAGGGAAATCAGCCGTCTTCTTGGAGATCTAATGTTCCTGTTTATCAGAAGCTTAGATATGTGAATTTATATTCATCTATTGACTTAGTTTTCTACAATCCTTATTCATACAACCTTAAGTATGACTTTATAATTAAACCCGGGGGTAATATTGAAGATATTAGCATGACTTACCATGGTGCTACTTCAATAAATTTGAAGAAAGGTAATTTAGAAATTAAAGGAGGCTTTGCTTCTATTCTTGAACAAAAACCATTTGCTTATCAGGTAATACGTGGTGACACAATTATAGTTCCTTGTAGATTTGTTGTTATAAAGAATCAGGTTCGCTTTAATGTTGACCCGTACAATCCTGAATTTCCATTAATTATTGATCCACAGCTAGTTTTTAGTACGTATAGCGGAAGTTCAGTTGATAATTTTGGACATGCTGCAACATACGATGACCAAGGAAATCTTTATACAGCGGGGATTGCAAGAAATCCTACAACTTTGGCAAATGGTAAATATCCAACCACTAGTGGCGCATTTCAAGTGATTTGGGGTGGTGGTGTAGGTTCGTGGCCACAAGCCGGTTTCCCATGCGATATTGCGGTTAGTAAATATAATAATGATGGGAGCAGCTTGTTATATGCCACATATATTGGTGGGTCACTTAATGAATATCCTATAAGTATAATTGCCGACAAAAATAGTGATTTGGTGATGCTATCAGCCGTTTTATCTGCTAATTTTCCAACTACCCTTAATGCAATTCAAACCATCAAATCAGACTCATTCGACATCGCTTTAACCAGATTTAATAGTAATGGTACACAATTAATTGGAAGCACATATTTTGGTGGGAACGGAATTGACGGATTAAACGTAGGAGATTCGCTAAGAATGAATTATGCGGATGAGTTTAGGGGTGAGCTTATAATTGCGCCTAACAGCGACATTTATGTAGTTTCTAATACAAATTCTAGTAATATTACTACCTCCCCTAATGCTTTCCAGAATATAAAACAGTTTGGACAAGATGGACTGATTTTTTGTACCAATAATTTACTTACCCAATTAAAACATTGCTCATATTTTGGTAGAGAAAAACAAGATGCCCTTTATTCCATCGACTTTGATTTTAATGGAAATGTTTTGATAGCAGGTGGTACACAAAGTACTACCTTTACCCCTACAGCAGGCTTTAACTTCGCCCAAAATAGAGGTGGGATTAGCGAAGGATTTATCGCTCGATTAACGCCATCATTACAATCGTTAACAGGTTTCAGATATTGGGGTGGGGCAGACTACGACCAAGCTTATTTTATCAAAACCGACCCTACAGGAAATCCGGTTGTTTTCGGACAATCTTTTGATAGTTTGTCGGTAACTTCAGGCGTTTATCAAAATACTTCGGGCTCTTTATATGTTACAAAATTCAGTGCTGATTTGGGTCAAATCATTTTTTCGACAAGATTAGGTAATGGTGTTTCAAGAAACGCATTATCGCCCAGCGCTTTTATGGTAGATGTTTGTGGACGAATTTATGGCTCCGTTTGGGGTGGGGCTGTAAACTTTCAGTCGCGCTATCGGTTATTAAATCCTGCCACTTTCTCAAGCACTACTAACAACTTGCCGCTATCCGCTGACGCCTATCAAAGCAATACTGACGGAAGCGATTTTTGGCTATTTGTGCTCAGTCCATCAGCTGATAGCTTATCTTACGCGACCTATTTTGGAGAAATAAATGATGCCGACCATGTTGACGGTGGAACCAGTAGGTTTGATAAACGTGGAATTGCCTATCAATCTATATGTGCAAGTTGTAACACCGGATTATTTGGAAGCTTGCCCACCACCTTCGGAAGTTTTTCACCACAGAATAAAAGTCAAAGATGTAGCAATGCTTCACTAAAATTTGACTTCAGGCAAGGCAATGTTTTAACCGCTGATTTCAAACCTTCACCAAGAAATGGATGTAATGATAGCAGCGTTCGTTTTGAAAATACATCATACAACGCCACCCGTTATTATTGGTTTATTAATAACGTGTTGGTTGACAGCACTGTAAATTTAGAAAAAACTTTTACCAGTACCGGTACTTATAAAATTAAGTTAATTGCCTTTAACCCCGGGGCCTGCAATGCCATTGATAGCAACGAAAAAGAAATTAAGATTGATGTAGGCGTAACAGCTTCCTTTTCAATTTCGCAAGATACTTGTGGAAGAAATATCCAATTTAATAATTTAAGTAAAGCTAAAAACAATGCTGTTGTACCATTTTTATGGGAGTTTGGAGATGGCGATACTTCAACACTCTTAAATCCAAAACATGCCTACACAGATAACGGTGTATACCTTGCCAGGCTAATTATGAATATTGGAAGTCATTGTGCTGATACTGCTACTTTATTGATAAACTACGATTCGACAGGGCAAAAAATAAAAGCAACCATAAGCCCTATTCCAATATTACTTTGTGAACCAACATTGGTTAAAATTCGTTCAACCGACACTAACGTTGGTATTCATCAATGGCGTATGGATAATAAATCAACAAATTACGGTGCCGGTGGATTTGATACTATTTTATTTGCAGGTATTTATAAAGTTAGCTTAGTAAAATCAGATAGCATTTCTTGCAATAAATCTGATACGGCATCAATTGTATTATCTGTTTTTAAAGAAACTTTTCCGGAATTTAGCTACACTTTAGACTCATGCTTGCTTAAGGTATCATTCAACAATCTATCTAGTGCTGCAAGTGGAGATACTGTTAACTATTTATGGCTTTTTGGAGATGGGAATTTCTCTACCTCAGTAAATCCTGAATATAGATATGCGGATACCGGAACTTATCAGGTAACGTTATGGGTGAACAGAGGCTTTTTATGTGAAAAAATATTAACAAAAGAAGTAAAGGTATATCCAAGCATTAGATTTTTAAATGCAGCTTTCATCGTCAATAAAAATCCTTTATGTGAACCCGATACTTTAAAGTTGACTAACGTAAGTACAGGTGCAAATAAATCTTATTGGCTGATAAATGATGTACTCAAAGATAGCACCTCTAACTTTGAAGCATTTATACAAACGCAAGGTTCAATAAAAGTTAAGCTTGTAGTTATAAACCCTAATGGCTGTAAAACTGCTGATACTACGGAAAAAGAAATAATATCGGCAGCTAAAGCATTAGCATCCTTTTCAGCGCTTAGAGACTCTTGTACATCGCTTATAAAAATAAAAAACAATAGTGTAAACTTTAGCAGTTCACCAATTACCTATACATGGTTATTAGGAAACGGTAATATAACCAACGATGTAAACCCTAACATTCAATATGACACCAATGGTTTATACAAGATTACATTAATTGTAAATAATGGCACAGCATGCGCAGATACAGCGGAACAAATAATTTTTTATGATAGTTTAAGCCATATTCTTGATGTTGATTTACAAATCAAGGATTCGCAGTATTGCTCTCCTGCTTATATAAGTGCTTTTAAAACCGGTATTGGTGGAAAGCAACTATCGTTTTTGCTCAACGGTATTTTAAAATCTACTGATTCGGTATATAAGGATACTATAACTTTACCGGGCAGATATATTTTACAATTAATTGTTAAGGATAGTATTAGTTGTAAAAAAGCTGATACTATAACCAAACCTATTATTGTATCGGCAAAACAAGAAGCTGCATTTAGTTTGGCCCGAGATAGTTGTTCACTTAGCATTAAACTTATTCCTGCCTCCGGTACCAGATTGCCTGTAACCTGGTATTTTGGAAATGGAGACAGCAGCAAACAATTAATCCCGGAATATGAATACCGAGAAGCCGGTGTTTATAAAATAATGCTGATAACCGAACCGGAAAGTTTTTGCGCAGATACCATGGTTTTAGAAACTTTGATTGATGGTGATAGTGTTGAAACGGTTAATATTCCTAATGTTTTTACCCCTAATAAAGATGGGCTTAATGATTGCTTCTTTGTAAAGGGAGCTACAGCAACTTGTGATGAATATTTTATTGAAGTGTACAACAGGTGGGGACTCCCGGTATACAGAAATGATGATGGAAGCAGATGTTGGAATGGTAAAACTTTTAATGGTGATGACCTTCCATCAGGTGTTTATTTTTACATCATGCGCATTAAAAGAAAAAACGGCTTTCAACTGGAAGATAATGGAACCATTACCCTAATTAGAGAAGAATAACCTAAGCTTTTTTGATTACATCCCAACTATGATCGCCTAATAGCTTAACGCTGGCAACAAATTTCATTTTTGAAGATTTTCCCCACTCATTTGGGCCAATTAACGAAAGTGTAAAATGATTCTCCTTTTCGTATAGGTGATAAACTTGATTAACGACCGGCGTAAAACGTAAGTCGGATGCGTAAATTTGTTCAGAAATTTTTAAACGTTCTTCTATATCGCGTACTTGCTGCATGATTAAATCTGCTTGCTTTTTAAGCATTGACATTTCTTGTTGTGCATAGTGATGCATGGCTTCAACAGCATTTGCGCGAATCTTATTTTTATCTTCAGCCTTAATTACCGGAGAACTTACAGAAAGGGGTATTGGACTTAAGGAGGCCGAGCCTATATAACTGCCATCTTCGTTATAGGTTTCTTTTTCGTTTGACATTATAAATATTAAACTGAAAATGTAGATTAATGTTTAAGATTTTTAGATTTTTTCAAAAGTAAACAATAAAGTATATAGGCTGTTATATTGATATAGCTTAATATTTAAGTTATTGGCTATTTTTGTAATCGTATGAATTTAACTGTAGATATTGATTCAAACTCGGGTTTTTGTTTTGGTGTGGTGTATGCTATTCAAATGGCTGAAGACATCCTCGACGAAACCGGTCATTTATATTGTTTAGGTGATATTGTACATAATGATGAAGAAGTTGAAAGGCTGAAACAAAAAGGCCTCAAAATAATTGACCATGATACCTTAAGAACACTTAAAGGGGAAAAAGTATTAATTCGTGCCCATGGTGAACCACCTGAAACTTACAAATTAGCACTTGATAATGAATTAGAGTTAATTGATGCCAGTTGCCCGGTAGTGCTTAAGCTTCAAAACCGAGTTAGAGACGCCTATAACGACGAAGAGCAAATTATTATTTATGGAAAACATGGACATGCTGAAGTTGCAGGTTTGCTTGGACAAACAGGGGGGAATGCCATAGTAATTGAAAAATTTGAAGAGCTTGAAAAATACAAATTGCCTAAAAAAGTTCAACTTTTTAGTCAAACCACCAAAAGCACTAAAAACCTGTACAACCTTAAAAAAATAATTGAAGACAAAGGCGTTGAAGTAGATTTTAATGATACCCTTTGCCGACAAGTGAGTAACAGGGATGGTGAATTAAGAAAATTTGCTACTAAATATAACAAGATTGTTTTTGTTGCAGGTAAAAAATCATCAAATGGAAAAGTACTACATGATGTATGTAAAGAAGTAAATTCAAATACCTTCTTTGTAAGCAGCAAAAATGAAATCGACGCAACTTGGTTTAATGATGGAGACACTGTTGGTATCTGTGGAGCAACATCAACACCTCAATGGCAAATGGAAGAAGTGAAAGAAGCCCTATTATTATTATAAAAATGAAAAAAGCTATTTTAATTATTACTACCTTAACTTGTATCAGCTACGCTGCTTATAGTATCTTTTTTAAAACTCCTAATGTTACACATGCACCTATGAATAAAAGTTTTTATGATTTAAGTGCTAAGGCTATTGATGGCACAACCTTAATAAAAATGGGTGCATTTAAAGGTAAAAAAATATTAATTGTAAATACTGCTTCTGAATGTGGCTATACACCTCAATATGAAGGATTGCAGAAATTGAGCGAACAATTTAAAGACAAATTAGTAATTATTGGTTTTCCTTGCAATCAATTTGGCGGGCAAGAACCTGGCAACAGTGAAGAAATTTCTACTTTTTGCAAAAAGAATTATGGTGTTACTTTTCAGCTAACCGAAAAAGTTGATGTTAAAGGAAGCGGCCAACACCCAATCTATCAATGGCTTTGCCAAAAAAGCAATAATGGTGTAGGTGATTATGAAGTAAAATGGAACTTCAATAAATTTTTAATTAGTGAAACTGGCGAGTTATTAGGGTACTTCCCTTCTTCTGTGAAACCTAATGCTGAGCAACTAATCAACGCTATTAATAAATAACACTTAGTTAACCTAAATCAAAAAGGCTTACCATGTGTTTGTTTTATTAACCTGTTTACCAAAAAAGGAAATGGTTTTAACATACTTATTACAACATTAGTAATGGTTGGATGACCAAAAACAGACTGAATAAATTTGCCTGTTTTTAACCGTGATTCAAAAGTAGCTTTCCATTTTTTGCCGTAGTCGTTTATTATCTTCGTTTCATCCATTCCATTCTTAATTATGGTTTGCGATAACAAATGCGCTGCGTGCATGGCCATACTCATTCCATTACCACATAATGGGGTAATTAATCCTGCGGTATCTCCGGCCATGATAATTCCATTTTGAGCAATTGATTTCCCCTCAAAACTTATTTGTGATATTGCCAATGGCTCATCATACAACGGTTTAAAGTTTTGAAAGTAGTGACTTAAATACGGATTTTTATATAGCACCATCTTTTCCATTAATCTTATATCACCATGATGTTCTTTTAAATTATCGCCTGTAGTTAGGTAACACATACAATATTTACCATCTTCAATCCTAGAAATCCCACAATAACCATCTTTAAAGTTATGCAATTCAATGATATCATCAGGCAAATCGGCTACCACATGATATTTCACACCGATATAATTACTTAAACTTCTTTTTGTTGAAGAAATAAACGAACGATTTAGTTTTACATCTAAGTTAGAACGTTTGCCCCAAGTTCCCAAAACTAATTGTGCGTTAAACAGCCCATGGGTAGTAGTTAAAGAATGATTTTCTACCTGTAAAACTTTACACCCGGTAATCACATTAACACCAACATCCAAGGCTCGTTGGTACAATAAATTATCTAAGGCAAATCGGCTAATACCAAAACCACCTAAAGGTAATTCATGAGATAACGAGTTTCCATTTGGAGCACTTACCTTTAATCTTTTAATAATAGGCAAATTAAGTTGAGTTAGGTTTATACCCAATCGGTTTAAATAATCGAAGCTTTCCAAACTTACATATTCACCACAAACTTTATGATATGGGTATTGTTCTTTTTCAAAAAGTACTACATCAAACCCATTAAGGGCTAATTCAATAGACGATGTTAAGCCTGCTAAGCCTCCGCCAACTATAGCTATTTGATGTGTATTCATTTGCCGGGATATAAAATAATTTGCCACCTGAAGGCCCATTTCCATGAAAGACTAAAAGCTGAATTTGGCATTAATCCAATACATTCTTTTTTAGTAAACGCCCTTAATACAGAAAGTGCTGCGTCATGCTTAACTAAATATGATTTTGAGAACAAAGCTGTTAACCATTTTATACTATAATAAGCAATCGGATGTCTATGAATATCATTAATGATTCCGGCTACCTTAACATGTTTCGCAATCCAACTGAATAATGCTTTGTTATCGTCGTCGTTCAGGTGATGGCAAAATAAAGAACAGCAGATGATGTCGAATGAATTATTGCCTTCTACCAATTTTCTGTAATCCGATTGATGAAAAGAAATGTTGGGAAAGTTAATACAGTTACGGGTTGCATATTTAATGCAATCAGCCTTGATATCAGCCCCAACTAAATTCATAGATATCCCGTTTTTTGCTCCCCATGCAGCAATTACTTTTAAAGTATCACCTCCTCCACTTCCTATATCAAGCACTGTATAAGTATATCCTTTCTTTAGGTTTAATGAATGCAATGCTTGAGTTATTACATTGTATCCACCTAAATAATAATTAATGGCGTGTAACTCTGATAAATTTAAAAATAAGTCATCCTGTGGAATAT
>JACCDR010458974.1_pt1 | contig 11143 bp, 11 predicted proteins | sample 7446431 | NCBI WGS metagenome assembly JACCDR01 (sample SAMN15323443, study PRJNA562643) | freshwater metagenome | isolation source: river surface water | place: USA:Blue River Watershed | collected 2017-08-17 | reverse complement strand
GCGTCGTGATCCCGCACTGGCAGGCCGCCGCCGCTGCGGCCGGCGCCAAGGTCCGTTGCATCTCGAACTACGAGCAGCACAAGCTCGGGAACACCGGCATGGGAGACTGGATACGCCAACCCTCCCGTCGCCGCGACGGGGCAGGGAAGGTCCTCAAGACCTTCGGCGGGACGTGGCGCTGGACCTTCCCCAAGCCCACGCTCCTCGTGCTGGACGAAGTCCACTACTGCAAGAACCGCTCGTCTCAGAACGCCAAGCTCTGCGTCGCCGCCAAGCGCCAAGGCATCCCGACCCTCGCGATGTCGGCCACCCTCGCGGTCGATCCCACGGACCTCTACGCCGTCGGCTACCTTCTCGGCCTGCACGATGGCGACTTCGGCTGGGACTCCTTCCAAGCCGCCTACGGCGTGATCCCGATGGGCTTCGACAAGAAATTCTCCGCCCTGCACGACCCCACGGCCCTCGCCCGCCTCAATTCGCTCCTCTTCCCGGCCCACGGCCACCGCAAGACCTACGCCGACATCCCCGGCTTCCCGGCCGCCACCGACGACGTCCGCGCGGTCCCCGGCACCCCGGTCTCCGTGGAAGTCGTGGACGGTGCGTGGGACCGCGTCCGCGAGCTGGAGCAGCTCCGGCAGGACGCCACGACCGCCGTGGTCGAGCGCCTCCGCGCCCGGCAACTGGCCGAGCTGGCGAAGTGCGAGGCGATCATCGAGCAGGCCCGCGATCTCGTCGCCTCGGGCCTCTCGGTCCCGATCTTCCTCAACTTCCACGACTCCATCGACCGCGTGGCGAAGGCCCTTGGCGCCCTCCGGGTCGATGGCCGCGTGCCTGAGCCGGCCCGGCAGCACGCGATCCGCATGTTTCAGGCCGACGCTCACCACACCATCGTCCTCCAGACCGCGTCCGGCGGCGTCGGCATCAGCTTGCATGATACGCACGGCAACCGCCCGCGCCACGCCCTGATCAGCCCCGGAGACAACGCCCGGGACTTCATCCAAGTCCTCGGACGCGTGCGCCGCGACGGCGGCAAGTCCCCGTGCTTCCGCTCCGTCATCACCCTCGCGGACTCCGTCGAGTCCGCCGTCCACCGCAACCTCACCGCCAAGGTCGGACAGATCGACACGATCAACGACGGCGACCTCGACCCACTTTCAAAATGAAAACCGTTGAAGCATCCTACATCGAGAGCGGCACGTTCCAAGCGTCAGAAGAACACGCCTCTGCCGCAGGCATTGAGCCCGGCGAGACCGTCGTGATCCTGCGCGAGGCCGACGCCGCGAACTACAAGGCGTTCGTCGCTGACGCGCACAAGAAACTCACGTCCGCCGCCGGGCGCCGCAACTGGCGCGGGCTCAAGCAGTGGGAACGCGATCTCCTGAAGGCAGCCTCAGGCCTCCTCACGACCAAGGCGCACGCCGACGGGCGATAGATTGCACATTAACCCACCCTAACGATCAATTTATGGCACAAGCACAGCAAGCCAACCACGAAGAGCGCCCGCACGCGGAACGCTCGGCCTCCCAGCTCGGCGCCCTCGCCAAATGCCCGGGCTACCGGCCCAAGCCGGCCGCCCGGGTCCATTGGGTCACGGCCCAAGGCTCCCGCGGACACGCGGCCCTCGATGCGGGCGACGACGGCGAGCTGCACAGCGAGTTCGAGGCCGGCATGGTGGAGACGTGCGAAAGCTACGCCGCCGCCCTCCCGCCCGCGTCCCGCCAGCTTGAGGAGATGCGCGTCGAGACCATCGAAGGCCGCTGGGGCTACACTGACCGCCTCCGCATCCGGGCCGACGAGCACGGCAACGATTCGCCCGTCGCCGACCTCCTCGACTGGAAATTCGTCCGCAAGGACAGCGTCACCGATGCCGAGTTCAATCTTCAGGGGAAGGACTACGTCGTCGCGATCTTCGAGGACCCGGCCTTCGCGTTCCTCCAGACGATCAACGTCCACTTCGTCCTCCCGCGGCTGAACACCGTCTCCACGGCGACCTTCACCCGGGACGACGTGCCGAAGCTGAAGCTCGAAATCCTCGCCGTGCTGGCCCGCGCCCGCGCGACGGACGCCGCCGACTACGACGGCTCGACGCTCCGACCCGTGTATGGCCTCTGCACCTACTGCGGCGCCGCCGGCAACTGCGTCGCGCTGCGCCGGATCGCCGACGGCATCGCCCGCCAGTATGACCCGGCGGGATACGGCCAGTCTCCGGCCCTGCCGGCCGAGACGCACGCGTCGAAGGTCACGGACCCGGCCGCCCGGGCGCAGCTCCAGAAGCTCGCCGGGCTCATGGAATCGTGGTCCTCATCCGTCCGTCACCACAACCTCACGGCCGCCCTCGCCGATGCGTCACTCGTGCCCGCCGGCTACGTCGTGGACTGGATGAAGGGCAAGCGCCGCGTCACGTCCCCCGCGGACTTCCGGGCCGTCGCCTCGCGCTTCGGACTCACGACCGATGACCTGATCGGCGCCAGCAACATATCGTGGGGCAAGCTGGAAGACATCCTCAAGTTCCGCGCGCCCCGCGGGCAGAAGGGCAAGGCCGTGGAGAAGTTCACGCACGCCCTCCTCTTCGCCGGAGCCGTCGATCCCCAGCAGGAAGTCCCCCGGCTGATCGAGAAGTAACCAAAAGATTGACACAATCTCCGGCGTGCGCCCCGCGCCGACACCCTCCACGGTCCCTTTGCCGCAAGGCATCACTGAAACCACTACATCCTAGAATCCATGAAAACCGAGATCAAACCGGGTGACAGCAACGTCGCCCTTGCCAGCCAAGAAACCGGCGTCAGCCACTACGCCCCCGAGCAGTATGACGACACGAGCCGCGACACGAACGTCCCGGTCCTCGGCCTCGTCAACGGCGTCGGCCCGCTCGCCAAGCAGTTCCGCAACCAAGCAGGCAACTTCGTCCTTGGCGACCAAGTCCTCGGCACGACGATCTCCGTCGTCCCCGTCGCGCTGGTGAAGTTCTTCGCCGAGAAGGCGCGTGACGGCAAGGAAATCAAGCACGGCACGCCGGAGTGGAACACGAAGCAATACTTCCAGACCGCGCACGAAGCGGCCAAGGCCGGCTTCGTCGTGGACTTCTCCAACCGCGCCCCGAACCGCGTCGAGGAGGCCGCCCGCATCGGCTGGCTCGTCCTCGCCCCTGAAGGCACGCCGGACGACAGCGTGGACTTCGCCCTCCGTCAAGGAACGAACCGCTTCGCGCTCGCGAAATGCACGTATCAGCGCGGGGGCTACCGCGAGGTCTTCCGCCGGGTGTTCGACTACGCGGACAAGCTCTGCAAGCTCCGCGGCCTCGACACCAAGGGCCTCAACCATGCCGGCGTCTTCAACAAGGCGCAGGCTTGGGACTCCGTCTGGACCCTCACTGCCGACGAATGCGAGGGCAACGGCAACACATGGTTCGAGCCCCGCATCGCCCGCGGTGCGAAGCTCGACGCCGCCACCGTCGCTTGGATCGGCGAGAACTACGGCGCCCTCCGCGCCTGATCCACCGGCCCGGCGGGCCGTCATCACCCGCCGGGCCACCCCCTTTCACCATGACTCCCGCCCAGCTCCTCCTTGCCCGCGACCCGCGGCAAATCCTCCACGCCATCACCGTCGCCTCCAAACCTGACGAGCTGATCGTCACCATCCACGGGACCGTGACCTACCGGGAGTGGCTGGAGCTGGAGCGATTCCGGATCAACGCCAAGCAGCCCGACTGGCCGCTTGAAATCTACCACAACCCGAGCACCCGCGAGGTCTCCCTCGTCCACCTGCGCACGACCGCGCTGAACTGACCCGCCGATGACTTCTGAACTTCACCGCCTCGCGGCGGAAGCTGCTGCACGCCTAGAGATCACGGTCACCGACGCCTCACAGTGGCCGGTCGCCGTCGATTTCGAGACCTTCTACCGCACGGAAAAGCTCGCCCGGCGCACGAGCCAAGCGCCCTGCACGGTCGAGCTGTCCGGGAATTGGGGATACTGCCGCCACCCCGAGTGGGAAGCCTACATGGTCTCCATCTGGTCGCCGGCCTGCCCGAAGCTCGGGCTGAAGGAAGTCAGCTACGTTGGCGACCCGAAGCTCGCCCCGTGGGGCGAGATCGCCGGCCGCACTTGGCTCTCGCACAACCGCAACTTCGACCGCCACGTTTGGGAGCGGCTCGAAGAGATCAGCAAGGGCGTCACTTGGGGACACTTCGCCGTCTGGCACGACACTGCCGACCTCGCCGTCTGGTCCCATCTCCCCCGGGCTCTCGCCAAGGCGGTCGCCGAGAAGTATCGGCTCACGTTGGACAAGGGCGCCCGCACCTCGATGGACGGCGTCCGCTGGTCGGACGTGCCGGCCGAGGATAAGCAGCGCATCCTCGACTACGCCCTCGACGATTCCGTCTCGTGCTGGCTCCTGTGGGCCGACCTTGCGCCGGAATGGCCCGAGCACGAGCGCAAGCTGTCACTCCACACCGGGAACATCGAGTTCCGCGGCATCCCGGTCAACCGGGCCGGCGTCGAGCGGGACATCGGCGTCCTTGAGACCGCCCTGTGGAAGACGAGGGAGCGGATTCCTTGGGTCGATAAGGAGGACGAGGACACCGGGAAGCCTTACGCCCTGCGCTCGAAGAAGGCCCTCGACCGCGAGTGTCTGAAGTGCGGTGTCCCGCCGCCGGAGTCCACGGCGCAGAAGTCGAAGGATTTCCTCGACTGGCTGGACGAATACGGCGAGCGCGTGCCGGCGATCTACGAGCTAGCCCGCTACCGCCGCATCGACCGCGCCTTGTCCGTCTACCGCGCGCTCCTCGCCCGCATCCGCCCCGACGGTCGCGCAGCCCTCGGCCTCAAATACATGGGTGCGGACAAGACCGGCCGCTTCTCGGGCGCCAGCAAGTTCAATTTGCAAAACTTGCTGAAGGTTCCGATGTATTTCTCCGCGGACTACGGCTGGCTCGATGCCGCCGATCAAGGCAAGACTCCGGATGGCTGTGCCTTCGCGGTGGACGTGCGTTCCTGCATCACTGCGTCCCCCGGACGCAAGCTCCTGATCCCCGATCTCTCGCAGATCGAGCCGCGCGTCCTGAACTGGATCGTGGGGAACCGCGAGTTCCTCGAACTCCTCAAGCAGAAGGACGAGGGCGGCAACCTGATGTCACCCTACGAGGCATACGCTCGTGTCTGCATGGGCTATGTCCCGACACCCGGCGGGAAGGGCATGAAGCGCGACGCCCCCGGCCTCTACTCCCTCGCGAAGGCCCGGCTGCTCGCGCTGGGGTTCGGCGCGGGGTGGCAGAAATACATCGAGATGGCGCGGGGGTATTGCACGTCCGAGGCGGAGTTCCTGTCGCTGTTCGCCGTCACCCCGACGGAGGAGCAGACCGCGAAGTTCCTCTCATACCTTGACTGGATGTCTACGAAGATGAACCACTCCGGCTCGCGCCAGTGCCGCGCCGCGTGGCCGGAGCTGGACGCGCAGACGCAGGCGATTTGGGTGAACTCGTGGACACAGGTCCGCGACTACCGCGACACGAATCCTGCCGTCGCTTCGCGTGACGGCGGCCTGTGGGCGCGGCTCGACGCCGGGTTCAAGGCCAGCGTCGCGGACGGCGTATTCGAGAACGTGCTACCGTCCGGCCGGTCGCTCAAGTATTTTTCGGTGACCCCGCAGTGGGGCTGGTCGTGCCGCCCGGGAAATCCCCTCGGGATTCCTCAGCGCACCTACGGAGGGCTCCTCTGCGAAAACATGGTTCAGGCCATCGCCCGCGACGTCTTCGTCCACGGCATCCTCAACTTGGAGGCGCACGGCTACGAAGTGCTCTTCCATGTCCACGACGAAGCGATCATTGATGCCCCGCCCGACGCCGACCCGGCCGAGGTCGTGCGCCTGCTCTGCGATGCTCCTGCGTGGGCCGCAGGGCTTCCCGTGGCGAGTGAGTGCGAGTCCTCAGCCCATTACAAAAAATGAAGCTCGACCGCAGTGAGTTCGGCCGCGCCACCGAAGCGCGCTTCCTACACGACGCAATCCAGCGCGGGCTTCGCGTGCTGCGACCTTTCGACTCTTTGCCCGACTACGACTGCGTGGTGGAGTCCCCGCGCGGCCTCTTGCGGGTTCAGATAAAAGGCGCTCGTCGCTACTCCAGCCCCGATACTGAAACCTACTACGTAGGTTTTTCGGCACGCAAGAGAGACGCCATCGCCAGAAGACCCGTCAGGCCCGTCGGGGCTGAAGTTGTGGCAATTTGGCTGGAGGAGGACGCCCGTTGGGTGTTTTGCCGTGGGGAGGACGTGGGCAATCGCACGGGAATTACGGTGCCGGCGCTCGTCCGAGTGCGACCCCGCAAACGCGCGGTTTTTGCCCCTTCCCGGGGAGTGCTCCAAAGCTCCGTTCCGCAATACGACTGGAGCATCTTCGACGCCCCGACCCCGAAGATTGACACAATCTCCGGCGGGACACCGCCCGCAATCCCGGCTGAAACTCAACCCACTTCTTCAACATGAGCACGAACACCGACCACCGCCTTTGCTGGGTCACACAAAAAGTTCTCCCCGCCGATCTCGCCGGCTATCAACTAGTCTGTTCCGGCTTCGTCGAGACCGGGGACCTAGTCGTCAAACACGGACGGCCGGCGTTCTTCGCCACAGGTTCGGCAGGCATGCGCCTCAATGCCGAGGGGAAGGTAGCCTCCACTGATAGCTGCACCTTCTACCGCCGCATTCCCGTCCCCAAGCCCGGGGACACCGATGTCTGTCCGTCTACCGGGAAGACCTACGCCGAATCGAAGCCGGAACCCGCGCCGCACCACTCGACCGTCGGCTGCGGCTCAAACGTGACCGTCACCCCGATTCAACCCGGAGACGTCCCGCACGCCGCTTCGGTCCGCGCCACATACATCGACCCCGATCCTTCTCTGGACGGTATGCATCCGCCCGCCCGCACCGCGGCCGAGAGGGCTTTGGTGGCGGGACGCGCCGAGACCCGCGACGACGGCAAGCCCCCGCTCGCCTACCTCCCGTGGGCCGCCATCGACGAGATGGCTCTGGTGCAGGCGTATGGGCACAAGAAATACGGCGACTTCTACAACTACCGCCGGGGCCTTGAGGTCGGCCGGAACCTCTCCTGCGCGATCCGCCACATCCGCGACTACATGAACGGCGACGACAAGGACCACGAGTCCGGCCTGAACCCCCTCGCGCACGCCCTCACCCGCATCGCCTTCGTCCTCCAGAATCTCAAGGACGGCAAGGCCATCGACGACCGCTTCAAGGCACCTGCAAAGTGAACGCCCCCGTCGCCTTCTACCTGCGGAACCACTCCGCCTCGGAACTCCTGACCGCCCCGCTGGCGTCGCTCCCGACGCTATCGGTCCGCCCGTCATTCGCGACGAAGGACCTCTACGCCGCGTGGTGCCACGCCGGCACGACGTCGCACGTCTTCTACACCCTCGCCGAGCCCGAGAACAAGGCCGCCCGGTCCTCCGGCACCAATCCCGTCAAGTTCCTGCATGGCGTGGTCGCCGACTACGACGGGTCGCCGGACGCCATCGCCGCCTCGCTCCCTTCGCTCAAGTTCGCGCCCGGCAAAGCGCCGACATGGGTCACGACGACCTACTCGAAGAAGGCCCGCCTCATTTGGGCGTTCGAGCGTCCCGTGCCGATCTTCACGGGAGAAGTCTTCGCTCGCTTCATGGCGATCCTCACGAAGGAGCTGGAGCTGAAGAAACTCCTCCCGGGCCTCGACGAAGGCGCCTTGGCGAATCCGCACACGCCCTACGAGCTGGGCACCGACTGGCGCCAGCCCTACGGCGACAACCGCCTGCCTTCCCACGTCGTCATGGCCGCCCTGCACGACGCGAGCGACAAGGCCAAGTGGAAGACCACCGGCCCCGACATCCCCCTCGAAGCCGTCGCGGCCGAGGTGGAGAAACGCTGGCCCGGCCGCTGGAAGGGGCCGATGGAGCCCGGCATGAAGGGCATCCGCTTTTGGGATACCCGAGCCGACAACCCGACCGGCGTCACCATCCGCCGCGAAGGCGTGCAGGCATGGACCGGCGAGGGCAAGTTCATCCCTTGGCACGAGCTGCTCGGAGACGAGTTCGTGCGCCGCTGGCGGGCCTCCCGCATCGGCGGGGCCATCGACGGGTTCTACTTCGACGGGCGCGACTACTGGTGCAGGGACGAGGCCGGCTTCTGGCGCGACCTCAATTCCGACGCCGTGAAGCGTCACATGGCCGTCCTTCACGGCCTCTCTGGCGAGAGCAAGAAAGGCCAGCCGAGTGAGGTCGCCCAAGCCCTCACGACCATCGACCGCATGCGCCGCGTGGACGGCGCCTTCCCGTGCCTCTACGCGAAGGACGAGGTCGTCCGCGACGGCACGTCGGCCTTCCTCAACATTTCCCGCGTGAAGCCCGTCCGCCACGACAAGGACAGCCGGGAGTGGGGCGACGGCTTCCCTTGGCTCGCGAACTATCTGGAGACGATCTTCGACGAGACGCAGCGTCAGGTCTTCCTCTCGTGGCTGCACCGCTTCTACAAGAACGCCACCCTCGGCAAGCCGAAGAAAGGCCACGCCCTGTTCATCGCCGGCCCGGTCAGCGCCGGCAAGACGTTCCTCGCCCAACGCGTCATCGGCGGATTGATGGGCGGGTTTCAGGAGGCCACGCGCTACGTCCTCGGCGAGACCTCGTTCAACGAGTCGCTCTTCCACGCGCCCGTGTGGGCCGTGGACGACGCCGTGGCGACGGCCGAGGTGCGCCAGCACTCCATGTATTCGCAGATCGTGAAGAAGATCGTGGCGAACCCGTATCAGGAATACCACGCCAAGTTCAAGCGGGCCGTGACGTTCCGGTGGGAAGGCCGCTTGGTCGTCACGATGAACGACGACCCCGAGTCGATCACCATGCTCCCGCAGGCCGACGGCTCGATCATCGACAAATACAACGCCCTCAAGGCCCGCTCCGGCACGGTCAACTTCCGAGACGCCGATGACAAGACCGCCGCGGAGCTGCCTTACTTCGCCGATTTCCTCTTCGGCTACGTGACGCCCGAGTGGCTGCTCACCAAGCCGGACGAGGTCTCCCGATACGGCCACGACGCGTTCCAGCACCCCGAGCTGCTCCAGTCCTCCAAAGATTCGAGCCCCACCGCCGGCCTGCTGGAGATGGTGTCCTTGTGGCGTGAATACCACTTCCGGGCGAGCGACAAGCCCGACTGGAAGGGCACCGGCTCCGCCCTCCACGCCGAGATGCTCGGGATGGATGGCGTCCGGGCTCTCATGCACAAGATCACCGCCAACCACGCGACCTTCTGCCGCGGGATGCAGAAAATCCTCGCCCAAGGGGTGCCTTGGGTCAGCTACCGCCGGGGCGGCGGGAGCCGCGAGTATGTCATCACCCGCCCGGAGAAGGGGGCCGCATGACCGTCAAGCAACTCAAGGAACAACTGGCCGGGGTGCCCGACGACGCCGTCCTCGTCATCGCTTCGGACTACTACGGATACAAGCCGGCCCTCGTAGACTCGACGAGTATGCGCGCCAGCCCGTCGGGCCAAATCTACGATTTCCCAGAGGCAGATACCGACGAGGTGCGTGCGGTCCTCCTCTTCTCGTGAACACCTACTCCGCCATCCGCCCGTCCAACGGTGCGATCCGCCGGCTGTGGTTCGAGGCCGCCGACGATGCGGAGGCCCGCGCCACCGCGGCGGCCTGCGGGGCGGGCTTGGAAGGCCCTTCGGCCACTCCGGGCAACGCCACCGCGGCGCCGGTTTCCTTCAATCTGGCGGAGACGCAGCGCCTCCTTGGCGGCGTCTCCCGCACCACCATCTACCGCGACGTCGCCCGGGGCCGGCTCACCCGGGTCCCCGGACTCCGCCGCGTGCTGGTGACCTACGAGTCGATCCAGCGGCGAGTCTCAGGCAGCGGGCGCGGCTAGCTGCGCCGGCCGGAAATTGACCTTCAGCGCCGCCGCCGTGCTGTGCTCCCGGCGAAGGTGCCGGTAGGTTTTCATCAGCAAGGCGCCGCCGTCCGCGTGTCCAAGCCAGTCTGCTACGGTCGGGATGTCCACCCCGCTCTCGATGCAGACCGTGGCGAAATAGTGGCGGAGATCGTGATGCCGCAGCTTCGGCAGGCCGAGGCGGTGGCAGGCCCGCTCCAGCGCCATGCGGGAGGAGGCGACGGCAAGGAGCTTGCCCGTCACCCCTCGCGCCTTGATCCCGTCGATCAGCGCCCGCAGGGGCGGCGTGACCGGGACCATGCGGTGCGCGGACTCGGTCTTCGTCCCGCGGAGGAGGATATGGTCGCCGTGGTCGTCCCCCGTGGTGAAGCGGTTGGCCTCCTCCAGCCGGGCGCCCGAGTAGGCGAGGAACTGCGCGTGCTCGATGGCCTCGCGCGCCATGCGCTCGTGCGTCTCGCGGAGGGATTCGTTGGGCGGGAACGTCCGGCCCATCTCGGCGAAGATGCGGTCCATGTCCGCCCGCGCCGGGAGTTCGGGGCGCCGCGATTTCCCGGGGAGCAGGATGCTGTCCTGCAAGGTGCGGGCGTTGTCAAAGGGGCTGGAGGCGATGGCCCGCAGCTCCTTCGCGATGGCGAGCATCATGCGCAGGGTGCCGAGGGCCTTGTTGACGACGGCCGGCGAGTATCCGATTGTCGGAGACGACTTCGACCGATGCTGCCACGGGTGCGTCAGGAGCCGGTCCCTGATCTCGCAGATCGTCGCGAGGGTGATGGTGCGGGGCTGCACGGTGTCGAAGTCTCCCGGCCACACGCGACGCAGGCGCGAGAGGCTGTTGAGGTGCGCCTTGCGGGCCTGCGTCCCGCGGAGGTGGGCGACGCGGGAGGTGAACTCCACGGCGAGGGCGCCGAGGGTCCGGCAATCGCTGACCGCCGGGATGCCGCTCTGCCGGCCCTTCTCGACCTCCGCCATCTTCTCCGCGTGCTTCAGTTTCGCGACGGTGAAGACCTCGGTGCCGAGGGACTGAAAGGTGCGGCGTTTGCCCGAGCGGAAGCGCGAATAGAACGTCCCGGTGCTGCGGCGGTAGAGCCCGGGGACGGAGGTGAGGGACCACTCGGGGTCCGGGTTGCTAGGTGTGACGTTGTCGTTGTTCATGGGTATCTAGGCGGGGTATCTGATCGCCCGTCTCCCCTCGTGCAAGCCCATTCTTGTAGAGTCTGC
>JACCDR012190733.1_pt1 | contig 11144 bp, 3 predicted proteins | sample 7446431 | NCBI WGS metagenome assembly JACCDR01 (sample SAMN15323443, study PRJNA562643) | freshwater metagenome | isolation source: river surface water | place: USA:Blue River Watershed | collected 2017-08-17 | reverse complement strand
GGGAATGCTATTGTTTTGCAGAACGCAGGCGATGAGATCACCCTGACAATCTACGAATACACCAGCACCACCGTAGTCACCGGCAGAGCAAATAAGACCGTCCCGACAGCTTTTCGCACCACGGCTCTTGCTACCTGGGGAAAGGCTGTGGATCAAATCGGCAATCTATGGCACCTGGAAGGCATGACGCTTAACGTGCTTGCCGATGGAAGCGTTTACAGAGATGCGATTGTTTCAAATGGAAAAATAAGTATTGGTAGGCCGCATGTTATTATTCATGCCGGGCTGGAATACCTGTCTGATTTTGAGACGCTTGATATCGATCAGTTGCAGGGAAAGACTCTTTCAAATCTTAAGAAGAATATAAAGGAAGTCACGCTGCATGTTGAAAATACGCGCGGCATATGGGCGGGTGAGGATGCCGACCATCTGATGGAGTGGGCTCAAAGACAATTTGAGCCCATGGGCGTACCGCCAACCCAGCTGACAGGAAGGGCAGAGATTCCGATTACCTCAAGCTGGTCCGATGGTGGGAGAGTATTTGTTCGTCAACGCGATCCATTACCGATTACAATTCTTGCGGCCATTCCCGGTGGCGAGATAGGGGGCTAATATGGGAGACACAGCAAGCATCGGTCTACAGGGGCTAGGTGGTGGACTACAGGCGGGCGCTGAACAAGGAGCGGGCAAGATACAGAACACTATTTATAAGTTCAACTCGAAGATTCAAAATCTTCAGGCCCAGGACGCCATTGATATTGGACTAAAGAAAGAGCAGAATTTCCGTAAAAAGGTAAAGAAATTCGCGGCAGATCAACGGCTTGCGTTCGCTGCACAGGGAATAGACATTGAGAGCGGAACAGCTCTTGACGTTCAAATGGACACGGCGGAACAAGGAGAGATCGACGCACTGACGATCAGAAACAACGCCTATCTTGAGGCTTGGGGCTACAAGGTAGGGGCTGAAAACTCAAAGACTCAGGGCGAATTTGCGGAGCTGTCAGGGGAGATGGCATCCATGGGAACGATACTGAGCACTGCATCCAATATTTATGCGTCCATCAAATAGGAGAAGCCCGTGCCGAAAGTGCCGTTATACGACCAGCAAGTAGAGCAACAAGGCATCCCTGGTGCTCGTCAAGCTGTGCCGTCTGACATCGAGGGTGCTCTGGGTGGTTCTGTTGGTAAAAGTTTGCAGAATGCCGGTCAAATTGTTGCACAAGTACACTTGGAAGAGACTAAAAAAGCTAACAGAATGGCGACTATTGGCGCTGAAACTGAGCTTCAAAAATACAAAATAGAATTATTGCACCATGAAAAAACCGGGGCTTTGACCAAAACCGGGAGTGACGCCTTTTCGCTCCAGGAGACCGTGCTTTCCGATTACGATAAAAAGATAGCCGAGATAAGTAATAGGCTAACAAACGATGATCAGCGCAGTGAGTTTGCCCTTAGAGCAAATGCCAGCCGAGTGGATGTCGATCTTTCCATCAAGCGTCACGTATCGACTCAGATGGTGCATTACGACAATGAACAGACGAATTCTTATGTCGAAATAAAGCAGCAATCAGCCTTCGAGAATTACAGCGATCCTCGGCGCGTCGCCCTGGATATCAATGATCAGGCCGAAGCGCTGGCCGCTTACGCCGAGCGCAGAGGCATGTCGCCTTTATTGGCGAAGCTAAAAATCGAGAAGGCAAAGAGCGACACACATATTGGCGTCATCGAGCGCATGCTTTCAAAAGATGAGGATATTCTCGCCAAGACTTATTTTGAAGAAGTTAAAACTGAGATTGACGGCCGCGCCGTCAGTAAGCTGGAAGTGGCGATTGATGACAACAGCTTGCGCGGACAATCACAGCGCATCAGTGATGCGATTACCTCCAGCGGAGTTGATAGGATGGGGGCCATAAATAAGGCCAAAAAGATCACGGACCCCAAGCTGCGAGATGAGGTTGAGACGCGGCTTGATCGTGAGTATGCGCGTTTAGAACAAGCCGAGAGGAAGGGTAAGGACGACGCATTCATGCGGGCACAGACCGCTCTGGAGCGATCTGGCGGCGATCTCGACAGCATCTCTTCTGTGGACAAGGCGTCATTGAGTTCCGGGCATAGGGCGTCGCTAGAAGAGCGTTCCAGGCAAATCCGCGCCGGCGTTCAGCCGGTTCATAATGACCGCGTTTGGCTTCAGTTTTTGGCTGATTCCGGTAACGGGAAAGTCCAGAAAATGAGCCAAGCTGATCTGTATCAGTTAAGGCCGTATCTGGATAATGCGCATTGGGATCGCGCCAGCACACTTTGGGCGGCATCTCGTGGCGAGAAAGCCGCCGACAAGATACATACCACGCAGGCGCTCACGTTCAAGGATCGCTTCGATAGCACTATTCGCGGCACCAGGATTATTGATCCCAATAAACCCGTGAAAAATTTCAGCGACGACGACGTAAAAACGTACGGGGAACTGGAGAAAATTACTGCACACGAGCTGGAGCAATTTGAGCTGGGCGTCCTTGGCGGTAAGCGCAATGCGACTGGGGATGAGATACAGAAAGTTATTGATAAGGTTTTAACCCAAAAGGTTTTCGTCGATAGGCCGTGGTTTAATGACAAGCGAAAACTTACCGCACAGCTTACTGACGCTGAGCGTGCAGCCGCTTATGAGGATATCGACAATATCCCGCAAGAGGACAAGGTGTTTATTAGAAACATCGCCAAGAGCCGGGGGAAGAAGATCAGTGATGACAAAATTCAGCGAGCCTATGCGCAGTACCTTATGGGAAATGTAACCGCCTTCGACATGATTATCGAGGAGTAACGTGGCTGATATTAACGACTTAGAAAACAACGTCACACGTCAAGCCGAGCCCGATTCGGAAATAGCCGACTGGTACAACGCTGGAAAATTTAAAGCTCCAAGCAAAGCAGAGGGCGCGGTGCCCGATTCAGAAATGGCTAACTGGTATGCCAGTCAAAAAAACCAAAGCCAGCTCCGTTATTCCGTAGACCAGGCAGCGGAAATAACTCCTGATCTTGCCGCTCGTGTATTTAAGGTCGCCGCAAAAACCGGGCTGCCGCAAGACTTCATCGATAGAAATATAGACGATCTGGAAAAAGAGATTCGACGTACTGATTTTGATGCGGATAAATATGCCAAGGAGAGTCCTGCCGTTGCAAAGTGGTTTTCTGAGCACCCGAACAATGTGGCGGTTGCGCAAGACGATTTCGATAATTTATCAACACTGGAAAGACTGATTAAAGTTCCCCAACGCTCGATTACATCGACGCTTGAGCAGATGGAACTTAACGAGATGCGTTACAAAAGATTGACCAAGCAAACCCTATCTACGTATGAACAGTATCGTCTTGATAACCTCGCTGCGTCGCAAAAAGAGGACGAAAATTTTGCAGATAAAGGCGGTTGGTGGGCGCTTAAGCAAATCGCATCCGGCGGTACCCAGGGCGTCGCCACTCTGCTTGAGGCCCAAGAAGGCGGTGTTGCGGGCGCTGTTGCAGGTGGTCTTGCTTCCACCATTGGCGGCCCCATTACGCTTCTTGGTGTCCCTGTAACAGCGGCGAGCGGCTACCTGGCAGGCGTAGCGATTGATTCCGCAGCATCAACTTACCGGCGAGAGGCGGGTGCGGCCCATGATGAATTTATAACTATCCGTGGAGAGGATGGCGAATTGATTGATCCTCTGGTCGCCGAGATCGCCGCCCATACCGTAGGCGCTTTAAATGCACCCGTTGAGCTTATCGGGCTCGGCCTCGTTATCAGAACAATACCCGGCGGCCGTCGGGCATTAAGCATGATAACGCGCGAATCCGTGAAAGATTTGCTGGCAAGGCCGTCGGTCATGGCGGCAATGAAACAGATCAGTAAAAATTATTCTCAGGCGGCCACGGGTAATGCGCTCCAGGAGGCCATACAGGAGAGTACCGTTGTTCTTGGCGGCGAGATATCAAAGTCTATGACGACAGGAGACTTTGCTAGTCCGACGCTAGGACAACAGGCGGGGCGTGTCGGCGAGGCGGCAATTAGCGGAGCCGTTATGGGAACTGGCATGGGAACCCCTGGCGCTATCATGCACATGGCGCAATCGTTTGAACAAGTTAAAAAGGCAAAACAGAACGAACAGTTTTTCCTGGCGCTGGGCGACGAGATAAAAAAGTCTAATCTCCTGACCCGCATGCCGGACAAGATGGAAGAGGTTGTCGAGCGCATGACCGAAAACGGCCCGATACCGAATGTTTATTTACCTGTCGAGTCCGCTAATGCTTATTTTAAAGAAAAGGGTATCGATCCGCGAGCGGCCATGAAAGAGGTTCTTGGCAGTACAACAGCCTATGATGAAGCGCTTATCACAAACAGTGATATAGAGATTCCGACGGCGGTCTACGCTGTGAAATTGGCCCCGACTGAGCACAATGCCGCACTGGTTCGTGAGCTGCGCACGGAACCTAATCAGATGAACGTGCGTGAAGCCGAACAATTTGTTAAGGATGAGGAGGTAGCCTTAGTAGAGCGCCACAAGGCAGACCGTCAGGCGCAGGTCGATGAGGCGGCCGCAAAGGTTGGGCAAGACGTGGCTGATCAGCTTACCCATATCGGATTAACCGAAGAGGCTGCGGTTTTTGAAGAATTGCTTGCGTCAACCTTCAGGTCAGTTGGGTCACAGCCAGGCGTTGATCCGGCAGAGATTTATTCTGGGTACAAGTTAAAGATCGATAGGCAAATCCCCGAGATGTTGGCAGAAGCCATGGGTTCCGAGTCGGCGGACACACTAATCAATCGTCTGCGTGATGGCGATATGTCGACTGAGATGGATGTTTTAGGGGATTCATTAACCGAGTTTTTGAGCAAGTCCGGGATCGACCTGGCTACTACCGCTAACGAGGAGATTAAGAGCGCTGTTCTTGGTCAGGACAATAAAACCGCCACGGATTTGTCGCCTGGAATTTCTTTATTTCAAGGTGATCGACGAACAAAATTGTCAGTGCTGCATAACTTGACTGCCGATAATCTGATGTTCGCCGACAAGTTAGGAGGGTTGGCTGCCCCATCTCTTGGCGTGGTTCGTGAGGATATGGGGATCGAGGGATACGGGGAGATAACGCTAATTGGTCGTTCCGATCTGGCCGATCCGAATGCCGTGGAAATTCATGATGCTGATTCCTACACAACAACATTCCCCGTTGCGGAGTATAAAAGCGCCCCTCGTGGTCCAGCTAAGAAGCTGGTCGATGAGTTCAGGCCGTGGGCAGAGAAATTTGACGACATGAACACGGCGCATGAGATGTGGGATAACGCCGTCAACCATCCAAATCCGCAACGAATGATCTATGACCTGCTGAGGCGGAATTCCGCAAAAGCCTGGTTCCTGTCTGAGCAAGGTGCCCAGGTAGAGCCAGCGGAGTCCGGTAAGTACAGTGAGACACGAGAAAAGCTCGACGAGCTAATGGCCGGCAAGGAAAAAGAGTTTAACAATTGGATTGAGGATAAAGTTCTTCCGATATACGGAGACCCGTTCGTCACGGTCGGTCGGAAGAAAATGCCGTATACGCTCAATAATATCGTCGAGAGCATGACGCGCGGAGGCACAAAGGCGCAACAAAAAACGATGGTTTTCGGCGAAGGTAAAGTTCGTGCGGTAGCATCGAAACGTCTGAAAAGTTTAGAAGAGATAAGGGATCGCGCAGAATGGCAGCTCGATCAGGGGCAAAATCTCGAAGAAGCTAGAACGAAGACCAAGGAGGCGATGGAAAAATGGCGAATCGGCGTTGTCGATTTTTATGGTGATGAGAGTTCTAATGAGTTCAGTCGTATATTTGACGGATACGATGCTGCGATGCGTGCAATCGCTAAGTCGGCTCTAAGCGGAAATTTAGCCAGCGCATTGCGTGCCGAGGGGTTCCGTGGCGTACCGGATTATTTGATTGCGGAAGGCAAGAAGACAGCCGCTTTGTTTATGAAAGCTCCGGTCCCCTACTTTGAGGCTAAGCCGGATCGGGCCGTCATGCTTAACGAGTTCTCAGGGGCGGTTGTGCCTGAAGATGTTGGCCCTGACGTAACCAACCTGCTTGACGATAAGGGTATCTCTTGGAAGAAATATGGGCCTCAGTCCGATGATAAGACGCAGACGGCTGCGGTAATTAAATTACGCGAAGAATTGGCCGCCAAAGGTGAGGCCGTACTGTTCCAGTCAGCAAAAAAAGGCGGCAATAATCGTGGCGTGATCCGCATCGGTAAAGATCGTTCGATATCGATTACCCTGCTAGAAAATGCGAATAAAACCACATTCATACACGAGGTCGGGCATTTTTACTTTGAGCTACTGGCGGATCTGGCCCAGAAGCCGAACGCGCCAGAGCAGGTAGTGAACGATTACAAAACGCTTCTGGATTTTGTTGGCGCAAAGACACGCGAGGAGGTAACCACCGAGCAGCACGAAAAAATAGCTAACGGATTTATGACCTATCTCTACGAGGGAAAAGCCCCGAGCATTGCGCTTCGCAAGGCGTTCGCAAGGCTTAAATCCTGGATGATGCGCTTTTATAAGGCAATTACCGATCTCGATGTTCAGTTGACCGATGACGTTCGCGGCGTATTTGATCGCCTGTTGGCCGCTCAGAACGAGATAGATATGGCCAGCAACACTATGAATGTCAGGCCACTATTTGACGACGCTCAATCTGCCGGTGATACCGAGGCTCAATTTGCTGAATACAGAGAGGCATTTAAGGAGGCCAATACGGCGGCCGAAGAAGACTTGGTAAGAACAATACTTAAACAGCAACAGCGCGAGAATGCCGCCTGGTGGAAAGAGGAAAAAGAAAAGGTCCGCAAGCAGATCGAATCCGAGATCAATACCCAGCGGGATTATATTGCGCTGTCTATTCTGCAACGCGGTGTCATGCCGGACGGCACCCCAGCGCCAGAGTTCTATCGCGGAATAAAGTTAAACAAAGAAATGATCAAGCGCGAATACGGCGATTTTGTGTTCAAACGTTTGCCAAGGCCGTATGTTTATTCTCGTAATCGCAAAGAAGGCCTTCACCCATCCGTTGCCGCCGACCTTTTTGGCTATAAGGATGGGGCTGAACTGCTGGCGGCACTGTCGGATACCAAGCCAATTAAGGAGTTTATCGAGGCCGAGACCGATTCCAGAATGACCGAGCTGTTCGGCGACATGCTTGTTGACGGATCGATCATAAATGCAGCGACGGCGGCACATCATAATGAGCAGCGAGCCAAATTGCTTTTGTCCGAGATATCTAAACTACAGAGGTTTTCTAAGCGTCGCGTTACACCAATGAGCCTGTTGCGCGATCAGGCCGAGACGATAATTTCTGCCAAGGAATTACGCGACATCAAGCCCATCCTATATCAGAGCGCAGAAGCAAGGGCGGCAAAAGCGTCTTATAAAGCCCTGGCGAAAGGCGATCACGATACGGCGCTTTTGGAGAAGCAGCGCGAGCTGCTGAATCATGAGCTATATCGTGTGGCGAGCAAGGCCGTCGAGGAGGCGTCCGATATCAGAGAGTACATGAACACGTTCGGCAAACTTTCCACCCGCAAGCGTATCGGCTTGGCGGGCAAGGGCTTTCTCGATCATATTGATTCAATCCTTGACCGGTTCGATTTTAGAAAGGCATCCCTAAAGGCCATTGACAATCGCGCCGCTCTGGCCACCTGGGCGCTTGAACAAAATGAACTTGGGATTCCTATCGATATAGACCCGAAAATTCTCAACGAAGCCTATAGACAAAACTACAAGAATCTCACAATAGCAGAATTGCGCGGTATTAACGACGCGGTGAAGATGGTCGAAAACTCGGCAAAAATCAATAATAAGCTGCTGAAGAGTGCTCGCTCCGAGAATTTTGCCGAAGCCAAGGAAGAGATCATAAACTCGATCCACCATTGGCATCCTGAGCGTCCGACAACGATTGATTTTGCGCCTGCATTTAGGGACAGGGTAGCGGAAAAAGGAAGGCTTGGCGCGGCCTTTCATACAAAAATGGAATTCTTGTTTGAGTATCTGGACGGGACTAAGGATATAGGCACTGCCTATCAGTATTTTTTCCAGCCAATCGCACAGGCCGAAGATACCGAACTTGCCATGCAGCGCGTCGCGGCGCAAAAAATGGCGGAGATATTTAACAAGTATGAGCGTCAGGAGCGTGCAACTTGGTTTTTCCGCAAGGTTTGGATACCAGAGATCAACTCTGCGATGACGAAGGCAACAATCCTGACCGTCGCACTGAACTGGGGAAATGCTTATAGCCGTAAGGCACTTATGGACGGTTACGGATGGAGTAATGACCAGGTTCTTGCCATTTTATCGCACATGGAAGAAAAAGACTGGCAGACTGCTCAAGAGATATGGGATTACATAGGCACCTATTGGCCGGAAATTGAGGCCCAAGAATTGGAACTGACCGGAGTTGCCCCACCCAAAGTTATGCCCATTGAGGTAGATACCCCGTTTGGAAAGCTCCGTGGCGGGTACTACCCAGTACTATTTGACAGCAAGTTATCGTGGCGTCAGGCGGCGCAGGATCTTCTGGCGCAAGCTCAGAGTGCGGCCGGAAGTCTCTGGGCGGGTGCTATGCCCAGGCATGGCTATACTAATAAACGTACCGGCACCGGCGGGAAGCCTGTTCTTCTTAACTTGACCGGGCTGTCTCAACACCTATCCGATGTGATTCATGACCTGTCGCATCGTAAGGCGCTGATCGATGTCGGGCGGCTTATCAACGATAAGGATATCCGCGCCGCTATAGAAAATTCAGCGGGCCGCGAAATGTATAGGCAGCTCAACCCCTGGCTGGTTAGTGTTGCGACCGGCGACCGCTACCTCGCCAACCCGATAGAAGACCTTTTAGGCCGCGCCAGAAGCGGTGCTACGGTGGTCAACCTGGGCTGGAAGCTAACGTCTGGGATCGCACAAACACTTGGCTACCTTACAACTGTTAAGGAACTCGGCCCAAAGTATGCTGCGAAAGGGCTAAAGGCGGCTTACCATAATCCGCGTAATATAAAGAAGATATATCAGGCGGTCGCGGATAAATCGGAGATGATGAAGAGTCGTCCGGGCACGTATGATCGGGATGTCAGAGCTTCATTCAAGAAGTTGGGCCTCGTCGGCGAAGACGCCGGTATCCTGGCGAGAATAGGTGATCTTGAGCTGATGCCGGACGTAATCGGCAATCGTATGAAAGTGATGGATAGCTATTCAGAAGATGTCAGAGAAAGTTTTTTCTATTTTATCTCAACCATGGATATGGCCGTATCGTTGCCAACCTGGCTGGGCGGCTACATGAAGGCTATGGATGGTGGCATAGAGAACGTAAAGGCAGGGGATGAGAAGGCCGCTGTCGAATACGCAAACCATCTGGTACGTATTACCCAGGCGGCAGGCAATGCAAAAGACCTGGCCGCTATTCAGCGTGGGGGTGAAACATGGCGTTTATTCACTATGTTTTACACTTCCTTTTCAACGCTGTTTAATCAATTCGAGAAAACGGCTTGGGAATTTAAAATCGAACGCAACAAGGGTAAGCTGATAAGCTCCCTGCTGCTTCTGTGGATTATCCCCTCCGTCTTAGATGATTTAATATTGGGCCGAGTCCCCGATGATCTGGAAGAACCTGAAGATTGGCTTAAGTGGATTGCGGAGCAAGAAGCGTCCTATCCGTTTCAGTCCATCGTGCTGGTCAGAGATATTGTCAACGGCATGGGTAAGTATGGGTACGATCCGAGCGCGGCTTTTGATGCTATAGATGCCGTAACTAAAACCCTCAGCCTCCCCATCGATTTTATGTTCGGAGACAAGGACGAGATGACTAGAGCTGACATCAAGAATCTGGTGCATACTACCGGGTATGCGGCTGGCTTGCCGACGCGACAAGTCTGGCTAACCAGCGAATATATGTATGATTGGATGGTGACGGGTGAGGTAGCCCCAGACGATCCCGCAGAAGCGGCGTGGGGCGCTCTGGTTGCTGGCAAGCCTAAAAAGTAAGGGGAACAAGATGACGGTCCAATCAACAAACCGACGCAACGATTACACGGGAAATGGTGCATCAGCTCAGTACGATTACTCGTTCTATATAAGCGACCCGACCTTGCTAAAAGTTACCCGGGCTAACGCCAGCGGTATCGAAACAACGCTCAGCTATCCATCAGATTATTCTGTCGCGGGTGTGGGCGTACAAGGCGGTGGATCAATCACGTTGACTGCCGGTAATCTTCCTGCCGGATATCACCTCACTATTAGGCGGATATTACCGCTCACACAGTTGGCCGACCTGGCAAATCAGGGTGGCTATTATCCTGACATTGTAGAAATGGCGCTTGATGATCTGACCAGCTTAGCGCAACAACATCAGGATGAAATCGATAGATCAATAAAATCACCTGAGACCGAGCCCAATATTATTACACTGCCCACCGTTACTCAGCGGGCAAACAATCTTCTCGGTTTCGATGCGGACGGATACCCAATAGCCGCTGTTGGCGTGCCGACTGTCCCGACAACTCCATTTGCCGTGACCTTACTTGATGACGTGGATGCTAGTGCGGCACAAACGACGTTGGGAATCAGCACTTACGTAAAGACCTTACTTGATGACGTGGATGCTAGTGCGGCACGGTCTACGCTGCGTATTCCATCTGTCATACCGTCCGTCTCCGCATCGGTTGCGTCCAACGCTCTAACCCTCACCTACAACGGCGGGGATCTCGATTTTCGCAATGCGACCCTTGCAAGCGGGGTACCTATCTCAGGAGTTGTCGTCCCCAGCAACTCTATTGTGGTTCCTGCTACCGCAACCCTTGGAACGGCCAGCGGAGTTCCGTCTCGACTGGTGCTGATTGAAGCCTACAACGGCGGCACACCGGTTGCCTGCGTCGTCAATCTGGCAGGCACCGCGCAACTCGACGAGACAGACCTGATCAGCCCGACCACCATCAGCACAGGGTCAACGTCCGCGAACACTATCTATTCCGCTTCTGCCGTCAGCGCTAACAGCCCCTACCGAATTGTGGGCTTTGTGGATAGCCAGCAAGCAACGGCTGGACTTTGGGCAAGTTCGCCAACAAAAATCCAAGGCATGGGCGGACAGGCACGGGCGGCATTACT
>JACCDR011835678.1_pt1 | contig 11145 bp, 13 predicted proteins | sample 7446431 | NCBI WGS metagenome assembly JACCDR01 (sample SAMN15323443, study PRJNA562643) | freshwater metagenome | isolation source: river surface water | place: USA:Blue River Watershed | collected 2017-08-17 | reverse complement strand
TTCTCTTGTAGTCTTCTCAGCTGCAATTTGTTCGGGGGTTTTTGCAGGAGCTTCCTTGATTTGATCAAGAGCTGATTTTGGCTGATTAGCTTTATTGAATGGATCAAGCAACGCTGTATTGAACTGGCTCTGTGATCCTACTTTTTTCAGGGGGTTTGTAGGATCATAAGCTGGAGTGGTTGGTTGGTTGAATGTAGTTGGCTTTGGGGCAGAAGGCTGGCTACGCACCTTTTCAAGCGCGCGCCTCTTTCGTTCTTCCTCATCTTCTTGGGCGAATTGCTGACGCTGACGAGCGTTCTCGTCTTTGTCCCACCAATCTAGCCCTGAGATAAACTTCTTGAAGAAGCCAGCCATAATTCACTCCTGTTTTTAAGCGGTTGCTACTAATCTTTTTCGTTTTTGCTCTTCTGTTTCTTTTTCATTATTTGCGTTCAAAGTATTGGGACCAGCAACAACGCCACCGTCCTGTACTTGGACTGTCATATCACCAGCACCAGCTAAGTAGCTTTCTAGCTCGCCAGGAGTAAATGCGGCTGCTTTAGCTGAGTAAGGAGTTGAAGCTACGCGAGTCTTTGAAGCGATTTCGTTGTTCAAACCACCAGCGCGTCCGAGCCAATCGGTTGCAGCTGCGGTGTTATCAACATCACCATAAAGCTCTGCCATTTTCTGATAGTAACTTTGTCGTTTGCTCGCGATAGAACCCTCAAGTGCTGTGGTCTGATTTGTTTTAGCAGTTTCAGCTTCTTTGCGTCGCTGCGCGTCCTCTTCGTCAAACCGTTCCCAAGCTTTGTTCAAGCCAGAGGCGTTTGTTGCGGCAGTCTCAGTTGCGCCACCAATATCTTGGTTAGCAGCAGTAGTAACCGCTTGATTTGCTAATTTACTACCATCACCGCTTAATGCACCGATCGAGCTAAGAACTCCGCGTAAACCACGAAGACCTTGAGCAGCTGAAGAAAGTGCGTTCTGCTTATTGCGCTGAAGATTCTGGGTGTTTGTGACGACACCTTCGTCATAATCTTCTTTTGTGTTACCACGCTCTACATCGTATTTGCCAATGAGTGAGTTGTAGCCTTCGTCAATGTTAGTCTTACCAACATTAAACTCAGTGTCAAGACTATCAATAGCTTGCTGAGTCGCGCCAACTGCGGCTTGGTTCAATACTTTTTGTGTTGTGGTCGGACCACTACTGCTAGTAGTAGTTGGTGCGGCCTGATCGCCACCTGGATTTGGGTCATCGATTCTTTGAGACTCAGCTGATAAATATTGAGCGTCAAATCCGTTGCCATAATCTTTAATTAACTTTCCAGCATTTTGGGTGCCGGAGTCAGTTTTGAACCAGACGTTGCCGTCTTGTCCTATCCAATATACTGTTCCTGCCATTGAGAAAACCCCCGTTTAGATTTCTGATTTTATAATAGCATAAACAAGAAGAAAAAAGCATAGACTAAATCAGTTCATTATGCTAGTAATCTGTCTCGATATAAACTTTAGCAACTTCAAGGTTTGCAGCAGCAGCTACAGCACCATTGTTCACTTCCGCTTTGAACGCCATACCGGTATTCACGGCTGGCAAATCCGTGTTATAGCTAGTGTCAAGGACGACTGCGCCATTGTGTAGGTTCGTGATACGGACATACAAATCAGATCCGTTTGGCGCAACGTACATAACCAAGTCGTAACCGTGAGACACATTAGATCGGGCCGCGTTCGTCGCACCCAAGTCAACCTTTGTCGCTGTGCCAGATCCATCATTGCGATAAAAGAACCAGTTACCCGTGTTGGCGTCGGTTGTGTCATACCCCATTCCACACATATTAACCAGCGCAGCGACAGAACCGGCGGTCGCGGCCAACGCACCAGTAGAAGCACAAAGGCCAACAAATAACTGTGAACCATTAAGATTGATGTTATGGCCTAGTTGTGCTCTGAAGAAGAATCCTCCATAACCGGCCGCATTACCTCTGAACCACTGAGTATAGGCGGTACGCATACCAGATAAGTTACCGGCGGTAGTAGATGTTGCAAAACGCTTGCGCCAAGTAGCTAACCAGGGGTTTGCACTAGCGATTGTTTGCTGAACAGACATCGTGGCAGCAGTAGTGAGTGTTCCGCCCCAAGCAGTAGGAGCTGTCGTTCCTGAAGCCGGTGCAACCATGAATACTGCATTACCATGCAGACCAACCTGTAAAACAGTGTCAATCCCAGCTGGCCCAATAATTTTTGGAAGGTGGCGACCGGCGATGGCTTTGGAATAAAGAGTCAAGCCTCCACTTGGAGCAGCTGGATCTGTGGTTGAAACAAGCTTAAGATTGCCACTATCTACCTCAATATTCGCCGCGCCAGCAAAACCACCGGCACCATCATTGTATTGGAGTTCATTTGCATTACCGCCAGGTGAACCAGAACCGCCACCAGGAGGAGTCGCGAATGTGCCGTCAGCACGAAGGAATGTCGTAGTCCCTCCGCCAGAAGCAGGGACTAGGCCTTTCGCACCAGAAGTGAAAGTATCTAAAAGAGCTGTTTGAGCAGCTACGTTTGCCGCAGTAAGCATATTACGCCCAGCGGTTGTCGCGTCACTAATTTGAGAAGCAGTCACGCTAGAAGCTGTAGCTAAGGAGCCAAGCCCCATTTGTGTTCTTGCCTGTGCTGGAGTTCGAGAAGCCCATGCGCTAGCTGTTGCCACCATGAAGTTATCTGTAGTTGGTGTAAGTCCAGCTATAGTCGTGAGATCGGCGTCGAGTGGTTGCTTGTTATCAAGAGCGGTCTGGGTGGCTGTGCTTATGGGTTTGTTGGCGTCGCTAGTGTTGTCTACATTTGATAAGCCCACATCTGATTTCGTCAACCCTAAAGCGGTCTTAACCTGAGAATAAGTTTTCTGGATCCAACCCGCGCCATCACTAGCTATCATTCCAGATGTCGCGCTATTCATTGCAGCAATAGCAGTCAGATCTGTATCTATGGGCTGTTGCTGGACGTTATCTACGTTCGATAAACCAACATCGGCCTTCACTAAGCCGAGCGCAGTTTTGAGTTGAGCATAGGTCTTTTTTACCCAACCAGCACCGTCACTTGCTATCGCGCCAGATGTAGAACTGTCTAACCCAGCTATGGCCGTAAGATCAGAATCAAGCGGTTGCTTCCCAGCAATGTCAGACTCCATAGTATCGAGGTTCACAGCCTGAGTAACCGTGATAAAGTCGGTTTTAGTTTTGATACCAGGAACATTATTTGCGTTTGTCTCAACAGTATCAAGATCAACTGCTTGCGTCACTGTAATGTGGCCAAGTTTTGTCTTTTCGGCGGCAGTAGCGAACTTGTTCGTGGCACCTTCAGTGATATCGTCGGTATCATCAACCGACTTCATAAATGCACCAGCAGCACCAACATTAGCTGCGTCAGTCACATCTGCGCCAGCCTCAATACCAGCAAGCTTCGATTCTTCAGCGGCAGTAAACCATTTATTCGTAACGCCTTCAGAAATATCATCAGTATCAAGGACTACTACACCAGTCTGGCCGTTTACAGAATCAACCGCACCGCCACCACTTCCGCCTGGCCCCCACTCAGTATCGTAATCAGCATTAGAAGATTTCTTGAGCACCTGTCCAGTCGTACCGCCAGCAGGGACGCCTTCACCAGCTGGGCCCTGAATCCCTTGCAAACCTTGTGGCCCGACCGGTCCAGCAGGGCCTTGCGGTCCTTCATCGCCAGGTACGCCTTGTACACCCTGAGGCCCAATATTTCCCTGCAAACCCTGTGGACCCTGAGGGCCTGTCGCACCTGTATCGCCAGTATCACCTTTTGGACCAGCGGGACCAGCAGGGCCTTGAATACCTTGAATACCCTGAGGACCAGTTGGCCCCTGATCACCGTCATCACCCTTCGGACCCTGAGGCCCAGTAGGTCCAGCGGGGCCAGTATCACCAGTGTCGCCCTTAACACCTTGAGGACCCTGTGGACCGGTTGCCCCTGTCGCTCCGGCGGGGCCTTGAGCTCCAGTGTCACCTTTATCACCCTTAGCACCAGAAGAAACATCACCCGTAATTGGCTGCCGTTCTACGATAGAAACCTGAATAGTAGCACCCGAATCTACGTTCGGTGCCACCTGTGCTCCATCAACTACATTGACGATGATGGTTGCATTTTCCATTATGTAGTCCTGTTGGTTGGGCTTCCGTCTATGGTCAACGTACCTTCGTCAACTTTATAAATTTCGCCATCAGCCTGTTCAACTTTAATGTCGTAATAATATTTGTTCGGCGCGACCGTTGCTGTGTCAGCCGGATCAAGCGTAATCGTCGCTTGGCCATTTGCGTCACCATCAGTAACATTCTTCAAGACAATAGCTGTCGCGTCGGTTGTGCTGGAGTCGAACTCTGTGCTTTTAACCGTAAAACGAACAGTAGCACCAACTAGAGATTGAGGAGTCCCGTTCCTTTTATACAACAAGCCAATCGTGAAGGTCGTGCCCCGATCCATTCTCAGTTTCCCCATTACAAACCTCCGTTTTATTTCTAATTTAATGATACTACAATCATTAGGATTATAACATCTTTTGTAGTTGTGAAATCACATCATCTATGTTATTAGCGTGGACAACCATGCCAGTGGACCATTCGGCAAATTTTTGAATCCGCTCTTTTTGCAACGGCTGATATGGCGACTTCTCTGTGGCCTTACACTCAAAGGCACCCCACCAGCCTTCCTTGAAAGCCCAAACATCAGGGGTGCCGACAGGAATACCTGGCACTACTGTGATCTTCATCACAAAGCAACCATTGTCCCGAAGGAATTTGATCAGTCTTTTTTGAACTTTTGCTTCCATGCGTCTGATATCTGCGGAGCCTCAATATAATACACTCCGTCCTTATTTTGCTTTGCCCCGTAAGGAGCTTCTAAAATGTAACTCGATAAATACATATCTTCACCTAGAATCCGAATGGTCTCGACGAGCTTGCCATCAATCTGATCAAACACTTCAGTAATCGCTTCAAAACGGCCACCCTCCGCAAGCTTAAGTAAGTTAGCCGCGATCACAGATTTCACGAGCGGAATATTCTTCCCCTGTTCTGACAAATCAACCTTCTTATCTATCGCTATTTCGGTTTCCTTTTTGCGCTCTAAAATCGCTCGCGTAACACTTCTCGGAGCCTCTGCCATTTTGCGTAATGTTTCTCGAAGGCTCATTGTTGCAGCAAGCACCTGTTCCTCTTCTGGCTCCGCCGGTTCTTCTTCTAATGTGTCAAAGGTTTCGGGCGTTGTGAGCAGGGCCGTTGGCCCGTCGGAGGTTGGGGGTCCGATAGCTACGGTTTTGGCGTGAGGGAACAAGATGAAGACCTTTGGGTACTCAACCTTAATTGGGGTTTCGACATTGCCGTCAACGCGAGCGATGGCAGTTTTGATCGCCCCAAGTTTACCCTCAGAACACACACGCACCAAAGACAGGATTGCGCCTTCATACCCCTTATAGTTTAAGTCGGTTTCAGCCTTGCAAAATTCGTCCCATTGCCAATCAATGACTTCGCGTAAGAACCCTCCAAGTTTTCCTCTGTCTTTGCTCATATTTTTACATTATCACACTTATGGTTCCGAGCGTTCTTGTTTTTTTCGATACGCTTGCATTTCGGGCACCGCCAGTATTTGCGACCCACACCGCGACGTTTCGTCGGATCAGCGTGAGTGATATGCCAATGCCTTCCGCATTTGTAGGGGATAAACTCTGACCCTGAGTGCCAACTCGTTTTCGCGGCAAAGACCGTTGCTTCGAATTCTGTGTCGTAAAACTTTTTGGTATCGCAAGTCGTAATCACCCCCGTGAATCCTTTCTACTATGATAATAAATCCTCCACTTCATTTTTGGTAGTGTCAATTTCGGTTACGCTTACATCGGCGACAATTTCAACACGAATTTCATCAACCTTTTTCCAAAGCTGTTGATGGATAGTTGTCTTGCCACCGACGTTAGTAGTAAGGTCGCGGATCTCATAGCCACCGCGTTTTGTTGGGTTATCTAATTTGTTGCGTTCCCACAATTTCTTTTCTGCGTCGACTCTTGCTTGTCGGCGCGCCACACTAAAAGTCGAAATCAAGTTCGCCAGCGTCGACTGCTTTTTCACCGTTGCCACTCCATTCCTTCAAGATATCTTCTTGACCATTATCTATTTTGTCTACTTCAGCTTCACTATCGCTGGCTTGATATAGCCCAAGTCGGCCATCTACCTTCACCAGCTCTGGGTAACTTGCGGCACCCTTGAGGTACATTTTCATTCCCTTGCCAGACTCATCGCGGGCAGATCGACGGATAAAGCCTTTCTCGTCCATAGCACGACGCAATACATTAATCGAACTCGGTTTGTAGCCGTTTTCTTGGCACCAGTTCGAGTAGTCGGTTTCAAGCAGACGGAAGTTAGAAAAACCATAAATGTCATTAGCCACCAAATCGTCAGCATATGTCTGTGCGGTGTTGGCCTCAGTATCGTATTTCTCTTTCATCTGAAGTGTCGTGTCAGAGAAGATGTACTCATACTTTTGCTCTTTCAATAACTGAGCATACTTGAGCACTTCGCCTAAAAATCGTGCGATGAATTTCTTGGTAAATGTTTTGTCTTCGAAGGTTTCATCGGGGGTGAAGCGGTTGTTAAAAGGTATAACCAGTGTCCTTCGCCGCGCCCCGTAACTTTTATCGCCGAACGTGGGAATATTGTTCGCAGAAAAAATATGGTGAACATTACCCTCAATCTCGACCATATCTTGCGAGTGGAATTTGTGGACACTAAAACTCTCATGCGTCCCGATCGATTTATATGTACGCGTATCCTCAACGAAACCTTCTGAGGATTCTTTGCAGATGTTTGCCAATTTCCCGTTGAGCTGCGGGGTATCTCGCTCATCTTCAAGCTGCTTAACCGTAATCTCGGTAAGGTAATTCCCAAAAATTTTATAGAGGAGGTGTACGAGTGTGGATTTGCCGTTAGCTCCACCACCGAGATACCAAATAACACCAGTCGGTTTTTTGTCCATAATAATCGGCGCAACCGATTGCATAATATCATCGTAAACTCCTTTGTCCCCGCAAGCGAGATCCATTATAAATGGTATTCGATCCTCACCACCGACCGGCTCTGAGTCCACTCGGTACACACAATCTTCTGCCGAAATGTCGTCGGTCCAGTCAATAGTTTTCATGTCCCAGACACGACCACCGAACGCGATATATTGGGCCTTGTCGCTCATGTCTTGGGCCGTCGTCCGGAATAAGTGCTCAAGATCTGACACGGCCGATTTGTTCAGGCCATCACCGAAATTCTTATAGCAAGCTTCAGCGAATTTGTCGCTCGTGAGATCAACCCACTTGCCCTCTTCTTCAATAATTGTCGCACCCTTGAACCTGGCAATTCTATTTTTTCGGCGCAAGATCTCAGCACGAATCTGCTTGACCGGCTTCCGTTCGTCTGTTTGTTTGTCGATCTCGTTCATAGCCGCACTCTTTTCATGTCACCCTCAAGCATATCAGCTGCCCGAGCCCAATCTCTTGGGACTCGAATGGGGTGACGAAGTATTGCTATCCAGCCAGCGAGCCAGTAAGTGAGCTTCAATTTCTGGTGATTTTTATTCGCCATTTCTACCCTCCGTTTAGTTTTGTTTGCACGACGCCTTTGCGTTGAGTCGTGTTATTACGATAAGCAATTTTTCTTACAGACACAAGCCCCCACATATGGTAGTAACGAGCGGTAGTTAGACGCTAGACCCCTGCAACTTCACGCAATTTCGCAATATTATAGCCACAAAATCCAATGCCATTTTCTGAGTTATACACAAGCGGGACTGAAAACCCAAATCGCTTGGACAGCTGGGCGTAGTCGTCACCCTCAGCCTCACGAACCTCATACTCTACTTTGATGTGGTCATAATATTTCATAACTTGTGGACAGTACACGCAACCAGGTCGCTTAAAAATGTAGATCATAAAACCTTACCCTCTCTTATATATGGTATCTGCATACGAATCGCTTCAATGGCAGCCTTGCCAACCATGCGTTCAGTATCGTAAGTCCGAACGTGCTCCATTGCCTCTTCGACTGCAAAACAAAACGTGTCAATCGCCTCAATCGGATCGGCCATTCTTTCTCTGTGCATAATTGATCGCACTCGACGCGCCATAAAGATATCGATCACCGGCACACCTGGCACGTTCTTGTGAAGTTCTCGGTGCACATCGTCGTCCATCGCCACAATCAACCCGCTCTTCCGACGGATAAATTTCGTGTCCTCCCCTGACTCCCATTGCCGACCATGATGGATTATGTGGTGGTTGTGGAGTCGTTCGTGCATATCAGCAAGCCTCCGGCGGTTCGGGTAATTCAAACAAGGCGCCCTGAGCTGGGTCGCGAGGCCGTAGTGGTATCACGCGGGCCAGTGAGTCAGTGGCAAAGCGAGCTGCCGACTCAATCCCAAGCTTCTCAAGATCGGCGTGGCCAGCCTCAATTCGGTCCCAAGTATACGCCATCACATTTTCCAACTCACCATCACTCAATCGGGCAAGATCCATTTTCACCCCATTGATCCTCTGAATATTCCGCTCCATAACAGGCAACCCCCTTCAAGTTTTTAGCTGTATAAATTTAATATAGCAATAGCATAATCAAACGGCAATACGGTTCGCTAAAAGAAAAAGAACCAGCTCCGAAGAATTGGTCCTTTTCAGTAGTGTGAGGTATGAGCCCCTCTTGCTGTTTTTCTAGTAGACATTTACGAACTGTTCGCGGCAGCCAGCCTACTAATTCAATAATAGCACAGCTTCGCATGTGTTCTAGTCGAACAACATAAAATAAAGTGCAGACTAGAGGGGGTGGGCACCGCTAGTCTGCGTCTCTATTATATCAGATATATTATGTCATAAAATGGGGAAAATGCAAAAGGGTGATTTTGCAAAAAATTTGCGGGCGGGACGCTATAAGCGTGTACGGGACGACCCACACCACCCACCCCCCCACCCTCCACCACATCGCGCCACACACCACGACCCACCAGACCCACCCACCCGCGCGCGCGATCATACTATTGACACGCACCACACATATATATATCGCGTCATCTCTGTTACGCACCTATGTTATGTCGCACAACATATATTGTGCGACGCACTCCACCTCTGTTAATGTCTAGCCATGTTCAATACGTTGTATAATATGCGTTTTTTTGTAGACACTTAGCACTCAGTATTAATAATAAATTTATCTATATATGTTTTTATTTTTTTTTAGAATAGTGACACTGTAAGTGTCTACAAACACCACTACTGTTATTTGCGCGCTTTGTAGACATCACACCACCTCTGAAAACCCCCAAATTCATACTGTTGTAATTCTTACTGATTCTGTAGACACTTGCAACTGTCTACAAACTATTATTTTTTACAACACTATTTTTCTATCTTGTCAGGCCATATTCTGCCATATTCAGTATTGACAAATATTATCACATTTGATACGATACTTGCAGATCGACGCAACGATCACCAGAAACAACCGCATAACATTATAAGCGACTGGGACAACCGCGAAGATCAACACAATATCAATAATGATCTGATCACTTCTGTACTGCGAAATGTTGCAGTAGACCTACGAAGCGACACGAAGCGACAAACTGGCACTACCTCACAACAGTACAGGCGCGATCAGATCATAAGCAATACGACCCTTGAAAGGAGTTAGTAGCTATGGACAAGTATCAAAAATTAGTACGGGATCTTATTGAAGATCACATTCAAGATGTTATGTATTGGGACAACACGAAGACACGAGCGGAAGTGCTCAAGGATCTGTCAGAAGATCACGAAGATGTTTTTGGCAATTTGACGGGATCAAGGACTTGCAACACTTGGGAAGCACAGAAGTTTATTGACGAATCAGGCGCGATCTGGGACGACGATATTCTGGATCTGTTCGCGGGACTCGGTGACGATTATTTCACAGAGACTCTTAAGCGCGGAGCTGAAACACTAGATGTTGTGATCTGCGAATTAGTAGCTGATCAGGTGATCTATGAAATGGCCGAAGCGGAAGGAGTGGAGCTGTAATGTCTGACTCTAAAACTGCACAATATATAGCATTAATTTTGACAATACAAGGAGTGAATCTGTAATGCGTAAATTCACAACTGAGCACACAGTATATAAATTTGAAGAGTTGAGCGAAGAAGCACAACAGAAAGCGATTGAAAACAATTACGATATAAATGTTGACTATTACTGGTATTATGATGAAATACTAGAAGAAATAGCGTCTGATTACGGTGTGAATCTGATCTGGAGCGATCTCTGTTTTGATCTGGATCGTGGATCATACCTGTACATGGATAATCACGATCACGGACGCTCGGGACAAACTAGCGACATTGAAGACGCTCACAAGTTTTTGAAGCGCGCTGGCCTCGATCTACGGACTCGGGACGCTCGCGAACTATTAGACAACGGGATCTCACTAGCAACGAAACACTACGGAGGCGGTGACGGCCGAAATTATATCGACACGAACTATGCTGATGTATCAGACGAAACGGATCAGAAGTTACAGAACACGATCGACGAATTATGTGATCGACTTCGAACACTGTTACGCGACGACTACGAATATCGCACCTCTGAAGAAGCGATCCGCGAAACTCTGATCGAAAATGAATATGAATTTTACGAAGACGGAAGGAGTGCTTAAAATGGACAATTTGATTAAAGTTGCGATCGATAATCGCGATCTAGCGTATACGATCGATACTTATGGAATGTTTACTGGTGACAGTGTAGCAGAATCGGAAGCTGAACATTATCGCGACGAATTTGATTTGACAGAAGATGAATGGCGCGAAATAGGTTTTGACTATGATCACGCGGGTATTGTGAAGGATCTTGCAAGCGCAAGCGTGAATATATTGTGGAATGAACTCAAGGGAGCTATTGTGCACGATATCACGATCGACAAAACAGGATCACCGCAATTCTACAATTACACGACGGATCACTATGTTGCGAACTGGACTGTGAATGTTGATCAGCTGGAAGCGTATATTAGAAACTGTAAAGAGGAATTTGACAAGTTCGTATCTGAAGAATGGGCGGTCAAATATACTGACGCCGTTATGGATCAC
>JACCDR010759303.1_pt1 | contig 11145 bp, 12 predicted proteins | sample 7446431 | NCBI WGS metagenome assembly JACCDR01 (sample SAMN15323443, study PRJNA562643) | freshwater metagenome | isolation source: river surface water | place: USA:Blue River Watershed | collected 2017-08-17 | reverse complement strand
TCGGTCATGGTCAGGACTCCTAGATTCCTAAAAAACTTGCAACGTTTGGTTTAGCCCCAAAGCAAAAGGCCCGCTGCGAGTGCATACGGGCCTTGTGGGGTTTGCGCGTGCGCTACCAACTCCGCCCATTGGGGGATAGAAGCAGTAGGACCAGCGAAAAATTTGTCATGCGTCGAATTTAGCACAAAGAAAAACCTTTTGTGCATTGAGGTGTCTTATTTGTGCAAACCTGCTTCATCCGGCTCATCCGTCGAAGTGCTGATTACGCTGGTTTGCATGCCTTTGGCACGGCGCCATGCATACAAGCCATAGCCACTCAAGCCATAAAACATGAACAAGGCAAACAACACAATCGGTGGATGGATGGTGATCACAGCAATGGTCAAAGCCAGCAACACAATCACCACAAACGGTACGCTTTGCTTCATCTGCACATCTTTGAAGCTGTAAAACGGCACGTTGGTGACCATGGTCAAGCCGGAATACAAACACCAAGCAAACATGGGCCACGCCACTTCAGGTCCAGAAATGCCCATCTCCGTCATCAGCCACATAAAGCCCATGACCAGTGCCGCAGCCGCAGGCGAAGGCAAGCCTTGGAAGAAGCGCTTATCCACCACGGCCGTGTTGACATTGAAACGAGCCAATCGCAAAGCAGCGCAAGAAATATAGACAAATGCAGCCACCCAGCCCCAGCGACCCAAGCCTTTGAGGGCCCACTCGTATGAAATCAAAGCGGGTGCAGCGCCGAAAGAAACCATATCGGCCAGCGAGTCCATTTGCTCACCAAAGGCACTTTGCGTGTTGGTCATACGCGCCACACGGCCATCTAGGCTATCGAGCACCATGGCGCAAAAGACGCCAATGGCCGCCAGTTCGTAATTGCCATTCATGGCCATCACGATGGCGTAGAAGCCGCCAAACAAAGCGGCCAAGGTAAACAGGTTGGGCAACACATAGACGCCCTTGCTGGGCTTGCGTGGCACAAATTCTTCTGTTTGATCTTGTTGTTCTGACATTCGTAGAGCTCCGAAAAGTAGACCTAGAGTGTAAGCCCTACGTCAAGTGCTCACAAAAAAGACAAAGGCCACCGAAGTGGCCTTTGTCTGAGCAAAAAAGCGTGTGTTTAGTTGCGGGTTTGGTCAACCAGCTTGTTCTTGGAAATCCAAGGCATCATGGCGCGCAATTTTTCACCCACGATTTCGATGGAATGCTCAGCATTCAAACGACGACGTGCAGTCATGCTTGGATAGTTGGTCTTACCTTCCAAGATAAACATCTTGGCGTATTCGCCAGTTTGGATGCGTTTCAAGGCAGCACGCATGGCTTCGCGTGATTGCTCGTTGATCACTTCAGTGCCCGTCACGTACTCGCCGTACTCGGCGTTGTTCGAGATCGAGTAGTTCATGTTGGCGATACCACCTTCGTACATCAAGTCAACGATGAGTTTCAACTCGTGCAAGCACTCGAAGTAAGCCATTTCAGGAGCGTAGCCAGCTTCAGTCAATGTTTCGAAGCCCATCTTCACGAGTTCAACAGCGCCACCGCACAACACGGCTTGCTCACCGAACAAGTCGGTTTCTGTTTCTTCTTTGAAGTTGGTTTCAATGATGCCGCCTTTGCCGCCACCGTTGGCCATGGCATAGCTCAAAGCCAAGTCACGGGCTTTGCCAGACTTGTCTTGGTACACAGCGATCAAAGATGGCACGCCGCCGCCTTTGAGGTATTCAGAGCGCACGGTGTGGCCTGGGCCTTTTGGTGCGACCATGATCACGTCCAAGTCTGCGCGGGGCACGACTTGGTTGTAATGCACGTTGAAACCGTGAGCAAACGCCAAAGTAGCGCCTTGCTTCATGTTGGGCGCGACGTTGTTGTTGTACACCTCTGGGATGTTTTCGTCTGGCAACAAGATCATGACCAAGTCAGCAGCTTTCACCGCATCGTTGACTTCCATCACGGTCAAACCAGCTTTGGCCACTTTGTCCCATGAAGCGCCGCCTTTGCGCAAACCGACCACGACTTTGACGCCGCTTTCGTTCAAGTTTTGGGCGTGTGCATGGCCTTGTGAGCCGTAGCCGATGATGGCCACTGTTTTGCCTTTGATGAGGGACAGATCACAATCTTTGTCGTAAAAAACTTTCACAGGGTTCTCCTAAAAAATACTTTGAAAAGGGTTGGGGTTCAAACGCGCAAGATACGTTCGCCGCGGCCAATGCCACAAGCGCCCGTGCGAACGGTTTCAAGAATTGCGCTGCGGTCGATCGCTTCTAAGAACGCATCGTTCTTAGACAGGTCACCCGTCAACTCAATGGTGTAGCTCTTCTCGGTCACATCAATGATGCGGCCACGGAAGATATCGGCCATGCGTTTCATCTCTTCACGCTCTTTGCCAACGGCACGTACTTTAACAAGCATCAGCTCGCGTTCGGTATAGGCACCTTCGGTCAAGTCGACCACTTTGACCACTTCAATCAGACGGTTCAAATGCTTGGTGATTTGTTCAATCACCTCGTCTGAACCATGCGTTTGAATGGTCATGCGTGACAAACTGGGGTCTTCGGTCGGCGCGACCGTCAGAGATTCAATGTTGTAGCCACGGGCAGAGAACAAACCCACCACGCGCGACAAAGCGCCGGGTTCGTTTTCGAGCATCAGGGAAATGATGTGTTTCATGTTGTCGTCCTTCCCGTTCACAGGTCTTCGCTACCGAGCAGCATTTCGGTGATGCCCTTGCCGGCCTTGACCATCGGGAACACGTTCTCGGTGGGGTCGGTACGGAAGTCGATGAAGACCGTACGATCTTTGAGACGACGTGCTTCACGCAAAGCGGGCTCGACATCTTCGGGGCGCTCAATCAACATGCCCACGTGACCGTAGGCTTCAGCCAACTTCACGAAGTCAGGAATAGCATCCATGTAGCTGCTGCTGTAGCGACCTTCGTATTCGATTTCTTGCCACTGACGCACCATGCCGAGGTATCGGTTATTGAGTGCCAAGACCTTGATGGGCGTGTTGTATTGGAAGCAGGTTGAGAGTTCTTGGATACACATTTGTACCGAGCCCTCGCCCGTCACGCAAAACACTTCGCTGTCAGGCTTGGCCAGTTTGATGCCCATGGCGTAAGGAATGCCCACACCCATGGTGCCCAAGCCACCAGAGTTGATCCAACGGCGAGGCTCATCAAAGCCGTAGTACTGCGCAGCCCACATTTGGTGCTGGCCCACATCGGAAGTGATGTAAGTGTCAGTGCCCTTGGTCATGTTGTGCAAAGTCTCAATGACGTATTGCGGCTTGATGACCGTGGTGTTTTCGCGGTCGTACTTCAAGCAATCACGCTTGCGCCACGCCTCGATGGTTTCCCACCAACCCGCCAATGCGCCTGCGTCAGGCTTCAAACCGGATTCTTTGATCATGTCGATCATCTCGACCAGCACATCTTTCACATCGCCCACGATTGGGATGTCGACTTTCACGCGTTTAGAAATGCTCGAAGGGTCGATGTCAATGTGGATGATCTTGCGTTCGTTTTGCGCAAAGTGCTTGGGGTTACCAATCACGCGATCGTCAAAACGAGCGCCAACGGCCAGCAACACATCGCAGTTTTGCATGGCGTTGTTAGCTTCCATCGTGCCGTGCATGCCCAACATGCCCAAGAACTTCGGAGCGCTGGCAGGGTAAGCGCCGAGGCCCATCAAGGTGTTGGTCACGGGGTAACCCAGCATGTCGACCAAGGTGCGCAATTCTTGCGAGGCATTGCCCAACAACACACCGCCACCGGTGTAGATGTAGGGGCGCTTTGCCGCCATCAACAGTTGCAAAGCCTTGCGAATTTGACCGCCGTGGCCTTTGCGCACGGGGTTGTATGAGCGCATTTGCACTTCAGCTGGATAGCCTTCGTACGTGGTCTTCTTGAAAGACACGTCTTTTGGAATGTCCACCACCACAGGACCAGGGCGTCCGCTGCGTGCGATGTGGAACGCTTTTTTCAGCGTCAAGGCCAAGTCGCGAACGTCTTTGACCAAGAAATTGTGTTTGACGATGGGTCGCGTGATGCCAATGGTGTCGCACTCTTGGAAGGCATCCAAGCCAATCGCGTGCGTGGGCACTTGACCGGTGATGATCACCATAGGAATGCTGTCCATGTAGGCCGTGGCAATACCAGTCACGGCGTTCGTTGCGCCTGGGCCAGAAGTGACCAAAGCGACACCTACATCACCCGTCGCACGTGCATAGCCGTCGGCTGCGTGCACGGCCGCTTGCTCGTGACGAACCAGCACGTGTTGAATCGTATTTTGGTTGTAAAGCGCGTCGTAAATGTAGAGAACTGAGCCGCCGGGGTAACCCCAGATGTGCTTGACATTTTCAGCTTGCAGGGCTTTGACGAGAATCTCGGCGCCCATCAGTTCTTGTGCTTGACCGCCAGCGGCGGTTGCGGAATGCGATTCCGACTTTGTGTTATCCATTTTTTGTACCTTTTAACCTGAGTGAATTTCGTCAACGAAAAACCTTGGGTGCTTCTTGGCGAACCCTTGTGGGGCAGCATCGAAACTTTGGACCTTCAGCCATAGACGCATGGTTCGCGCCGGACCCAGACCCGTTTGCCTTTTTTGTCGAATTGCAGCCTGCGATTATGGCACTAACCCACGCCCTGTTGAGACTTAAGCAAACAATATCCCTTGGCACGTGCATAATCGCGTCCGATTCAAACTTGAACACACCCTCAGTGGCCACCGAACAAGAACTGTCAGACTTTCTGAAAAGCGTTGAGAAGCGAGCCTTCAAACGCTCGGTCTACCACGTTCGCGATGAAGAGGCCGCCTTAGACATTGTGCAAGACAGCATGATGAAACTCGCCGAGCACTACGGCGACAAGCCCGCCGCAGAGCTGCCCATGCTGTTTCACAGAATTCTGTCAAACACCACCCTTGACTGGTTCAGACGCAACAAAACCCGCAAAGCCCTGTTTAGCAACTTCAGCGACTTCGACTCAGACAAAGATGATGGCGAATTTGATCTTTTAGAGGCTTTGGCCGTCGACAACCACAGCCAAACCACGCTAAGCGCCGAAGACAACTTTGCCAGCATTGCCAATGTCCACGATATTGAGGAAGAAATACAAAATTTACCAGCACGTCAACGGGAAGCCTTCCTGCTGCGTTATTGGGAGGATCTAGATGTTTCCGAGACAGCTGCAACCATGGGCTGCTCTGAAGGAAGCGTCAAAACACACTGCTCTCGGGCTGTTTTAGCGCTCAGCAAAGCGCTCAAAGGAAAAGGGATTCAACCATGACACACACTGCAAATACCCAAGATGAATTTGGCTTGCGCATTGCTGCCCGTCTGAATTCAGCCAGCCTTGACCTGCCCCACGACATTTCAGAGCGCCTGCGCGCTGCCCGAACCCGCGCCGTAGCTGCTCGCTTGAAACCACAAGCCCGTCTGCAAACCAGCACGGCTGTCAGTCACCAAAATGGTGCGGCGCTGCTTAATTTCGGCGGCGACGAAGGCCTTAACTTCTGGAGCCGTTTGGCATCCTTGCTACCCTTGATCGCCTTGGTTGCGGGTTTGGCCATGATTCAAAACATCATGGATGACGATGGCGCCAATGAACTGGCCGAAATCGACTCAGCCTTGCTCATGGACGATCTGCCGCCCGATGCCTATGCTGACGCTGGCTTTTTGCAATTCTTGAAAAACCCCATCACCCAAGAGTCTGCGGACTAATTTTGAACCTCATGCGCTTGCCCCACGCCCTTTTACCTGCTTTAGTGCTTCAACTCCTCGTGGGTACAAGCCTATTAGGCATCAGCGCGCCCAGCATCGCCCAAAACACCACAACCTCGCAAGCGCCCAGCCTACCCGGCCGACCTTTGTGGTCTGACTTGACCGAGGCACAGCAACAAGCACTCGCCCCCCTGTCTGAACAGTGGCCCACCATGAATGAGCCACACAAGCGCAAGTGGCTGGCTTTGTCTCAAAACTTCTCTCAGCTCTCCGCCGATGGCCAAGTCACCTTGCAAAGCCGCATGCTCGAATGGGCGGCACTTAGCCCCCAAAAACGTGCCGCTGCCCGCCTGAATTTCGCTGGCGTGCAGCAACTGCCTCAAGACGACAAAAAAGCCAAGTGGGAGGCATACCAAGCCTTGTCACCAGAAGCCAAACGCAAACTCGCAGCCCAACAGCCGCAAGCTGTGACAGGTGCAGCGCCTGTGGCCAAACCTGTCGCAGCCAGCAAATTGGTGCTGCCCCCCGCCGCCACAGCCAACAAACCCCTGCCCCGTATCGCCACGGATCAGCTAGCCCCTATCACACTGCTGCCTCAGGCCGCAACACCAGTCACAGCGCCAGCAGCCTCAGCGCCTGCACCAGCCACCAGCTCCGCTGAAAGCACAGAAACCTCCCAATGAGCTTGGAAGTCATGGCCCCCAGCCTGCGTCGCCGCATGGCTTGCTGGCTCTACGAGGGCCTGCTTTTATTTGGCGTGCTCTTCATCTCGGGCTATTTGTTCAGCACCCTTAGTCAATCTCGCCATGCGCTAGACAACCGCCATGGTTTGCAGGCCTTTTTGTTTTTGGTGGTCGGCATTTATTTCACATGGTTTGGTCACAAAGGCCAAACCTTGGCCATGAAAACTTGGCATATCCGTGTGGTCGATGCACATGGCCAAGCCCTGACCCAACAACGGGCCTTGATTCGCTACCTCCTCAGCTGGATTTGGTTCCTGCCGCCTTTGGCCATCATTGCGCCATATGCCCTCAGCGGCGGTGAAACGGTTGTGCTGCTTTTTGGATGGGTTGCCATATGGGCCTTGCTGAGTCGTTTTCATCCGCAGCGCCAGTTTTGGCACGATGCATTGGCGGGCACACGCTTGGTCAATGCGCAGCCTGCTGAACCAAAAAAACCCAAGGTCTAAGCGTTACAGTTACTCACATGAGTGCAAATCCACAAAAAAACAGAACCGGCTTAAACCGCGTTTGGCACGCCTTCGGCTACTCCCTCAGCGGACTTCAAGCGGCGTGGCATGAGAAAGCGTTTCGCCAAGAAGCCATTGGCTCATTTGTATTGGTCCCCCTGTCCTTCTACGTGGGAAACACTTGGCTCGAAATAGCTTTGCTGGCTGGAACTGTGCTTCTCGTCATGATTGTTGAATTGCTCAACACGGGCATTGAATCGGCCATCGACCGCATCGGCCCCGAATGGCATGAGTTGGCCAAGCGCGCCAAAGACACAGGCAGTGCTGCCGTGCTGTTGAGCTTGTTGCTGTGCATCGCCGTTTGGGCTGCAGCCATTCACGCCAACTTCTTCGCTTGAAAGCGTCCATGACCTCCCCTGCTTTTTCCGTGTGCGTTTACTGCGGCTCGCGCAATGGCACGCAGCCTGAATATGCCGAGGTAGCCCGCCAAGTGGGCACGTGGATTGGTCAGCACAACGGCCAGTTGGTGTACGGCGGCGGTAACAACGGTTTGATGGGCATCGTGGCCCAAGCCACAGCCGATGCGGGCGGTCGTGTGGTGGGCATCATCCCCAAAGCACTACAAACCAAAGAAAACACACGCACAGCCTGTACCGAACTGCATGTGGTTGACACCATGCACGAGCGCAAGCACATGATGGCCGAACGTGCCGATGTATTCTTGGCCTTGCCCGGCGGCATCGGCACCTTTGAAGAATTTTTTGAAGTCTGGACGTGGCGTCAGCTGGGTTACCACGACAAACCCATTGGCCTACTCAACACGCAAGGTTATTACGACGGCTTGCTGCAGTTTGCGCAAAACAGCGTGATCCAAGGCTTTTTGAACGACTGGCAAATGGACCTGATTCGCAGCGGCGCAGAACCCACAGCCTTGCTGCAAGAACTGGTACAAGCTGCAGGCTTCACACCTGAACCTAAACTGGCCGACCTCTAAAAGCGACTAAAAGCATAAAAGCAGCGCACATAAAAAAGCCGCAGCCCTTACAGGCTGCGGCTTTTCTATTTCAAAAACGAAGTCTTTGCTGGCGAAATTAAACTGCGGCCTCGTCCAACTCACCCGTACGGATGCGCACCACACGCTCCACAGGCGTGATGAAAATTTTGCCGTCACCAATCTTGCCCGTGCGTGCTGCGCGCACGATGGCGTCGACGCAGTTGTCGACGTCAGCGGCCTTCACGGTCACTTCGATCTTGACCTTGGGCAAGAAGTCGACCACGTACTCAGCACCACGGTACAGCTCGGTGTGACCTTTTTGACGACCAAAGCCTTTGACCTCGGTCACAGTCAAGCCCGTCACACCACATTCGGCGAGTGCTTCGCGCACTTCTTCAAGTTTGAATGGTTTGATGATGGCGGTGATTTGCTTCATGTTCAAAGTCCTTGGAATCAATGGAGAGGCCCGTATTTAGGCGCGGAATTTATTGGTTATAGGATAACGCCAATCTTTACCGAAACTTCGGTGCGTGACGCGAATTCCCACAGGAGATTGGCGGCGTTTGTACTCATTCAGACGAATCAGGCGGGTGACCTTCTCCACATCGGCACGCGCAAAGCCTGCGGCGATGATGTCTTCAGAGCTTTGGTCGTTCTCCATGAAGCGCGACACGATCTCGTCCAACACCTCATACGGCGGCAAACTGTCTTGGTCGGTTTGGTCGGGGCGCAGCTCAGCACTGGGCGGGCGTGTGATGATGCGCTCTGGGATGGGCTCAGCGCCCGTGCCATACGGGTCGTGGGCATTGCGCCAACGCGCCAGCTTGAACACCAAGGTCTTGGCCACGTCTTTGATGACTGCAAACCCCCCGGCCATGTCGCCGTACAGCGTGCAGTAGCCTGTGGCCATTTCGCTCTTGTTGCCAGTAGTCAGCACGATGGAGCCAAACTTATTGGACAAAGCCATCAACAGTGTGCCGCGAATACGGGCTTGGATGTTTTCTTCTGTGCTGTCGAGCTGCGTGCCTTCAAAGTCAGCCTTGAGCGAACCCAAGAACGCCTCAAACTCCGGAATGATGGACACGTCGTCGTAGCGCACCCCCATTCGCTTGGCCATGTCGCGGGCATCGACCCAGCTGATTTCAGCAGTATATGGCGACGGCATCATGACGGTACGCACCTTATCAGCGCCCAAAGCATCCACCGCAATGGCCAACACCAAGGCGGAATCGATACCGCCGGATAGGCCCAGCAGCGCGCCAGGAAAACCGTTTTTACCGATGTAGTCACGCACGCCCAGCACCAAGGCGTGCCACAAGTCGGCTTCAAGCGAACCATCGTCGGCAACTTCGCCCGAAAGATGCGGCGTAACTGGCACACGCGCAGCGCCCTGCCCCTGCGGCAGATCATTACCTCGCGTCACAGTCACCTCAAACGAGGTCGCTTCAAAGCTAGGCGCACGCGCAGCCAACGCACCGTCGGCATTCAACGCAAACGAACGGCCTTCAAACACCACCTCGTCTTGGCCGCCCACCAAATGGGCGTAAATCAAAGGCAAACCCGTGGCTTGCACACGGCCACGCATGGCTTGCTCGCGCTCATCACCTTTGCCCACATGAAATGGCGAAGCGTTGATGACTGCCAACAGCTCAGCACCCGCTGCTTTGGCGTCAGCCGCAGGGGCGTCAAACCAAGCGTCTTCACAAATCAGCAGGCCCACTTTTGTGCCAGCCACGTCAAACACGCAAGGCTTGTCGCCCGCCACGAAATAGCGACGCTCGTCAAACACTTGGTAGTTTGGCAGCTCGCGCTTGGCATACTCGGCCACCACTTGGCCCTCGCACACCACACTCGCCATGTTGAAGCGGCGCTGCACCGATACCGAACGTGTGCGCTCGTCGCCGCCCGATGGGTGGCCCACCACCACATGCAAGCCCTTTAACCCGCTCAAAGCGGTGGACACCGTTTTCAAGGCATCATCACAGGCCTTGATGAATGAGGGGCGAAGAAACAAATCCTCGGCGGCATAACCGCACAGCGACAGCTCGGGCGTGAGCACCAAACGCGCACCGTCTTGATAGGCAGAGGTGGCGCAATCGATGATTTTCTGGGCGTTACCCGCCATGTCGCCCACCACGAAATTCAACTGAGCAACACAAATTTTGAGAGTCATGGCAGCAGGCACATCGTCCAAAGTAAAACAGGTCTAAAAACAAAATGGATTATGTCATTCGCGTCCACACAAGCCCGCTCGATATCCCTGCCGCGGCATGGGATGCTTTACTGGCCCAACAAGATGCGCCCTCGCCTTTCATGCAGCACGCTTATCTGGCTGCCCTGCACACCAGCGGCAGCGCCACGCCAGACACGGGCTGGACACCTCAGTTTGTGTCGCTCTGGCTGGGTGACACCTTAGCCGCCGCCAGTGCGCTCTACATCAAAGACCACTCATACGGCGAATACGTGTTTGACTGGGCGTGGGCCAACGCCTATGCCGACCACGGCCTGAACTACTTTCCTAAAGCCACGTGTGCCGTGCCCTTCACGCCCGTGCCAGGCTCACGCTTGTTGGCCATCGATGCGGCAGCACGTCAAGCCTTGCTTCAAGCCATGCTGGATGTGGCCCAACAACACCAACTCTCGTCCTTGCACCTGCTTTTCACCAGCGCAGCAGACCGCGCCGCTTGCGATGCGCTCGGTCTGATGCAACGCCAAACCGTGCAGTTCCATTGGCACAACGCCACGCCGCAGGGCCAGCGCTTTGACAACTTCGACGCTTTTTTAGCCAGCCTCTCCCAAGAGAAACGCAAAAAAATCAAACAAGAACGCCGCCGCGTGGCCGATGCTGGCGTGACATTTCGTACGTCGGTGGGGGCCGACATCAGCAGCGCGGACTGGGACTTTTTCTACCAGTGCTACGAGCGCACCTACCTCGAACACGGCAATGCGCCCTACCTGAGCCGCGCCTTCTTTGAACACATGCAGCACGACATGCCGCACAACTGGGTGCTCTTTGTGGCGGAGCGGGAAGGTGTCGCGATAGCAAGCAGCTTGGTGGCGGTGCAAGGACTGGGCACGACTGAGGCCATAGCCTATGGCCGCTACTGGGGCGCTTTAAAGCGCGTGGACTACCTGCACTTTGAGGCTTGCTACTACCAGCCACTGAGCTGGTGCATTGCCAACGGCGTGCAGCGCTTTGAAGGCGGCGCGCAAGGCGAACACAAAATGGCCCGCGCCC
>JACCDR010045811.1_pt1 | contig 11145 bp, 8 predicted proteins | sample 7446431 | NCBI WGS metagenome assembly JACCDR01 (sample SAMN15323443, study PRJNA562643) | freshwater metagenome | isolation source: river surface water | place: USA:Blue River Watershed | collected 2017-08-17 | reverse complement strand
ATTTCCTGTATTATTATTTCCTGTATTATTATTAACATTTTTATTATCTTTATTATCGGTTTTAGACTTATTAGTTTTACCATTATTATTTTTTTCTTTTTTTGTTTTTGTATTTTCTTCTTCATTTATATTTTCATCATTATCTTCATTTCCAAATTTTTCTTCTGTAATTTCTCTATACTCATTGTTACTACTATCTATATCATTATTCTCATGATTACCAGCACTTTCAGAATAACCTAATTTTTTTGCTACTATTTTAAATGCATTTTCTAGATCGTTTGCTACTCTGTCTAATTTGAAAAGATCACTACGAAGATCAAATTTTCCAAGATTTAAATAATATTCCATTTTCTATTTTAAAAAAAAAAAATTCATTTTTTTATATATTAAATTTATATGGTTTAGTTATGAATTTTATTTTAACACCAAGTCCTTCAAATATATTAATGACTAAATGAGAACTAAATCTAGTAGGAAATTTAATAATATTAGCATTAGGTCCACAGAAATTACATATACTTATACCTTCATCTTCATTAGCAACTGCTCTGTAGCCACAGTTACGACATAAATATATATTAATACCGTCACAATCATTATAAAATTTTGTTGTTAAAAATCTTACACAACCATGACTATATAAACAATCTTTTTCCATTTCACCTAATCTAATACCTCCATCACGACTACGTCCAGAAATAGGCTGTCTTGTAATGAAAGATCTTTGACCACTATCTCCTATTGCATATGAACTTTCTTCACTAAATTTTTGCAATCTACATTGATATATTGGACTAATAAATACATTAGTATTTAAAAATTTACCAGTTCTGCCATTAAACATTATTTCAGTACCGTTTCTATTAAATCCTGCTTTTTCAAGTTCTTCACCTACCCAGTCAATAGAAGTTTTTACTGTAAATGTACCATTAAATGAACATCCCAATACAGCAGCTAGTTTACTATATAATCCTTCCATTAATTGATTTACTGTCATACGTGAAGGAAATGCATGTGAATTAATTAAAAGTGTAGGTATAATACCTGAAGATGTAAAAGGAAAATCACTTTGCGGTAAAGATTGTGCTGTCATACCTTTTTGACCATTTCTACTGGACATTTTTTGACCAGTACTCATTGGACGTGGAATTTCTAATCTTATTTTAATAAAATGATTCATTTCTCCATCAACTCCTCTAGAAATACCAACAACATATGCCATCTCATCTTCCTCATACATTTCAGAACAATCTTTATAAATAATATTATTTACTTTTATATCACTGTGTTTACGTAGTTTACCAATAATAATATCTCCTTTAAATAATCTAGTACCTTTAGGACATATGCCGTCTTTATCTAATTTACTATAGTTGGCATTTTTATTTATATTTTCTGTTATGTTTTCATCTGGTATTCCAAATTCTTCATCTTTTTCTAGTGTTATTTTAATAAAGGTATATTTATTAGAGTAATATACGCCTCTTTGTGCAGCTGATAAATTTAAATTTAAACTATCTTCAATACTAAACCCATCAAATGGAATTACTGCGATAATAGCATTTTTACCTGTACCACTAGTAAAATAATTAGAAACAGTGTGTACAAGTGGAATTTGATTATGCAACATTAAATATCCTTGTTTATCAAATCTTTTATTAGGATTTTGCACATAATTACCAATTGCATGACGTACATGATTACTAGCTAAAGACATACGTGTAGGAGGACCATTATGAGGAAAAGGTGTATATAAACTTGTAATACTCATGAGTGTAATGGGTATACATAAATGTGTAAAAAGTAAGTAAAAATTATTTTCATTTTCACAAAGTGTTTCATAATTTTCAGCACACAAAACTTGTTTCAATTCTTCAGGTGCAATATAATCAATAATTCCTTCATTAAACAAATCATTACATGTTATTTGATTAGTTTTAAGTTGTTCAATATGTTTAGGTGTAAGTAATGTTTTTTGTATAAACCCTTCTCCAGTTTTTATGTTACAAGGTCCAAATAGTTTTGCTCCAATTGGGTTAATATTGTTATATACAACAACAAATGGACTGTATGCGCGACCTCTATCTGTTCTAAAATCTATTTCTTTTTGCATATTATCCCAGCATATAGTCATTTTACGGTCTATCATGTCATGTTTAATACGTTCACATGTTTTAATATCCCAACCACGACGACGTTCACGATATTTTTTATAAATAAATGCAGGATTTTCACAATAACCTAACCATTTACCATTAACATAAATTTTTGTTAATACATTGTTAATACCAAATATTTTATCATAGGGAATAATATCATTATCTTCAAGTAAAATTTTAATCATGATATCTGTACTAGTACTTATACTTATTTTTGTTCCTAGTGTAGTATTTTTTACTAAACCAGAAGCAACTCCTTCTGCAGTTTGAAACATGCAGGTAGTATGTGAATAAGAAGGTTGTACTTCTCTAATTTCATGTGCACGTTTATTACTAAATACTTGTGTGCTATTAGCAGAACGCTGCAGTGTACCGGCATTTACTGTATTTAAGTGATTTTTACGTTTAAAATTTTCAGAAGGCATGCGATTTTTAATAGTTTGACCATCAACTACTTTTGTACTCATACCTGTGTTTATATTAGAAATTATACGTGATTTAAGTGAACCTACTTTACTACTATTTTTAAAAACTGCTACTAAATCATAGTCTTCAAATGTATTTTTAATTGCTAAATCTTCAAAATTAGATTTAACATTATTAACAATTGCTTTATTAACTTCTTTTTTGAACATACGTGCAAAAGAATCACCACTTGGTTGTATTCTTTTCATTTCATTACTATCACGATCAGTACTAGGTATTACATCAAAATAACACTCTAACATTTTACGTATTCCTATACACAAATAAAGTGCTTTAATAAATCTAAATTCTGGAGTTTTACCATGGTGAGGAAGTATATTAATATCTAAATTATTCATAAGTACTTCACGTAATATTTTCTTCTCTATTGTAATATATTTTTGGCGATCTTCTAAATTTACATATCCTTTAGTTGCAATATATTTAATTGCAAGTTCAGTAATTAATGCTTCACCAAGTTGTGCAAAATCATTAATATAACGCATATTTACTGTAGTATCCTTGTATTTTACTAAAAATGCATCTGTGATAATTTTTTTCATCTTAATATTAAGTTCATTGTTAATATCATCAGAAACAATACTATTGGTAATAGTTTTTTCATTGTTTATGCCTAGTAATTTAAAAATAACATAAAAAGGTATCTCCATTTCTCTAAAATAGCGATCAGAAGTAAAAGTAAAAGTAATTCCTTTATCTGTATTGTATCTAATAATAATTTCTGAACTATTTTCAAAACTATCACCAGGAATAGATATAAATTCTGCTCTAGCATGTTCTTTGTCGTGCTCATTATGAAATACATGCCATATATTATATTTTCTACTTATAAAATTATTAATAATCCACTCTGAACCATTAATAATAAATATACCTTGAGGATCACCAGGATCTTCACCTATTTTTTCAAGTGCAACTTTTGGCATTTTATATGTATTACACATGTTACTACCTATCATTATAGGTATTTCTGCAATATTATGGTTTTCTATTTGAGCTTCTTTTACTATTTTTTCACCATCATGCAAATATGCAGTAGCTCTAATTAGTATATCTGCACTTAGTAATCCCATATAACTTTTGTCTTTCATACGACAGTCATATGGAAAAACCGGAACATTATTACTCTCAAAAGGTTTAAAAAGATTAATTTTTTGAAAGAATACTTCAAATTTAATAGTTGCAATTTTACGATCCATTTCAGTTTCAGTTCTGATATTTCCCACTATTTTTTCTATTTTAAATATCTTTATTAAAATTTCATTAAGTCCGTGAGTATAGAATATATTCATACTCTCTATATGGTGAGGATATAAACCATTGTTTTTAACATCATTTATAACTATTTGATTTAAATCAACTGTTTGCATTATTTATATTCAATATTTCAATTTTTAAAATTAATATAATAATTAATTTTTAAAAAAAATACCTTAAATTAACAAGAGTTTGATTTAAATAGTGCATAAAAAGTTCCCACAAAGTTTTCTACCTTTTCATAATAAACAGCAGTAAAACTATAATTTTTCATTTTATCAGTTAAAAATTTCATGCACATATCTGTTCTACGATAGTTTGCATGGGGAGTTTTAGTAAATACTTCTTCATATGCAATATGCTGCAAATGATAATATTTAAGTACTTCTTTACTAGAAAGGTCATGTTCTTTAATAAATATATACTTTGCAACTGATGTAAATTCTTTAAGATAATCATCAATATTTTCAATATGATGTAGTACACTTAAAAGTATTATTAAATCATTGTTGCGATGTTTAATATATTTTTCGTAGTAACTAAATCTTTTATCTTTTTCTAAATCAAACTCATTGTAGTGATTAAACCCACTTTTAATATTAATTCCACGCACTTTACAATTTTTAAAACTAACTTCTAGTTCATCTAAAAATTTTGAATTTTCAGTTCCAATATCTAGTATAGATTTAATAGGTTCAGTTGCATATGTACTTACTATTTTTTTAATAATTTTAACTTTTTTGCTAAATCTTTCTTTGTAGTGTCTAGCATTGTTCTTAACATATTTTTTCAGTTCCATCAGAAAAGCTGTATCATTTTTATATTTTTTCCATAATTCTTTTATTTCTGTAATTTGCAGATTTATATTAAAATACTTTTTAATATATACTAAAAATTGCATGTGTATATCCATGTTTTATTTAAATAAAATTGATTTTAAAATAAATGGAAGAATTAATTTTAAAAAAAATAAAACTTTACAATAGTATACTTTATGATAAAAGTTGTTGTTTTATTTGTGGGCGTAATATTGTAACAGAGTATATGGAGTATATAGAATTTAATCAAAATTTAAAATTAGAAGACATAGATTTAAATCTAGCATTAAAAATTGAAATATATGTGTGTTGTAGTATGATTTTTAAAAATTGTAAATAAAAAAAAATTATATATTTTTTTATACTAATACTGCGTTTATTTTAAAAGCTTCCTCATTATTAATGGTTCTATAATTTATAATAGTTCTAGTAGTCATACTACTGTAGATATATTTGTATGATTTGTCACTAATATGCCATCCTAGATCATGAGGAATTATTTCATAATTTTCTGTAGTATAAAAAGATACATATTCTATTTTATTATTACTAATCAAAGGTAAGTATATAATATCTCTAATAATAACATAAAACTTAAAACCATTTTTTCTTAGTGCTTTTAATTTTGATTTATTGTCATCTACTTTTTGATTTCCAAAATTATATAGCATGATGCTACTATTATATTCTAAACTAAATGGTTTAAATGGAATATAATATTTGAAATTATGAGTATCATAAATAATTTTTTTAAAATATGGTTTAATTTTTTTACCACTAGTATATGATCCTTTAATATCTCCACTGCAGTAACATGTATGGCCGCAACTAATTAATGTATTGTTTTGTAGTATCTTGTAGTAATAAGTGTTTGATGTTAGATAGTAGTCTATCTGCCATACTAAATTTTTATATGTTTCCACTGAAACATAAAATTTACCTGCACTGATGTAGTAGTATTTAAAACTTAAAAATTTAGCTATTTCCATGCATATTTTAAGATCTGATACATTTTTATCCAATATTTCCCTAATATACGGTGATCCATATTTATATACTGCAGTAAGTATTTTTTTAGAGGTTATGGTATAATTGAAAAAACTATCTTTATCCCCTATAAAATCCGCAATATATGCTAGTAAAGCAGAAGGTAAATCATCTATGTTCATTTTAAAATCAATTTTTCAAAAAATAGAATATTTTTCAAAAAATTGAATATTAAAAAAAAAATGTATATAGTTTATTGCAGTAATTGCGGCCGCAAGCTAGTAATCAAGTTACTTAAACCTATTAAAGATATATATTTAAAACAGTGTATAAAGATATATATTACATGTAAACATGTAAAAAAAACATGTAAAATTTAAATATATTCACAAATAACTAATTTGCCTTCTTGATATCTAAATGGTTTGCCACAACCATATATTTTTTTTTCATCAACAAGTGCAATACATTCATTTTTACTTGTGTGTGGCGGCACTTGTTTAAATGTATCTATATATACAGCATGTCTAAATATGCCGCAATTAATTTCTTCTATTATTACAAAATCTTCACAATTAGGACATTTTAGTATTTCCATTTTATATATGGTATTTAAAATATAGTATAGTATTTAATGGCAATCATGGTAATATTTGTTGCAACTAGTGTAAATGATTGTATTAGATCATTAGTCCAATTAACTGGAACAGAAATTATACTAGTCCCATATAATTGTCCATTAAGTATGATGCCAGGATTGGCTTGTATATTAATTTCATAAGGAGTAGATGTATCTACGCCATCAGGTGTTATAAAACTACGCCCATTAATATATATAATTGATTTTTTTCTTTTATTTCCTAAATAGTATTGTTTATCTGAAATTTCTATGCAATTTCTTACTTTAAAACTAGCATTGCTCACATCGGTTTTTAACCAATAAGCCTCAATGCCATTAATTACAGTTTTAGTTGGTGTATAATTTAAATTCAACCAGTATCTATTTGTTAGTTTATAGTATTCTAAATTTACCCAGCTGCTGCCATTAAAATATTGTATAGAATTTATATTATCAGCAGTTTCAAAATAATAAATAATATCATTACTACTTAAATAAATATCATATACACTACATTTTTCAGCATTTTTTGACTTAAAAGATCCTTCAATAATATTTTCACCTATATGTATTAATTTTCCTGCAACATCACAAAAAATTCCACACATATCTATTGGTGTATTTTGAATTATCTTATCTACATTTATATGACCAGAATATATTTCTACTGCAGCTTCACTATCAGCAATAATATCATTAGTTGTAGAATTAATATATGCATAAGTAATTATAATATTAGATTTACCAGTAGGTTTAATATGTATTCCTGTTGTACAATTTGTCATTGTAATTAATACACCTTTAATTGTACTGCCGCCACTAATATCAATTGCAGTAGTACAACCTGAAATTGTACAGATATTTGAAGTTAAAACTGCTCCTGAACTTAATTTTATTCCACAGTTTGCAGTGCTCTCAATTACTACATTATTCATTATAATATTACCTGCAGCAGAACTGATTCCAGCACCATAAACGGAAATATTATTAAGTAGTAATGTTGAAGTAGTATTTGAAGTTATTCTTCCTACTAAACAATCTTTAATAAGAGTATATGAAACTAGTGAACCATTGTGAATAATTCTAGTTATGTTTATATTAGTAATTAAATTAAAATCACCTGTGTATATAGTTCCCGAAATTGTAGTATTTCCTGCGTTTCCTTGTCCAATAATACACACTTCATTGGGTATGTAAATATCTGTATTTTCAACATATACTCCAGGATATATTTTAATAATAACTGCTTTGTTTACAAGTGTATTTACATAGTCTATTGCACTTTTTAATGAATTATATTGTCCTTCTGTTTTTGATAAAATAATTTCATTGGTTTGTACAGATCTAATAACTTGTCTATCAGATGTAAAAAGTACAGTATTTTTTTTTTGTACCTCTACTATTTCAATTGGTTCTGGTTCAACATAGTTACTTAAAAGTGTTACTAAATCTACTGGAGTAGAGAAAAATATATATTTACCATAATTTTCAAAATCATTACCTGAAATTACATTTGGTAGCACACTAAACATATTTGCTAGTGTACCAGTAACATTAGTATGATAACAGTATGGTGATTCATCAGCAACATGATCATGCATTTTGTTAATAATTGTTGTTTGTTCTGTCGATTCTAATTCACCGGCAATAATTTTTATTTTATCATTATAAATTTCTAGAGGGTATCCTATCTCAGTTTGTAATTTATCTAAAGATACTCCTGAAGAAAAATAATCTAAAAATAATACTTCCATTTTTAATAATAAAAAAAAATTATTTTTTTTATGTATTAGCAGGATAAGCATTTGCAGCAGTTACTGTCATAGTATAAGCCGAAACTGTTGTAGTGGTGCTGGCAGCATTTGCTGCTAATCTAACATCCAGTATATCTAATTGATTTAAAGTTACTGCTTTACAATAAGAAACTACTTGTTGATCACTGCTACCACTTTGTAAACGTTGAGTAAATCTAGAATTTGTTATTATTGTACCATTTAAAAATAATGCAACTGTAATACTTGGATTACTAGTATTATTTAAAAATGATAACGAAACATCTACATTAAAAACTCTATTGCTAAACGGTAAATTCCATGTTAATCTTCCTGCACTTCCAGATGTCCATGCTACTGTTGTAAAACTGCCATTATTATTTAAAAGAACAGTAGCAGGTGCTACTAAATAGTATGTATTAATAACAGGCATACTTAATGCATAAGTACCATTAAAAGAAAGTTCTGCAAAAGGAATCCCCCAACTAGTTCCAGTTGCACTTGTAAAATTAACATTTACCCACTGTGTACCGTTATACTGTAGTATTTGTCCCGTAGTTGCACCAGACACATTTACATTATTTGAATTAGCTAGTACTGAATTATTTTGTATTTGTGTAATATTATAATCATTTGCCTCAGGAACAACTGCTCCTGTACGTGAATTAAAACTATTTATATTATTAAAATTTACCCATCTAGAACCATTATATCTTAGTAGTTGCCCACTAGTTGGATTTGATAAATTAATTCCAAAAATAGGTATTGTTGTACTTGTAAAATTACCATACATAGAAAGTATACTTACTTGTACACTTCCTAAATGTAATATTGATATACTTCCAGCTGTTGCTGTAATTGTACCTCCATTAAAACTAGTACCGTACATATAAAGTGTATTTATACCAAAACTTAGTGTTGCAGGTCCTCCAAAAAATATTATTGTTAAATCTCCATAATCTCCTCCAGGACCTATTGTAATATTTCCTCCTAGTATAAAATAATTATTTTTTGGTGTTGTTGTAATACTGCCACTATTTAATGAAGTAACTCCTGTAATATGTGTATATATATTACTGTTTATCCAATTACTACCATTATAACTCAAATACTGTCCACTAGAGGGACTAGTAATTGTAACATTTGATGTGCTAGCTAGTATTGAACTGTTTTGTATTTGAGCAATTGTGTAATCATTTGCCTGCGGAATTACTGCACCTGTACGTGAATTAAAACTAGTTACACCTGCACCAGAAGAACTATTAACCCAATTAGTTCCATTGTAACTTAGTATTTGTCCACTACTAGGACTAGTTAATAGTACTCCAGCTAGTTGTGCAATACTGTAGTCCCCACTTTGCGGCATAACTGCTCCAGTACGTGAATTAAAACTTATTATATTATTAGTATTTACCCAATTACTACCATTATATGAAAGTAATTGTCCATTACTAGCTCCACTAACTTCTATGCCGGGTATATCATTTAATTCACTAATTGCTGATTGTTTTTCTCCGTTAATATTAAAAAGAGTATCATTTGTTTGCCTACTAGTAGTAATAACATAATATGTTTCTCTAACACATACTAGTTCAATTGTACAGTTTTTAATAGATATCACCGGATTACTAGTAGTAGGTGACCAATTTAATATATATCCTTTATCACTAAAAGTAATTTCAGTGGAATCACTAGCAGTAATTCTAATATGATCGCCAGCCACGCATCTACATATAGAAACGTTACACTTACTACTTAAATAGTAGTATGTATTTATTCTAGTTTCTAAATTTTCAGCATCAGTATACACTGTTACATAATATGAATTTTGTAAATCATATATTTCAGTATCAAATATATTTTCACTTTTCATATAACTGCTGCCGTCTAATTTTAAAAATCCCTGACCGAAGCTTCCATATTTTACACTTGATGAATTTAATTCAAGTGCACCTCCATTTATATTAAGAGTATTGCCTGCTTGATTAATTGTTCTATTACTATTTAATCTTCCATCACTAGTGTATATATTTATACCTGACCATATTTGAAAATTTAATGATGATATACCTATTGTTCCACTACTAGAATACCAAAATAATTTATTATTTACATCGTAAATTATTGAACCATATGCCTGGTCTCCAGTATCAAAATCTTCTGATCTAATTCCATTAACGTAAATTCCATTATTAATACTACTTAATTGTGCTGTTGTAAGTACTCTAGTAGTAGAAGTTACAATAACACCAGATATGTTCTGGCCTACCATTGAGTTTATATTAATACCTACTAAATCTACACAATCTACAAATTTCCAAAATAAACCTTTTAAACTTATAATATCAATATTTAACTGCTTCATTTATTTTATAAATATAATAATCTATTTTTTAATTAAAAATATAAATGAATAGGCAATACTCTAAATGGATTGTTTACCTGCTAGATTTAATTTCATCATATGATATTAATGAAATTGAAAATGATAAACAGATGAACGAAATTAGATGCATGCTATACAGTGATATTAGAAGTAATCTAATTAAATGCATATATGCAAAAAAATTAGTAATTGATTCAAAATTAGATGAAAAACTCGTATATGCAATTTTTTATAGACTTTATACTATGTTTAATATTATTCCAGCAGAAATTGGCGAACTTACTAAACCATATGCAGATTATATTGATTTTAAGCCATGCGATACTTTTAAACTGCGAGTACTAAATGAAAAAAATATATTTAAAACTACGTTTATAGAGCAATTTTGTTAAATATCTTTATAAAAGCAGATTTAAATCTATTTTTTTCCCATTTGTCTTGCATATCTACACCAGGAAATTCTGCAAATAAACTGTAATTATCTGCATATATTTTGTACATATCTACGGCACATATGTGAGGAGTATAATCTACTACATTAATATTACAAGAATTTAAAATATTCAATATTTTTACAAGATTATTATGTGTTTCAGTCATTTTACTCTCAAGTTCTTTAAATCTATTTAAAATCTCATTATATTGTTCAGTATCCATT
>JACCDR012072502.1_pt1 | contig 11146 bp, 16 predicted proteins | sample 7446431 | NCBI WGS metagenome assembly JACCDR01 (sample SAMN15323443, study PRJNA562643) | freshwater metagenome | isolation source: river surface water | place: USA:Blue River Watershed | collected 2017-08-17 | reverse complement strand
GCTTGTTTGCCGATTTCAGCCATTGGTTAGAGGGGGTGTCTTTGCCTATCGTGATTTCAATGGTCATTTCAATTTCTCCTGTTAATGGCCCCGTTGCCGGGCCGGGTGGATTACTAGGCGTAGTCGCGGGCGTCACGCACCGCGAGGAAAGAATCGTAACCGCTGCGAGCGGCCGCTTTGCGGGCCAGATCATAGGATCTATGAGTGCTCAGAATTTCGCCCTGTTCATGCGCACCGGCCGCGTACTGGAACACGACGGCGAATGGGCGGGAGGACTGGGCGATTTTGGCGGCGTTTTGTGAGAAGCTCATTTCAATTTCTCCTGGGTTTGTAGCCGTAACGTTTTGTTCCGACCTTGGTATAATAATATCAGTGCCCCTTATAAATTACAAGTGAAGATTGTAGCTGATATGCTACCGTTCATCGGGAAAATGATACCGTTGGGTGTTTGTGTTGTATTTGCAAGTTTTTGATATTAAGAATATTTAATACATAGGATAGGAGCTTATTATGTTAATCTATAATTATTCGGCGATATCCGCGAAATTATTGAGCCGGGCGCGTGAGAATTTAATTAATTGGCTCCCCGGCGGTAAATTTCGCGGCGAGGAGTTTGTTGTTGGTGATTTGCGTGGAAATCCTGGAGAATCGTTGATTATCAACGTTTTATCCGGCAAGTGGATGGATTTTTCGACGGGCGAGCGGGGCCACGACTTGCTTGATTTATACGCCGCGATTAATAATATGAGCCGAGATAGGGCCGCTAAAAGGTTTAAGGAGGTTAAAGTTAAGCGGCTGCCGGATTTTTGCTACGAGACTGGGCGTAAGAGGATTAGTAGTGAAAGAAAATTCCGAAAAGCTCTCGGTTTACGGATCGATCCGAAAACGACGAGAGCTACTAACGCAGATGCTGAGCGAGCCGGAGACGTTCGCCGAAATTCTCGAATTCGTCGCCGACGGCGGATCACTGATCGACTGGTGCCGTGATCGAAATCTGCCACACGCTAGATTGATGGCGTGGATACGCGCCGAACCTGATAGGGATCGGAAATACGCGGCGGCTTTGAGGGATCGGAAAGAACACATGTTTGAGATCGTTGTCGCCGAGACCTTGGCGCTCGTGCAGTTTGATATCCGTGATTTGTATGATGATCAAGGGAATATTAAGAATATCAGGGATATGCCTCGGGATGTGGCGCGCTCATTGAGTTCGATTGAGGTTGAAGAGTTATTTTCGGGCAGCGCCGAGGATCGGCAGGTGGTGGGCACAACTAAGAAAATTAAATTAATCGATCGGTTAAAATCAATAGAGATGCTGGGCCGGCACACCGATGTCCAAGCCTGGAAAGATCGGCTTGAGCACACGGGTAAAATCACGCTAGAGGAATTAGTCGCTGGTTCGCGCGCCGACAAACCGGATTCGGCAGATTGAGCGCGGCGTCTGACAGGATACGAGGCTGGCGAGATAATCCCGTGGCGTTTGTTGTCGAGCAATTCGGCGTCGATCTCGATCCGTGGCAGTTGGAGGCGTTGCAGGCACTCGGTGATCCCGATAAACAGCGAATCGCGATGAAAGCGTGCAAAGGCCCCGGCAAAACAGCATTGCTGGCGTGGACTATCTGGTGGTTTTTGGTGTGCCAAGCGGATAAAGGAGCCCATCCCAAAGGCGCGGCGACATCAATCACTGGCGACAATCTGGCAGACAACCTATGGCCAGAGCTGGCAAAGTGGCAGCAACGATCGGAATTCCTGCAAACCGCGTTCGTGTGGACAAAAACACGGATATTCGCAAAAGATCACCCCGAAACCTGGTTTTTTTTTGCGCGTTCGTGGTCTAAGTCGGCAGACTCCACCCGACAGGCCGATACGCTCGCCGGGCTGCATTCAGATTACCTGATGTTCGTGCTCGATGAATCGGGCGGCATGCCGGATTCTGTTATGGCGGCTGCTGAAGGCGGCCTGTCCACGGGTAAATGGGCGAAGATCATTCAAGCGGGCAATCCCACAAATCTTGATGGACCGCTATATCGCGCCTGTACACGCGACCGCACTCTATGGTCGGTGATTGAGATTACCGGCGACCCGGATGATCCGAAACGATCAAGTCGTATTTCGGCGAAATGGGCACGCGAGCAAATTGCGATACACGGCGCGGATAATCCGTGGGTTCTCACCAACGTTTTCGGCAAATTCCCACCGAGTTCAATCAACGCGCTGATCGGGCCAGACGATATCACTGAGGCAATGGGCCGTACGTACCGGGGCGATTCCTACGCTCACGCGGCGAAAATATTGGGCGTTGATGTCGCGAGATTCGGCGATGACAGAACGGTATTGTTCCCGCGCCAAGGCATTGCTGCTGCTAAACCGGTTATTATGCGCGGGATGCGGACTCAGGAAATTGTTGCGCGAATAGCGATTGCGGTTAATCGATGGTCGCCGGATGCGATTATGGTTGACGACACAGGCGGTTACGGCGCGGGCGTGATTGATGGCTGTTTGCAGGCGGGGATGGTGGTCATGGGCATTCCATTTTCTGGCCGGGCTACTGATCCGCGCTACTACAACAAGCGAGCCGAAATGTATTTTCGTGCGGCTGAGTGGGTGAAAAAATCAAAAGGCGCTTTACCGCCCGTTGCAGAGTTGGTGCGAGAGGCGTCGGCGGCAACCTACGCAATCAAGGGCGACAAGCTGATTATTGAGGATAAAGGGCAGATCAAAGATCGGCTAGGCTATTCGCCGGATTTGTGGGATGCGTTTTGTCTGACGTTTGCGCAAGATGTGATGCCGAGATTTATTGCGCCCGGCATTGAACGCCGATCAAATCGGGCGATTACAGAGCGCCGGGAGGAGGGTGAGGATTATGATGCCTACGCCGATGCCCGATTGTGAGTAATTTTAATATATTTGCCAAATAATTGGATTGGCGTAGTCTATAGGCATTATTATTTTGGAGCGAACCTATTGACAGATCATGATAGGACGGTGAAAACAGGCGCTGTTATCTATCAATCTGAGCTTGTATCAGAGATATGGGCCGAAGTTTGGCCGTTACTAAAACAGCACTGGTTGGAGGTGTCCAATAATCTGGACATTCCGTTAGAGCCAAACATTGATTTGTATGGCGTAGCCGAAAAGCAGGGCATTTTTAAATTATTCACTGCGCGTATCGACAATGAATTGGTTGGATACGCCGCCTTCATGATTAGTAATGGTCTACATAATGCGTCGGCGGTGGTTGCGATTCAGGATGTGCTATATGTTAAGCCAGCGCACCGGAAGTCCAGAGTGGGTTACAAATTAATTCAGTTCTGCGATGATCAATTACGCGAAATTGGCATTGATATCGTCTACCACCACACTAAAGTCAAGCACGATTTTGGTCGATTGCTGGAAAGGATCGGTTACAAATTTGAGGAAAAAGTCTATTTTAGGAGGTTGTAATGGGTAGTGCAGCCGTACCGTTAGCGATTGCTGCTGTGAGTACGCTCGCGGGCAAAAGGGTATCGGATATTGAGACAGATAAGGCAGAGCGAAAAGAAAAGAAGAAGCAGAGAAAACTATTGGCTGATGCGGCAGCGCTCAGACAAGACTCCTCTGTTAAATCGATAGAGTTAAAAGCCAGCGCAGCGCGAGATAGGGCAAGACTCGCGGCGATGGGCGGGATGTCGGCGAGTGATACCATTCTGTCCGGTCCGTCTGGGGTAACAGGAGGACCGACCGGTGGAGCAATAAAAACGCTTTTAGGGCAATAAACTGATGTTTAATGAAACAAAGCGGGAAAGACTCGATGCTCTCTGGGGCTCGATAGAAGAAAATAAGCAACTTCAAATGCCGGAGTGGCGAGAGATTGCTGACTATATTGCACCCAACCGATTCCGCGACACATATCAAGATAAAAACAACAACTCAAGACGCCGTGCTGCGAGTCGGCGCATCATCAACACAACAGCGCCATTGGCACTTCGCACCTTAAGATCCGGTATGTCCACCGGATTGACCAATCCGTCTCGCCCGTGGTTTCGCATACTCACACCAAACCCGGCGCTTAATGAGGTTGGAAACGTCAAAAACTGGCTTCATGTGGTGACTATGCGGTTGCGAGAGGTATTTATTCGGTCAAACCTCTACAATGCTCTGCCTATCATGTATGGCGATGCGGCCGCGTTCGGCGTGTCGGCGATGGCTGTTTTGGAGGATTCGCAGGATGTGATGCGTTGCTACACGTTCCCGGTTGGATCGTACGGGCTGGCGATATCTGAGCGCGGCGTCGTGGACACGTTTATGCGCGAGTACGAAATGACTGTGCGGCAGTGCATAAACAGCTTTGGTGATCGGCAGGCCGGGCCTAACACGCGTTGGAAGAACTTCTCGCGACAGGTGCGCGAAGCATACGATAAGGGAAATTATGAACGGGTTGTGCGCGTTCGGCATTCAATTACGCCGAACCCTGATTTTAATCCGGGACGCGGGGAATCCAAGAATAAGCTATTCTCGTCCAACTACTGGGAGATTTCCGCTGATGACAAAACGACATTCTTGCGAGAATCCGGGTTTGATTATTTTCCGATACTGGCGGCACGCTGGGATTTAACGTGTTCAACAACCGACATCTACGGGATTGGCATTGGACAAGATGTATTGCCAGATGCTAAGTCGTTACAAGCCCTTGAAAAGAAGGCGGCGAAGGCAGTATCTAAAATAATCGACCCGCCGATGACCGCGCCGACATCGCTGCGCAATGATAAAATTTCGTTATTGGATGGCGATGTGACGTTCGTTGACGTTCGTGAGGGCCAGCAGGGATTTCGCCCGGCGCATGAGGTGCGATTCGATATAACGGCGTCTGAGTTAAAAATTCGTGAGATCGAGAAACGCATTCAGCGAGCATTTTATGAAGATCTGTTTCTAATGCTTGCGCAGTCGGATCGCCGCCAGTTTACAGCGCGAGAGATTGACGAACGCAGTCAGGAGAAGCTGTTGGTGCTGGGGCCGGTTCTTGAGCAGTTGAACGATGACGCACTTGACCCGTTGATTGACATAGGTTTCCAGCTCATGATTAGATTCAACATGTTACCGCGCCCGCCAAAAGAGCTTGAGAATATGGAGCTGCGAGTCGAGTACACTTCGATCATGGCGCAGGCGCAGAAGATGGTTGGATTGGCCGGAATTGATCGGTTTATGGGGTATGTCTCACAGATTGTTGGATACAGCCCTGAGGCGATGGACAAGGTTGATATCGATCAGTCGATTGATGAGTACGGGGATATCACCGGCATTCCACCGCACCTAATCAGATCGGATGATGCGGTTGATGAAATACGCGCCAACAGGGCTGAGGCTATGGCGGCTCAACAACAGGCAGAACAGATGCAGATGTTGGCAAAAACAGGTAAGGATATGTCTCAAACCGACCTCAGTAGCGAGAACGCGCTGACCGCATTGCGTGATACGTTGGGAATGGCCACGGGAGGTAACCCGTAATGAATGAAAAACATTCACTTGTCGCCAACGCGGCTGATGAAAAGCAGGTTGCTAATGCGGATCGTATTTCACGACTAAAGAACAGAACATATGCCTCTGATTTGAGAGAGGTATTGTCTACGCCGTCAGGTAAGCGCATTATTTATCGCATTCTTGATAGCTGTAAGTCGGCGCCACTAAAAACTTACCGCTCAAGTTTTACTGGAAACAGCGATACGTTTCGCTTAGAGGGTCGTAGAGAAATCGGGCTTGAACTGTTAAGCGACGTTTTAAGCGCAATGACAAGTGAAGAGATAGTTAGTATGTGCAACGCAGCAATTAAAGCAGAGGAATCCAATGCTTGATAATACGGATGTAACCAACGCAAACGGTAACACGGAAGCGGGAAATCAACAGGCCGCCGGTAACGCTAATCAAGCGGCTACCATTCTTTACCCAAACAACGAAGGAACTTCTGATCCGGGAAGCGATAACCAAGAAGATCAGGCCAAACCTGTCGTACCTGAAAAATACGATATCAAGTTGCCTGAGACCAGTTTTTTTGATGAGGCCGCCCTGGAGAGGACAACCGCCATTGCGCGCGAGTTGGGACTCCCGCAAGAGGGCGCGCAAAAGATGACCGACTTTGCTCATGGCGAAGTAGCAAAATATCATGAGTCTTTAGTATCAAGTCATAAGACTCAAGTGAATGAGTGGGCCAAGAACGTAAAGGCTGATCCCGAGATTGGTGGTGCTGCATTCCAGCAAAACGCAGATCTCGCAAATCGAGTCCTGGACAAGTTCAGCAACCCCGAGTTCAGAAAAGTGCTTAACGATACCGGTTACGGGAATCATCCCGAGCTTGTTCGTGTCTTTGCACGTATCGGCAAGGTTCTCGGCGATGATACGCTGGTCATGGGTAACCATGGCGGGAGTAACGCCGGGAAGTCTCTGGCTGAAAAACTCTATCCTACTCAACAGAAATAATGAGGTAAAATCACATGGCTATTATTGGAAACACGGTAGCAACACTGGCTGATGTCGCAAAACGAACGGACCCCGATGGGAACATTGCCGGCATCGTCGAATTACTAGCACAAGATAATGAAATCCTGCTTGATATGCTATTCGCCGAGGGCAATCTGCCGGTCGGGAGCCGCATTACAATGCGTACCGGCCTGCCGTCCGTTGCTTGGCGCTTACTGAATACAGGCGTTCCGTCCAGCAAAAGCACGACGGCTCAAGTTGATGAGCAGTGCGGATTGCTTGAAGCCTACTGCGAAGTTGATCGAGACCTGGTTGAGCTTAACGGCAACACATCAGAGTACCGTCTATCTGAGGCGATGGCGTTTATTGAGTCGATGAACCAGGAGATGGCGGGCACTCTGTTTTATGGTAATAGCAGCACGGCTCCAGAAGAGTTTCTCGGCCTGGCTCCACGCTATTCGTCCTTGTCTGCGGTTAATGGGCAAAACATCATTAACGCGGGCGGTTCGGGTTCGGATAATTCCTCAATCTGGTTGGTTGGCTGGGGAGCCAATACGGTCCATGGTATTTATCCAAAGGGAAGCGTGGCTGGAATTAGGCATGAGGACAAGGGTCTACAGACCGTTCAGACCGGCGTTGGGATAGGCACTGGGCGCATGGAAGCCTATCTGGATCACTGGCAATGGAAATGTGGTATTGCACTAAGAGACTGGCGTTATGCCGTTCGCGTTGCAAATGTCGATATCTCTGCTTTGATTGCGGACGGAGCAGGCGCAACGGTAAAACTGATGGAGTACATGACTAAAGCTATTCACCGTATTCCGTCCATGGGCAAGTGCAAACCGGCGTTTTATGCTAACCGTACCGTTAAGCAAATGCTTGATATTCAGGCGCTTAACAAAAGCAACGTGCTCTTGAACGTTGGCGAAGAAGAAGGTCGGCCTAAGACATCTTTCCGTGGCATTCCGATCCGTACCTGTGACCAGCTTTTGGAAACAGAAGCAGCCGTTGCCTAATTACACATTAAGAGGATATTCACATGGCTTACATTGATTTTCAGCAAAGAGTATCTACCGCTCAGGCAATTAGCACGGTCGGTAATAACTTCTCGACAGATGTTATAGATTTGCTTTCTGACCGCGATATAGGTGTTGGAGAGCCCATGGCGTTTGTTATTAATTTTAACGTTGCGTTGGCCGGTACTACTCCAACGTTTAAAGCGTCCATCCAAACGGATGATAATAGCGGCTTTTCTTCCGCAGCAACGCTTATTGAGGGACAATCACTATCGGCCGCTGCGGCCGGTACGCAGCTTGTGATTCCAGTCCCTGATACCAATGAGCGTTACATTCGGTTGAACTACGTGCTCGGCGGGACCACTCCGACGGCGACTGTAACCGCCGATTTGCGCCCGATGAGCATGATACAGAATAACCGCGTTTACCCTGATGGATTCACCATCAGCTAATAGCGCCACTTAATCAGAACTATCACAAGGAGCCTGAACAATGGCACTTAGAGTAAAAGCAATACGAGTCGGTTATTTTGATCACCTGCGTCGCCGCGAGAACTCGGTATTTGAGATCGACGTAGAAAGTCAACTTGGATCATGGATGCAGCCTATTGGCTGGAAACCGAAAGGTGGACGATCCAAGGCTCAGATGGAGCCTCCACCTATTGCTATGCCAATCAAGGCCCCGAAGGGCCGTGGCAATATCACCGACATCCCTAAGTTGAATAGCCTTGGCGAAGAGATATCTTCGGGCGGGGAAGGCGGCGATTCTGAAAGCTCGGACGACGTTATCTAAACAACAGAGCGGGGTTATTTATGGCCGACATTCAAAGCATTAAAAAGATCAACGGCGGTGAGGGTGGAGATATCACGTCCGGGGATTTTTTTATTCTGACCTGGGCGAACATGGCTGCGGGTGATGTCGGTCTGCCGATCACTCTTGCGCAGTACGCCGACCGGTCAGTTCAAGTTGCCGGTACGTTTGATGGCGCTACCGTTGTGTTCGAGGGGACCAACGATGGTGTTAATTACGCAACGCTGACAGACCCGCAGGGGAATGCGCTTAGTATCATTTCGCCGAAGATAGAAGCGGTTTTAGAGGCTGTGTTTAAGGTTCGCCCTCGCATCCAAGGCGGCGCTGGCGCTGTTAATATAACCGTCTCGTTGTTGGTAAGGTGGTAGCTATGTCAAAAACAATTATGCAGGCCGTCGATGAGGCGCGAAAGCTCTTAAAGCATTACGAAGCGATCAATACGCTAATTGAAATGCTTGAAAAACTTGGCCCTATCGAGCAGGCCGAGAAAGAAATTGAGGCGCGTATTGAGAAATTACGTAAGATGGATAAAGAAGCGGGCGATTCACTTGCGGCCACGATTGCTCAAATAGAGGCGGCAAAAGACGACATCAATCACGCTAAAGCCGAGTCCGTAAAGATCAAGGAACGCGCTAATATCGAGGCGTCTCGTATTATCAGCAACGCCAATACCAGCATTAATGAAAATATGACGGCGGCGCAGTCAAAATTATTAGCGATTGATAAAACGATAGCCGAAAAGCGGCTGGAAGTTGAGCAGATGGATATCAAAGTTTCTGAAGCTAATAAAGAACTTGATAAAATCAGTAACAAAGTCAACGAATTGCGATCTAAAGCAGCAAAAATCATGGATTACTGAACAAGGGGCAATCACTATGCTACTGAAACGCATTTACAAGACCGTTACGGAGGGTGGTAATCCTAAGATTCTCGACTACCTAGCCTTGGCCCATACGGGAACCTCTTTGAATCAGAATTTCTCGACCCGATTGGTCACCGATTTTATGACTTCTGGCGTGATATCCATTGAGGGTGACGTGCTGATTCTGGATTTGAGACCAGAGCCGTTGCGATACGCCATCCTGCGACGCCCAGGTCGCTATTGCCTGTCCTGCGGCGAGAAGTTGGCCGATGATGAGGGCGGTGCGCTGGCGCGACTGCATGTCGCTGAGAAGCACGACGGTTTGGCCGCCTACGAGCAAATTAATCACTTTGAGTGCGCTTTAGACGCTAGGCAGCATGAAAAGTATCGGGTAAGAAATAAAGCGCGGGCGCCAAAATTTCATACTCGCAAGAACGGGGAGCAATCCTAATGGCTAACTTGGTTTTTAACATTGCCCTTGGTCGCGTCGCAGAATTGTACAATCGCGTAGATATCAATGACCCGGCAAATTCCGCGCTGATTATCGCGGTACTGGCTACGGCGGGCATCGAAGCAGACGCGACGCTCAAGGATGTAGACACGTTAGCGGCCGTGGTGGCCGGAACGACCAATGAAGTTACTAACTCTGGCTACGCCCGCAAAACGCTGACTGACGTTGATATCGTTGCCTTTGCGCCTGACGATACTAACGACCGAGTTGATCTGGATATCCCGGATCAGACGTGGACGGCGGTTGCCGCTGGTGATGGTTGGAATGATGTAGTGATTTCGTATGATTCTGACACCACGTCCGGTACGGATGCGAATATAGTACCCATGACTCTCCATGATTTTGTCGTAACGCCTGACGGCAGCGACATCACGGCGGTTATAGCCGCCACTGGGTTCTATCGCGCATCTTGATATCCTCCCCGCCCTAAAGTCCGGGGTTTCTCGGGAGTTCTGATGAAAGCAGCAACGATTGGCACAGTAAGCGCATCGAGCCGAGGCACGGCGACGGCAGCGGCAGCGGCAAATACCGACAGTGCGTGGAGTGATATCTCTACGTCTACGCCGATTGCCGCCACCGCATTTATTATAAACGTGCAGGGAGGCTCGGCCAGTTTCACTGCCACGTATAATTTAGATATCGGCATTTGGAACGGCTCAGCCTACGTTGAGATAGTATCAAATGCCCTGATATCAACCGATCAGTGGTCGGGCCACTCTGGTGTGGCGCTGCAAATTCCGGTATCGATACCAAAAGGCTCTCGAATCGGCGCGAGACAACGCAGCAACCACGCCAGCGCGTGGCTTGATGTATCGATCACGCTGATTAATAACGAGCGGCAATCGATGCGTGCCGGAAAAACCATCACCCTAGGTGCGGTAACCGCAACCAGTCGAGGTACGATTATTGATCCCGGCGCGGTCGCGCATACTAAAGGATCGTGGGTCGACCTAGATACCAGCACTGCCGCCACGATGCAGGGATTTTTTATCCTGAGTGGCAATGGCGGTGCCAGCAAAACCTCCCAGGCATACAACCTACTTGATATCGGCATTTGGAATGGCACGGCATACGTTGAGATAATATCAAACATACTGATATCAACCGATCAATGGTCGGGTCACTCTGGCGTGGCGCTGCAAATTCCGATATCGATACCAAAGGGCAGCCGAATCGGGGCGAGACAACGCAGCAACCACGCCAGTGCGTGGCTTCATGTATCGATCACGCTAATAAACAACGAGCGGCAATCGATGCGTGCCGGAAAAACCATCACCCTGGGTGCGGTAACCGCAACCAGTCGCGGCACTATTATCGATCCCGGCGGAACGGCAAACACAAAGGGATCGTGGGTCGATCTCGATACCAGCACCGCTGCCGCGATGCAGGGATTTTTTATCTTGATTGGTAATGGCGGTGCGAGCAAAACATCCCAGGCATACAACCTACTAGATATCGGCATTTGGGACGGCTCCGCCTACGTTGTTATCCTGGCCG
>JACCDR012674152.1_pt1 | contig 11148 bp, 8 predicted proteins | sample 7446431 | NCBI WGS metagenome assembly JACCDR01 (sample SAMN15323443, study PRJNA562643) | freshwater metagenome | isolation source: river surface water | place: USA:Blue River Watershed | collected 2017-08-17 | reverse complement strand
GTGGGTGATAGCGCTAGAGGCAGCGGGCACGGGCGGTGGCGGGAGCTACGAGGTAGTGACCGACAGTGAAGATGGCCTGGCGCCCATGACTGGAGAAGATCGACCGTTTGGGGGCGTGCTCGGTTACGACGAGGACGGGGTGGGTGAGTGGCAGGATCCTAATCCGGCCAATGTTTATCACGTGGGGTCGGGATACGGGCAGTATCCAACGGTGAACGCGGCTCTTGCGGCGGTCGCGGCCAACCCGCCTACGGCCGAGGTGCGGGCGTTGGTGATCTTGCATCCTGGGACCTATGTTTCAACAACGCCCTATGCTCCCTTGCAGTACACCACGTTCCGTGGGGTGAATCGCACTGAGTGCATCCTGGAGAACACAACAACCAACCTGTTCACTTTGAGTTCCGACGTCGAGGTCACGAATCTGACCGTGAAGGGCGTCAACAATGCGTCGGTGGTGGCATTCGACAACAACGGGACCGGGGCTTCGCGGATCACTCTTCGCTCGATCACGATGGCAGGCGCGACTCACTGCCTGCAGAAGTTCTGCACTTTCACTGGTACCGTTTGGGAAGGCGTCCTGATCAAGGACGTCCTGGTTTTCTCAAGCCGGACATCGGGTTACACGTGTGAATTTACGGCGGGGGCCGACCGCACCACCAGCGTCTATTTTGAGGACGTGCAAATGGACACGTACGCGCTCACTGCGACGGGCGGGAGCATCCGTTTCATTGGCGGCAAGGGGAACCGGTTGCGACGGGTCACTTTGCGCGGCGATAGTTGGCTGGTTGGCATCGCGCTCGAAAACGGAGGGTTTTCTGGCGTCGAGTGTCGGTTGTACCACTGCTACATCGGAAACGATGGGTTCGGCGGGGCGTCGACAGTGGGGGTCGCTGGGCAGGCCAACACCCACTATCACTTAATCAACACTGACGCGGAAGGGTCCACGACGTCGGGGACTCGGACCTGCCGGAACTCGATCCCGGCGTCATAAGCTGTGGTAGGTCGCTAGAGCACGTGATAGGTTTTTTCCAAAGGAGTTTCTAAATGAATCGTTTTTGCGGGTTGGGTGCAGAGCTGCTAATGGGCAGCGGTAACTGGGCGACGATGAACGCTCGCGGCATGCTGCTAAACTTGGCAAGCGGCGCGGATACGCACATCAAGGCGATCACTGGTATGACGGCGGCGACGCCTGCCGTGGCCACGGTCGCATCGACAACCGGCTGGGACCCGGACGACGAGGTTGCGATCTATAACGTCGGTGGGACGCTCAACACGAACCAGACATTCCGGATCAACACCGTGCCCAACGGCACCACGTTTTCGCTCAAGACGCTGGAGGACGGGTTGCCTGTTGTTGGAACCGGCACCTACACGAGCGGCGGCGTAGCGGTGAACCTGACCAAGCTGAATAACGTGCAGGACGCCAGCGCTGGCCGCGTGGGAACCGATGCGACGATCAACAGCAAGACCCAGGCGCTTGGTAACCTGGGCTGCGCAGCGATCAACTGGGCGGCGTTTACGGGTTCGTTCGACGCGCTCTTGATCTCGGAGCTCGTGACCGACGACACGGACAGCCAGCCGCTGATCTGGGTCGATGGTCGCGCCAAGGTGGTGCTTGCGGCTGCAGCCTCCACGAGCGCGACGAGCTTGGCCGTGCAGAAGCTCAGCAATCCGCTTGCCTCGGGCACGGTACTTCGCTTCAGCAACGGTATCAACGCGACGCTTTCGGGCGCGGCGGCGATTGGCGACCGAGTCTTGGCGGTCACCGCCATTTCGGGTGGCATTGCGGTGGGTCACGAGGCGGAAGCCTACAAGACCAACCCCGGGTTCCCGGGCTCAAGCTCTGGTTCGACTTTCTCACTCACGTTCGACAACAACCTGATTTTCCAGCGCGTCTAAGCACCGGTTTGGGGTTAGTGAATCTGCCGGTCCACCGAAAAAGTGGCCGGCGTTTTTTTTGGAGGTTGGTCACGTGTCGTCTGTAAACAACAACGGTTCAGCTGGTGGTGAGCTGCTTGCTGTAGACTTCCCCGTTTTGGCTGCGGCGACAATCCGGGGATGGGTGCAGCCATCTGCGGCCGGGACCCTTCTGAGTACAATCAACAACCCCTATTGGGTACTGTGGGTTGACGGCAGCGGGAACCTGATCCTTTACGACGGGCTAAGCTCATTTGGCTTTCATACGATTCGGACGGACGTGTTTGGTGCCAATGCCGGCTGGTACCACGTGGCTGTCGTTGTTGCCACTGGGGGGACCACGTGGACACTGTACGTGCGCGGTCCTGGGGATGGGGCTCACGTTCAAGAGTTCCAGATCTCGTCAACGTATATCCCGCTGCAGCTGCGTTGGTTCAGTGCAGATGGGGGCCTCGGGACTGGCGTCTGCACGACGCTTTTCAAGAACTTGCGTGGTTCGGACGCCGCGTTTTCGTCGGCAAACCTGGACGCTGACTGTACCAGCAATACGGCCTTTGACGATGCGACCACGCTGCAGTTTCAGCACGCGAATGGGGCAAATCCGGATGCGGCCACTTGGTACCTGGACACCAAGAACTCGTACGACCTAGATCCAGCGGGGACGGCGATTCCGGACTCCTCTGATCCCGTTGGCAGCTCTGGGATCAGCGAGACGGCCACAACCCAGTGGCTAAGGTATGCGTTCGGGGGCTTTTCTACGTCGTTTGGATCAATTGGAGAGACGGGACGCGTGCGGTTTGCTTCTGTCGCGGCTGTTTCTGCGCTTGGAGCGGCCGCGGTAACCGAGCGACCGCGCAACATGCCATCCGCTTCGACTCCGGCGCTGGGGCTCTCGATGCCTGCGGAGCGGACTCGAAACAGCTGGCGGGATTCGTCGACGCAGATGGCGGCCATGGCGGTGACCGAGCGCGATCGAGTGGCCCCGAAGGACTTCGCGGCGGCGATCTCCGTGCTTGCGGCGGCGGTAACGGAGCAGCTTCGGAACGCCCCCAGTAGCTTTGCGACGGTGCTCGGAGTAAGCGGCGGAACGCAAACCGTCCGAGAGCAGGGCGGCGGCTCGACCACAGCGCTCGGGGCTGGGCAGGCAGCGGTGCCGCAACGGTTCGTGGGCACGTTCAGCACCGGGCTTGCTGCGGAATCGTCAACGACGCCAGAGCGGCAAGCCTTCGGCGACTTCTCGACGTCCGGGGCAGCGGTCGCGTTCGCTGCAACGGAGTTCTTGCGTTTGCGGTTTGCCGATTCGTCAACGGCGTTTGCCGCGGCTGCGACGACTTCGCAGGACCGGCGCTGGTGGAGCGACTTTCAGGGCTCGCTTGGAGCGCTGTCGGCCTCGGAGCGGACGGAGTGGCTCCGGGTTTCCCCCACGTCGTTTGCGACGAGCTTGGCTGCGACGGGCAACACGACGGGGCAGCGCAGCGGCGACGGGTCTCAGGTGACGGCGTTTGCTGGCGCTGCGACGACGACGAGGACGCGCGAGGCGTTCCGCGATTTCGCTGCGGCTCTCATCACGAACGCGGCCTCGGAGTGGACAGAGTATTTGCGGTTCGTCCCGGGCTCGTTTACGAGTGCCTTGGGGGCTGGCGCAGTAACTAGCAACGTTCGGGAAAATGGGTCCGCGTCAGCCTCCGACCTAGGCGCAGCGGCGGCGACGGCGCCCCAGCGCTACGCCCCCAAGGACTTCTCTGCGGCGGCCACGGCGCTCGTGTTTGGCTCGACCGAATACCTGCGATATGCCTTTGGCGGATCGTCCACGGCAAGCGGCGCGACAGCGGCGACCGAGCGGCAAGCCGTACGTGATAGCGCGGCGACGAGTGCGGCCGCCGCCACAGCCAGCACGCAGCGCTTGCGCGAGGTTTACGGGCCCCAGCTCTCGACGTTCGCGGCGTTCAGTCCAGCACAGTTCGCGGCGGTGTTCACGGCAGCGAGCACGACGGCCCTGGCTCTTGCGGCGGCCACCGAGGCGCAGCGCCTGGCGTTCAGTAACACCGGGACCGCGGCGGTGATATTGGCTTCGGCCGTGACGGAGCGGATCCGGAATTCCCCCAATTCGTTCTTCACGACGCTCGGGAGTCAGCAACCGTCCGTTCGCGGCGGGATTGGCTCTGGGGGCGTCACCTCGGCATTCGTTGGGCCCGTGTTGTCAACGGAGCGGACGAGCGAGAAGGCGGGCGACTTCGAGACCGAGCTGGGAACACTGATGGTGTTCGAGCGGACGGAGTGGCTCCGTGTTGCGTTTCGGGACACGACGGCGGTGGTTTCCGTTTCCGTGACAGAGGAGGTGATCCTGGGCGGCCTGGGCGCAGGCACGGCGGGATCCATGCCGGCGGGCACGCAGATGCCTTTCGCGACGACGACGCGCCGTGTAACCGCACTCACGCTCAACACGATCCTAGTCCCGTTCGAGGGAGTCGTTTCGAGCAAAAACCCGCGGCTCCCCAATTCGCCATTCAACCCGAAAAACTGGAAGCTGGCTCCGCTCGACCCTGGCGCTCAGCCACGGCTGGCGCAAGCCGTTGAGCAAACGCCGGACGGGTTCGTTGTTGCCTTCGATGGCGTGCTTAGCCAAGGGCTAAGTTATCGTTTGGTGAGTCTGGCTCCCGAGGTGGAGGTGAGCGAGGCGCTTGGGTACGAGGCCGAGTTCCCGGCAGTGATCGTTCGGTGCGACGCGCTCCCGCGCGACGAGCGCGACGACGACGGATCGATCCGAGACATCGGCAATCCGTTTCTTCCGTCGGACTCCGTGCAGTTCCCGCCGTCGGTGGGCTCCTACGAGCTGACGGCGACGGGCGATCTCGCTAACGACTCGGGGACGGCGTCCCTACGCAAGCGCGTTTACCGTCGCGTGACGGCAACGGTCGGCGACTTCTTCCACTTGCCCGGCTATGGCGCGGGGGTTGCCCCAAGGGTGAAGAAGCTGATCCGTGCCGATGAGCTCGAACGCATTCGCGCGCAGGTGACGGCCCAGATCCGCAAGGAGCCAGACGTGCAATCGGTGCGGGTGGAGGTCTCGGCAACCTACGGAACCAATACGGTGGTCAACGTCGCGGTGACGGTGCGCAGTGTGGGAAGCGCGGACGCGCTCAGGATGGTGGTCCCGGTGACGCTGCCCTGATACCCTCTTGGGATGGCGGTTGACCTCCCTACACGAGCAGATCTGTTTCAAGTCGGCGCGCAGGAGGTTTTTTCCCGCGCGCTCACACGCCCACCAGGGCAACGGCTGACACCGGAAGCGGTGTACACCGAGGGGACGGACATCAACATCATTCTGGCCGCCGCTTCGGCAATGGCCGATGAGGGGATCCGGCACCTCGCAATGCGCTTAGCGGCGCTGTTTTTCGGGAGCGCGGAAGGGGAAGATCTCGATCGTTTGGCGGCGGACCGGTTCAGTTCGAATCTGTTCCGAAAGCAAGCGGGCCCGGCGGTTGTCACGCTCCAGTTCTCTCGGGCGGCTCCTCCGAGCATGCTCGCGGCGTGGAACCTTGGGTTAGGCAAGAAGGTCCGGACGCGGAGCGGCGTGGAGTTTAAGCTTACGACCCCGGCCAGTTTACAGGCGGGCAGTACTGGCCCGACAACGGCAACGGCCGAGGCTGTGCTCAGCGGGCAGGGCGGCAACGTCGCCAGCCGGACGATCGTGGAGTTCGTGGAGGGGCAGCCAGACCCGGCGCTCACGGTGACCAACCTGGAGCCAGCCGCGGGCGGCGACGACGTGGAGACGGATTCGACGTTCCGCGAGAGGGTTCGAGACTTCTTCCGCACGGTGCAGCGCGGGACGCTCCCGGCGATCGAGTTCGGGGCGTTGCAGGTTCAGGGCGTGGCGTCAGCTTACGCGGAAGAGGTTGTCGACGCAGAAGGGCTGCCGCTTGGGCCGATCCGCTTGTACATCGCGGACAAGGCCGGCCAGAGCAACGCGTTGCTCGCTAGCTCAGTCCGTGTTGGGCTCCGCGAATACCGCGCGGGCGGCGTTCCGGTGGATGTGCTTTCGAGTCGGCCAGTGATGGTGCCGATCGATTACCTGGTTTCGTTCCAGCCGTACGTCGACACGCGCGCGGCCGCGGCGCAGCTCAAGCGCCTGACCGTCGCAACGGTGAACCTCTTGGGCCCCAATGAGCCGTTGCTTCGGTCGCTGCTCTTGGCTTTGGCTCGTTCGATCCCGGGCGCGATTGTCTACGATACGGCGGTGCAAACGCCAGCCGGTGATATCCTGCCCACCACGGGCGTTGGCACGTCGTTCCGGACGTCGCTCGATCTCGTAACGGTGAACGGCTTATGAAGGTCTGGACCAAAGAGGACTACTTGGCGCTCTGGCGCGCGAGTCTCCCGCGCTTCTACACCTCCACGATCGAGGGCACTCCGGGCTTTGACGTGCCGGCGGCGCAAGCGGCGATCTTTGCGCGCTTCGAGCAGGCGATCAACACCACGCAGGCCTACTATCTGAGGGAGCACTCGATTCAAACGGGCCCGGTGGCGCGGGGCGCGGCAAAGGCGCAAGGTGTGGTGCAGGTGGCGCGGCTCGCGGCGGTGGGGGAGCTTGTCGTCCCTGTAGGCACGCGGTTTCCGGCGCGTCAGCTCGGCACCTATGGGGAGTCCGTGTTGCTTGGGCATTACCTGACGAAAGCGGACGTGGTCTTTCCAGACGGCTCTGTGGGTGCTCAGTCGGTGGCTGTGGAGGCCGAGTTTCCTGGGTACTCTGGGAACCTCGAATTCGGCGGGCAGATCACGGAGTTCGCGGAGCTTGGCCGGGCAACCGTGCGCGCAGTGGTGGCGCAGCACTCGGTAACAGCGTCGCTATTAGTCCGGGACGTCCCTCCCTCGGAAGATACGCAGTGGGATGTGTTCCCGGCGGACGGCGCGGGGCGATACGTTCGCCTTGTACAGTTGACGACCGGGTTAGTCTCCGACGTCCGTGTGGTGCGTAGGATTGCCGGCATTGCGTCGGGGAGCGGGGCGACCGCTTACTGGGTCAGTCCTCCGCTAGATGCCGCCGATCTGGGCAAGGTGCTCCAGGTGGAGGTGGAGGAGTGGGGCGACCTGGGGCTTTCGGTGACTCAGCCTGACCCGATCCTGGGCGGCGTAAGCGATATGCTCGGGGCGATCGGCGACGATCGTAGGGCGCAGCGCGTTCCGGGCGAGACCGACGATCAGTTCTCCGAACGACTGCAGAACCTGGGGGACACCATTAGCCCAGCGGCGATCGAGCGCAAGGTGGGGGCGATTCTCGATCCGCTCGGGATCGGGTGGTGTCTGAGGGAGACGGCCGATCTCGATACGCTGATGGGTTTCACGTACGACGTACACCCGTTTGACGCTGCCGACTTGTCGCTGATGGTCAAGCTTCCAGGTTCGGACTTCGTTGGACAGGGCGCCGTGTGGCTCGGGCCGCAAACCATGCGCCGGTTCTTCATTGTGTGCGTGGACCGCTCCCAGCTCGGGGACTTCGGCTTCGGCTACGACTATTCGGAGACGGCGACCGATTACGTCAACGCGTGGGACCAAGCTGGGTGGGATGGTCAGCCGCTGGTGTTCCAGGCCGTGCTTGGTCGGGTTTGGCAAGAGGCAAACCAGACCAGGGCCGGCGGGGTGGGTTTCCTGCTCAAACTAGATTGCTGCTAAAGGAGAATACATGGATCGAGTCGTAATAAACCAACTGGAGCGCGCTGCCTCCGCTGATATCAACAATTTGCAGCACATGGGGGCGCGGCAGCTGACGGACGTTCTCCGGTGGCTCGGGACCGTGCGGCGTTACCCGTCGGCTGTCGCCTCTGGCGACGTTGCTCAGGTGCCAGGGACGTGGTTTCTCGGCATGACGGTGGAGAAATCGTCAGCCAGCTTTTACCTGGTCAACGCGGGCATGATGAGTTCGACTTCCACGCCCAACCTGACGCTGGACCCGCTGGAGGGGAACACTCCGATCGGGTTTCTCCGGTCGTCGGTGATTCGTCCTATGCCGGTAGCGAACGTGGCGCGGACGTCTGGCGAGTTCTACCTGATCAGCGCGCGAATCGTCAGCGTGGTGACGCTCAACACGGTGGTGGAGGTGTTCGATATCCCAAGCCAGACGTTCGTATCGGTCGCGAAGGACAAGCGGATCGAATACCAGATCGAGTTCCGGGAGGACGTGGGTCCGCAAGTCCCGTCAATCGCCACGCAGGGCGCCTACCCGGCGTTCAACGTCGTTCCTCCTTCGGCAGGGTGGGAGCCGGTGGCATTCGTCAAGGTTTACCCGAACACGGCCAACGCAGAGCACGGCGAAGTGACCGACCTGCGGCGAGACCTGCGGGATGTGCTCCGCGGGGCTCCGCTCGATCCCTTGCTCACGGCGGATATCGCGTTTGCTCCCGAGGTTCGAGTCCGACAGCTAGAGAGCACGGGTAGCCCCAGCGATCCGACATGGGAGCGCGCATTCCGTGGGCAGTTCCGTGCCACGGTCCGTGGCAACGAGTATTCGATCAGCGTGCGTTACGGCGAGATCATCCCGCAAACGCGGGTGTACGACAACGAGTTGGAGACACATACCGCGGGGAACCTGAACCACTACTACCTGGTTCCAATGCGCAAGGGTTCTACGTCTCGTGTCCCAAGTTTCAGCTACCTCACGATCGCGGCTGGAAGTCCGGCGATGAATCGCGGGGTCTTGGTCAAGTGCCAGCTCCAGTGTCCGCCAACGCGAGAGGGACGCAATTCGGCAGCCATTCGGCTGCCACGCTCAGGCCCGCTTGGGCTGTTCGTCGACTACGACGACGTGGCGGCGGGCGAGGCGTGCTACGTCTGCTCAGCGCAGAGCCACGGGGACGCGGCGGACGTGATCCCGTTCGTTATGACGGAGGGGCGGCACGTATACCCGCTCAACGCTGCACCGTCATCAGGGTTTAGCGCTCCACGGGTGCTCGACGTAGACTTAGCCGACGGAACGAACGTCTGGAACGTGAACCTATCGAGTTACGTGCCGCGCAACGCGCGGTGGGTGGAACTTGGGATCCGTTTAGCTCCCGGCAACACGGCGGTGGGCGCGGCGCGGTGCGAAGTGAAGATCGCCAAAGAGGATGCCAAACACGGGACCCCGGGAACTAGCTCGCTCACCACCGATCTGGTGCTCGACTCGATTAGCATTAGTGCCGGGCACCCAAATACCGAGTGGTGGGGCAAGATGCGGGTCCCGCTCCTGTCGCCAACACTGGACGACGCAATCGCTTTCAACCCAGGTTATTTCAGCTTGGCGCTAGAGTTTGAGTACCAGACGCTTTCGGGCTCGACGTTCGGATCGTGCCGAGGGCAGGTGTTCGTTGCAGGATGGGAGGTTTGACATGGCCGAGCTATTTGGAATCAACGCGAAGCACTTGATCGAGAGCGTTCCGGAAGCGCTGGCGCCGTGCGAGTTCGAGGTCAAGTTCGACAAGGTGAAGGGCCACAAGATCACACCTCGGGTGATCGTGGTCCACTACGGCGTGACGCGCTCCCAGAAGGAGCTGGAGCAGGCGTTGCTGGGCAATGACTACGTTAGCGCCCACATTGCGCTCACGGCGCGCGGCAGCGAGAACAAGATCACGCAGCTCGTACCCACCAACGTCCAAGCTGGGCACGCTGGCGCCAACGCGTTTTGGCGCGGGCAGCCCAACGTGAACAGCTTCTCGCTTGGCATCGAGATCAACAACCCCGGCCCGCTCTTTCGCGGCGCGGACGGGCTGTTCCGTGACGTATACGGCCGGCTGTGGGACGAGGAGGAGCCGCTGGCCGCGCCGCACGCTAGCGGACGCTTCCCAGCGTGGCGGCTCTGGGCGCCCTACACGGCCAAGGAAGTGCTGGCCGTAGAGCTGCTTTGCCGGTCGTGGATCCGCAAGTACCCGACGATCGTTGACGTGGTGGGGCACGACGAGATCCGGCGCGACAAGGCCGACCCTGGCCCGGCGTTCCCAATGCTGGAGCTGAGGGCGCGCTTGTTCGAATAATTCAGACGCAGGGCTCTCCGGATACGGCCACAGAAGCCGCCGGCGGGAAGTCTAACGGCTGTGAGACATATGAATGGTCGCTTGGGACTTGCGCCTGGGCGGCCTTCTGTCATTTTGGCGGCATGACTCAATGCCCCCGGCGTGATGAATCCTTTGCCCAAGACCCCACCCAAACCGACGAGTTCCTGACGCGCGGCAGCAGTCGCCCGGTCTGTTCGTTCTGCGGTAGTGTTTCTGGCGATGAGCTCATGGCCTACATCGAGGCCGGCGGCGAGCTGACCCCGACGGACAAGGATTACAAGGCGTATCTTTCTGGTCACGCCAAGTTTTACTATCAGCACTTGAGCGAGGAGCAGGGGCGGCGATTCGTCGACTTGGTGAACGAGGGGAAGGTGAAGCTGGCCTACCCTGGCCACTTCTACGTCCGGCCTTTTTTCATGGCCCCGGCGTCAAAGCCGCCCGAGACTGCTGCAAACTCCCAAAACCGGTGTTAGGTTTCCGGAATGTTGGAACCGTTCAAGCCGTTGGTGCCGGTGCTCGTGGAACATCTAACCGTGCTGATCCCGATTGTGTTCGCGTGGTTGGGTGCGTGGTTCCAGCGGCGACGGGTGCAGCGCAAGATCGTCAGAAAAGCAGTGCAGCAAGTCGAGGCCGAAAGCTGGGAGGAGTGCGACCGGAACAAGAAGGCTCGGGCGATCGAGCTGGTTACGAGCCGGACCGGTCTGTTTACGAGCATGCCGCCTGCCAAGATCGGCAAGATGGTCGAGAAGGCGTTACCCAAGGTGAAGGCTCAGAACGTTCATCGTCCGGTACGCCAGGACCGACGCTCGATCGGCGCGAAGTTCTGAGATAGACCGTTGGGGTGGAAACCCTAACCATTGAATACCAACCGATCGAGACAACCAAAACCGCCGCCGCAAACCCGAAAGCTCACGACATCGCGACGATCAAGGCGTCGCTCGTGCGCTTCGGGTTCTGCGAGCTGCCGGCGGTGAACGAACGCACGGGGCGGCTAGTGGCTGGCCACGGGCGGCGTGAGGCCCTCCTGGAGCTGCAGGCGGCTGGGGCTTCGCCTCCTACGAACATCCGGGTGGGGGAGGACGGCAAGTGGCTCTGGCCTGTGCTCCGCGGGCATTCGTTCAAGAACGCGACCGAGGCCGAGGCCTACCTGGTGGCGTCCAACAACACGACGATCGCGGGCGGGTGGGACACGGGTAAGCTCGCCAAG
>JACCDR012059483.1_pt1 | contig 11148 bp, 10 predicted proteins | sample 7446431 | NCBI WGS metagenome assembly JACCDR01 (sample SAMN15323443, study PRJNA562643) | freshwater metagenome | isolation source: river surface water | place: USA:Blue River Watershed | collected 2017-08-17 | reverse complement strand
GTGTCCGACGAAGTTGCCCGCGGGCGAGGCGCATCCGCTGAGGAACAGCACGACACCCAGCCCGAGCGCTAAGGAAGTCGGGGGGAGGTACCCCGAAGGGCGAAACGTTCGAGCGTGGGTGCGTGCTTTCATGGGTTCTCCTTGGTGATGAGCTTCTTGATCTCTTCCAGTTCCACAATGAGTTGCGCGGTGGCGTTTGACTGCCAAGAGTAGAAGTCCCTGACCTCGTTCAACTTCTCTTCGCGCTGCCCCTTCTCCATGCCCTGCGCCAGCGATGCAATTCGGTTCACCGTATTGGTCCCGCCAAACAGAGTAGCCAAGACTACCAGGTAGACCAAAGGGCGCTTGGCGAAGTCTTCGACCAGCTTGTCTACGGCACGCTGGATAGCTTCGCTCATTCCGCTATATCCACCTTGTTGGTCGCGATCACAGCGGCCTTCGCTGCCTCTGCATCCTGATCTATCTGCCACAACGCACGCGACTGCCACGCAGACTCAATCTGCGGTTGAAATGCGCGAATGTAGATTTGGCGAAGAGCGGCGAGAACCTTGGTAACCGTATTCATTTCGCGCATTTGCTCGCCCGACTTAAGGTGGGCGAATGCCGCCCAGTTGGTTACCGCGTCGGTGTGCGTCACCGGAATCACCAGCACAGCATCCGTGTTCGTGGAGCTGCCCTCGCGATGCCATGTGACCTTAACGTCTCCAACGGCCCCGAACGTCGAACCTGCGGTCAGCATCATAACTGCAATCAGCGTCTTCATGTCGTCCTCCTACAGAGCGGTCAGGTTCACTTGATTGGTCACCACGTTAGCAATATTCGTCCCGGCCACAAATAACAGATTCGTCCCCGATGCGTCCAGCGTCAACCACGCGAGCGAACCCAGCATGTACTTCCGGTTGGAGTCCACGCGAATGTCACCAGAACCTACATGGAACGCTGACTGCGGGTTGTTGGTGTTGACGCCCACGCCGCTCACGGCCCGCATAAGTATCTGGCTGTTGACGACGCTGGTCAGTGTGGTGTTTGGATCGGCGTTAATCAGAATGACCTGATTGTTCGTTGCGTTACAGTTGCGACCCAGCATCGTCGCGTCGGTAACCCCTTTGGCGTCGTTGTTATATCCAAGGGCAAAGACGTAGGACGCGCTATCCAGAAACGACCCAACTCCTCCGAGGATGTACGAGTACGACCCGTTTGTAATGGAGTTTCCGCCACCCGAAAAGATGGTCGAGTAGTTGCAGTTCGTAAGCCCGTTGCCTTGGCCGTAGACGATCAAGCAACCGTCGCCTTTTCCATATGCGTACTGCGAATCACGCCAAATCGTGTTTTGCCTGCCACCCATGATGGTCGGTTGCTCTCGCATCGAGTCCGAGATATTAGGGTCACCGTAAATCAGGTTTTTGAACCCCGACAGGATCGCACCTTGATCGACCTTCCGTATCAGGTTGCTCATGCCGGCACCAATGAAGCTGGATCGCCAGCCGCCTTGAATCTTATTGTCCCACCCACCCACGATGGTGTGCGACGAGAAGGTGGCATTATACAGGTGGGAAATCTCGTTGAAGGAACCGCCTCCAATGAAGTCGTGAGACTGCTGCCCGGTACCGTTGATCGTGATTCGGTTCGCGCGACCTCCAGCGATGGTCGCGCCTTCCCCCGCGTTCGTGTTGCCGTATCCGCCGCCGATGACGTTGTAGTTGTAACCTGCCGACGCGGTCATTGAGTGACCGCCGACGCGGTCATAAAGGTTGCCTACAGCGTTCGTCTGAAATGGAGCCACGCTCGGCAGCGCAGCGCCGTTGAACGTAGTCGCCTGCACGTCGTCCGCGATAATGTCGTCGAAGGTATTTGTGGTCCCTGCTGCGTGCGTATTGTTGCTGGCGAGGTAGACATCACCGCCCCCACCCGCCGAAGTCGGAGCCGGGTTGCTGATCGTCAGCGTGGCCGTGGCCGCATCATATGCACTCGTGGACCATGCGCCGTCCCCGACCCGAGAGATCAACTGCGTCGCTCCACCATCGGCCACGCCAGCCGCAAAGTCCTTCACCCACGCCGTCGTCGGCAACATCCGGTCATCGTCAACGTCACCGTGCGCCACGTTCGCAATGCCCGTGATGCTGGTGTCATAGTCCAGCGCCGGGCCGATCCAAAAGTCGTCAAGGCCAAGAATCAAGCTGGCGATGATGTCCGTTGCGGTCAGCCTCGCAATATTCGTCGCGTTGTGCGCTCCGCCGAAGTCAATGCTACCACCTGCGGTAAATCCGCTCACATTGGCCGAATCGAGGTCCAGCGTCGCCGTCCCCATGTCCAGCGTCGCGCCGTTCTGCCACACCATCGAGGCGGCGGTGTTTAGATCGTACAGGGTTGTTCCGTCCTTCGACTTAGCCGTGCCGCCTCCAATGTCGAAGATGGTATTGCCCGCGTTGTCTATGATGGAGCCAACGCCGATAAGGGTTAGAGGGTCGCCCGTGATAGTCGAACCGTAAATGTCTGTTACGTTGGTGATGTTCTGCCCTCCAAGATCAAGCGGCCCCGTCATGGGGCTGTCTACGTTGCCGCCCAGCGACAGATAGTTAAGCACCACCCCGGCAACGTAGTTCGTCACCGACACATCAACATCTGGCCCGCCACCGCTCGTCACCACCACCGAGCCGTCCGCGCTACCGATGCTCGTTAGGTCCCCCGACCCGCCCACGCTCAGCGGTCCCCACGTTCCGGTGTAGACAAAGACCATATTCGACGCGATCACCCACGCCGTCATTCCCGTCTCTATCATGGACGAATGGATGAGGGCCAAGTCTGCGTAGTTGGTCACGGTCCGATGCCCGCCATACCCATACTGGGCATAGTGCGAAGGGTAACTCCCGACGGGGTAGATGGAATCACCCACCTGAATGTCGGCGAAGAGGAAGTTGAGGCCGGCGAGCGTCACAGCAAACGCCACCGCCGCGGAAATGAACCTAGTCGAGGTCATAGGTGATCGCTCCCGAGGTAAGCAGGTTATCGCTGCTGTAGATCAAGTAGGACTCAGCGAAGCCGCTGGCATTGGTGACTGAGTTGGTTCCCAGCGGCCACGGGTCCGTGCTAAACCCGCCCAGCACGAAGGAGGAGCAGGCGCCGAGGGTTGCAGGGTAGGCCACGATAATATACTCCCCGCTCGGACTGGCCGCCCCACTCCCCCCCTTGGCCTGCCACGAGACGTTCATAGCGAGTAATTCGGCGTTGGAAGGTATCCGGTTGGTGGACTCTCCCATGTAACGCCGATTGGTGAAGGTCCACGACGTCGTATCGCTGGCGGAGTTGCCGTCGGAATCGTAGACGATGATGGAGTAGGTGCCATTGGTCGTCAGGTTCCGCCCGGTGTCCGTGTAGGAATCATCGCCCCCCACCCCGGTGACGTTGGTGGACGCCAGCCCGGGTCCCGAGAGGGTGATATTGGTCATGGTCTCGTTGACATCCCACGTCACCGCGGGATTGGCGACCGTGCTTCCCTTTTCGACCGTCGTTCCGCCCGTCAAACTAACCGTGGGGGAGACGGCGGCTGTGACGGTGCCCGTGAAGTCGATATACACTTCCCCATAGGCCCCCGCCCGGAACCCGATGTTGGTGCCGGCCCGGTAAGGACCGGAAGAGGCGGTCCCAAGGTACTGCGTGTACAGCGCCCAGTTTAGAACGAGGCCGTAGGAGATGGGCCCCGCGCCGGTGGCATAGGGATCGGGCTTGATGGTGAACTTGCCGATCCGGTAGGTCTGTGGGTACTGCTGAATGCCCACCCCATAAACTCCGCGGACGCCTCCGGAGTAGTTCAGGTCGGACGCCGTAAACAGAAAGTCCACCACACCCGGGTTGGTGGTGACCATTGTGATGTCCGAGAGGACGACATTCGTACTGTAATCACTGGCCGCCCAAAACATATACGGCGAGAGGCTGGTGAGATCGGTGCCGTTGGTACCATCCTTGTAGGTCACGCGAAACTTCGCTTGGTTGGCTTGGTAGACAGTCAGCGAAGGGGTCGCGGGGTCCTGTGAGTTCAGGGTGAAGGGGTAAGGGACCTGTGCAGAGCATGACCAACAGGCCAAAAACAACAGCAGAACCAGATGCAGAGCGAGTTTCATTTGTGTCCTCATAGTATCTGTGAATGCGGGTAAGTCAACAACTAAAACTCACTCACGCTGCGCAGAGCTTTCACATCCTCACTCGAGATTTTGCCGTCCCGCCCCGGTCCCACGCTCACGGCTAACGATCCCCCTTCATTGTACACTGATTTGAACGCGGCGCGCAGCCTCTCGGTCATGTCGGCTGCTAAGTCGCCTTCGCTCTTAAACCATCCTGAATGCTGCACCTTGATCGCGCGTTGCTTGAGCCGCGGCTGTCCCAGCACGACCTTGATAGGCCCCCCGTGCATTACAGCCGAAGGGTGCTCGGTTCCCTCCCATACCAAGTCACCCACCTCGTCGTCGAACACCGCAGCCTGCGGTTGCAGCTTCCGTATCAGCCTCATCCATTCGTTCTTTTGGTAGGTCTGGTTGGCTTTCCCCCGAGGGTGGAACCCATCGAAGAAAACCTCGTAGACGGGGCCGTAGAAGTCCAGAAGCTCCGCCAACTGCAAGAGCATGACCTCGTTGTAGTCGTCCACTTGGTATATGTCACCTTTTATGCGCCGAGGAGCCGGGGCCGACCCATTCCCATACCGCCCCTCCTTCCCGAAGGAATCAGTTCCCATCTCCCATAAGTTAGCCGGAGAGAGATAAACACCGAAGCGGATGTTGTGCTTGTTGCACGCTGCCGCGGTCTCCGCCACTAAGTCACTTCGGCTGGCGAATCTCGTCGTCGCTGTAGGCCACACACAGAACCCATCGTGGTGGCGGCACACCAACACCAACATCTTGAACCCGGACTCCGCAGCCACTCTTGCCCATTGATCGGGTTGCGCGGCATTCTCCACGTAGACTTCCTTCTCCTTCCATTCACCCCTCCCGATTTCCCGGCCCGTGAAGGTGTTGGGGCCCCAGTGCACCATGAGGCATGGATTGCTATTCGCGAGGTGGTCTCGTTGCTGGGTGGAGAGCGCTTGACCCTCGGCTGACACTGACACCAGTACCAGCAGACTACTTAATACGATTCGTCCACACATAGTCGAACCCATTGGTTACGTTCCATTTGATGACTGACGGGAGAAGGATGGGCGCGTCGAAGTCCACGTACTGAAAGCAGTCGGTAGCAGCAACCGTAATATCGTACTCGGTCACGGACTCAAAGCCGTCACCACAGGCACCGGGCACAACACCCACCTCATTCACTACCCACCACAGACACGTCGAGAACTTGCTGGCGCATATATCAGGAATGGTAGCGGCGAACGGCATCACATTGCTCTTGGTCCCGGCGACCAGCAGCACATTGGAGAACAGAATGGCGTCGGGATCGTAGAAGCACCGATTGTTCTCGCATCGATTGGTAACAGATTCCGTCTCGTCAGAGGTAACGCCTATGCCCAACAGACACATAGGGGCCTGATCGTCACCGGCGAGTTCACAGTTGTCCTCTTCCGTCTCTCCAAACTGGCAACAAGGGTCATTCCATCCATGCCCCGTGTAGCAGGTGTCGATAGAAGGAGCGCTGTTGTCGAATATGTACTGGGTGCAACCCGAAGCGGGGTTGGTGATGCAGTACGTGTTGACTCGCTTGGCGTAGTTGGTCGCCCACGAATGGTATATCCTTCCCGTATCCACCGCCACGACGTTGCTCCACGAAGACAGCATATAGTCAGCATCCACGTACGCACGGCGCTCACTTGGGTATAGGTAGTCGGGAAGATACACGAGACTGATACATTGAATGAATCCCTCTTCGTGTCCCTTCGTGCAATTCCACCACCACCCCCCAGTGAACCGCGGTTGAGTAGAGGTGTTGGTTGTTGCGTTGGCGGTGGTAAGGACGCTAGGGAGAGCGCAGGCGTCGCTAAGGCAGTCCATCGTGGTGTCGCACGCAAACCAATATCCAGTGCAGTTTATGGGGTAGGCGGGAATGTCGTTAGAGCAAATGAAGACTTGGATATTGGTGCCGCGGTAGTCTATGCAGGACGACACCTGGTTGGTTGCGACTGAGGTTCTCTCGCCCCGGTAGTCGATGCCGGGAGCCGTCCACACCAATTCGTCCATGATCGCGGGCACCAACCAGTACGTGTAGTTGGTTTCGTTAAAGCCTTGGGCAATGCACCAATTCGTCCCTACCGCCGTGTTGGTCACTATCGTATTGTTGACGAAGGTCGCGCTTTCTATTAAGGTCGTCCACCCTGCTTGCCATGCGTAAAGCCGGTTGATGCTTTGCGTGACAGACCCGCTGGTGTTGGTCACGGCCTCGCGAACGAGGCGGTAGTAATTACTATCACACACTCCACCCGTCACAAAGGTTTGGGTAGAGATTCCCCCGGCGGCCGGAAACGCAGATTGACTCCACCGCATAGTAACCACATGCCCCTGCCCCTCCCCAAATACGTTGCCGAGATTACGGCCCGGGGTATAGTCAAACCAGGTATTCTGGTAAACCTGCTGAGTCACGGGAGTCCCAGCGCTCACCCACTGCTGGGTCGTCACTCCCACCATATACCCGGGGTACTCACTGGCTCCTGCTACATTGGTGACGGTCTGTAAATCGTACGGGAACCCTGTGACGTTGTGGCACAGCGACGACAGCGTTACCATCGGGAACGTAGTGGGCCGGGTCAAGTACCATTCATTCGTTCCGTCGCACTCCGCATCCCCCCACGTCCACTGCGAAGCAGTGTTCCACCAGTCAAGAAACAGCCCATCCTCCGCCGGGGACGCGTCAGTGAGGTGAAAGTTGACAAAGGAGCCCTTCACTCCATAGACCCACGACTTCACATTGAGCAGATTGGTGCGGGCGTCCCGAAAGAACCGGGGCCGTAGCCTCGTAGATAGTTGATTCCCGTAGGTCACGCATTGGTTTTCCGTGCAGTAATCGTCCACCGCGCAACTGTAATGACCGGTGGGGTTGTTGCTGAAGTAGTCGACCGTATTAGTCACAACCACGGACGCATTGGTAGTCACCCATACCACATTCGTCCAATATCCGAGTGACATCCACCGCTCGCGCATCGCGTGGTACGAATCCCAACCCCACACATCGGACACTTGCAACTGGAACTGGGTTCGCACCACTTGCACTGTCCACGTGTAGATGAGGTCCATGCTTATACCGGACTCATAGCCCAAAGGGTACAGGACGTTCTCGCAGACCCGCTGCACCGCAGAGGTGTTGACCCACTTGTAGCAAGTGTCCGACAGGTACCCCACTAGCTCCCCTTCATAATCAACATCGTGGTCAGGAAGAATGTCCTCGTACCATTCATTGGTTACTGTACGGGTTGAGCCGGTATACGACCCTATGGGAAGGTGGGGGAGTTGATCGCCGGGGTATCGATACTCGGTCGCGCAGAGGGAATTGTTGATGTCGTTTTCGTAGTCGGACAGAACGGGGATTTGCTCACTGCTAGGGGTCATCACCTGCAGAGTTCTTAGTTCCACCCGCCGAGCAGTGCACGTAACCGAAAACCAGTTGGTCGCGTCGCTCGTGTACCGAGGTTTTAGGTAGGTGGGGGTGGTGTTCGTGTTCCACCCCGGTCCCGGCCATCCATCGCCCGCCGCTAGACTAACGAGCGGCAATAACGTGAATATCGCCAGAAGTGTTCGCTTTAAGGTACCACTCATTGTTCCCCATATCCACCGGCGCGGGACCCTCGTGCTGATATGGCACCCCGCCCTGCAACGGAACTACCACCCACGGCTTAGTGCTGTCGGAGTTCAGCCCCTCGTACTTCCTACCATTCAGATACACAATCCCCGTAAACGAGACACCAATGTCTATCACCAACCGCCACTTACGACCCGTAGGCTCCCGGATCACTTCCCCGCTTCGGACTCCCGCATAGTTCACGATGGTGAGGTTGTTCCATATGCGGGCGATCATATTAAGCCATGTGGCCCGAAGCTGGGGGGCGAGAATCCCTTTCGTAAAATCGTCCTTGAGATATCGCATGGCTCTAACTGTAGGTTCCGACTCCCGTCACCCACCCCGACACCGCGTAATCCAGCGTTACCACTACTGTCCATCCCCCTCCGGGGCCTGCTACTGCGTTTCCGTCTTTTGTCCAATCGGCGCCGGCGCCAACCTGGCTACCAGCTTCGGCTAGTGCAGCATCCCGGGTCAATCCCCGCTTCTCTTGCGTGATGGCCCGCCGCTTCCTGATCTCATACTTGTCCCGATCCGTGGCGTCCGGGCGGACTTCGTAGTAGTGATGGTCCCCCGTTGTGATTGCGCTTACCGTACCCGCGTCAGAATTCCAACTCATGGATTGCCTCTCAATTCAGGGTCAACGCCCGTTCCAAGAACCTAGTGTTCTTGGCAATGTCCGCCGTATGCCGGGCCGTGTCCAGTTGCGCCCGGCGCAGGTTCTCCTCCTCCTGCTGACGTTGAAAGGCGGCCATGGCGTATCGTTCCCGCTCGGAGAGCCGGTCGCCGGCGCGGGAGTGCATTTGCGCTGACCGCAGAATGCGCTGGAACGTCCGGTCGTCCCGCTCCCTGCGTCCTTGGGCGCGCTCAAAGTCACGCCGGTTTCGTCCGGGACCCAACGTCAACTCGTAGAGCTGCGAGGAATCCGCAGCCTCCGCCAAGGCATGGGCTTCGGTCCGGGAGGCTGATTGCCGGAAGGCGTCGGCAGTCCCAGTACCATACGTCCGGTAACGCATGAACTTGCGCTCCCTGACAATATCCTGCTCCAACTCCAAGCGGGCCTTGGCGGCATCGGTAATTCGCCGCTGAATCTCGAACTGCTTCATATACTCCGCTTGCAGCTTGTCAGCGATCTCCTCCCGGTCCATTCCCGTTGCGCCCTTCATCTGGCCTTTCAGGGTCCCGATACGGTTTTGCGTCATTTGTAAGGCGATGTCGAGGGGTACCAAATCCCGAATAGCATTGAAAGCGGACCCTTGCCGGGCCTGCACCCTCTGCCCGGTACGTCGGGATTGGTCGGCGATGGCCTTTTCCAACTGCTCCTTGACAGCCACCATCTGATCTCGCCGCAGCGCGTTAGTGGCGGGATCGCCCATGTTGAAATTGGCGTCGAGCCCGGAAATATCGGCGTTCACCCTCTTGAGTTGCTCCTGCAGGGAGAGCTTGGCGAACGCCCGGTCTTTCTGTGCATTCTCGACTTCGGCCATGATCGCTTTGCTTCGGTCCTCGTCGGCCTGCTGCTGCAATTCCCGTGCCTTCCGGGCCGCAATGGCGCGCTTGTTACGATCAGTGGCGACGCGAATAGCCTCTTTCTTCTCCTCCTTGCCAATTTCAACCAAGGCGTTATCGGCGGCGTCCATCGCAAGCGCGGCGTCGGTCATCGCTTGGTAGTATTCCTTGGAGTCGATGGGGTGTTTCATGGCCACCCCATACTCGAACATCCGGTCCTGATACTTGGCCTCTTCTTGAAGCGCGGCCTTGGCGGCGGGGGTTCCCGCTTTCCTCAACCCTTGGATGTTCGCCAAGGCAATCTCGCCGGGGGTCTTGTCGGCACCCATCACTCTGTCAAAAGCCTTCTTGGCTTCCGCGGTCTCCTCGAGCTTCTGCTTCAAGTCACTTTGTCGCTTGAACCAGAAACCCGCAACGGTCGTAACGGCACCAATGGCGATGTTCATTACCCCGATGGACCGCGCAATCGCCATGAGATGGCCGGGGATCGTCCGCAGGACCGACCCAAGACCCGAGAAGGTCCACCCGAGTTTCGCCGCGTCGTATTGGCTTAACTGAAAAGACTTGGCCACCTTGGGGACGGCTTCTTTCGCTCCGGCGACCATATCGTCCCACAGCTTGTTGATGACGCCCCGGGTCTCGTCGTAGGTCTTTTGTATGTCCTCTTGGGAGTTTTTGATGGTGTCGGTAAGTTTCTTCGCATCGGAGGCGGCCTTTTCAGCCCCCGACTGGGTCTTGGCGTCGAAAACTATATCCCACCTTACTTCGTCAGCCATGGCGGGCCTCCTAACGGTCGGACTCTTCAACCACCTGCTGGGCAGATTCCTGTTCTAACGAAGGCGGATGGTCACTTCCATCCCCCTTAGCGACTTGATGCCGGCGGATAATGTGTTGAATGGCCAACTGATAATGCATCCATGCCCGCTCGATCTCCGGGTCGTTGGAGAGGTCGCGAGTGGCCCCCGCCCCTTCCCCGTGAACAGGGGTATTGCGCAGACAGGCATAAGCCTCATCCACGCTCATTTTCAGGAAGTGGGACGGATGTAACTTGTAGGACGCGGAGAGCCGGGAAAGAAGCTCACCCCAGTCGAGGGGATTGGCGGCCGGGTCGGTGGACTTGATGAGGGTCCCGCCATCCACCTTGAGCCGGTCCTCGTTGCCGGTGAGTTGGGAGCATGCCCAAGTGACGCGCTCCCACTCGGTATCTCGCAGGGCCCCCCATGCCCACGACCTTATCCGTGGGATAGCCCACAACCGGTGCGTCATCTTGGAGAAGCGAAAAGCCCGCTCCGGGTCGCTATGCGCCAAGGCATAGGCCGTGGCCAGCATCCCGTTGATATTCTTCGGCCAGTGATGGACATACTCATCCAACCACATAATGGCCTCGACGGTCGGGGGCCACAGCCAAGTTCTCCTGTTAACTTGGATCGGCTGACGGAAGAAGGTCGGGGATCGGTGGGCGTTGGGTAGGACTTGGTCTTCCGACAGGCGGTAAAGCCAGATGATCTCGTCGACCTCCGGCTCATATCCCGCCTGTCGGATGGTTCTAACAGCCCCGTGGACCAGCGCAGAGACCCGGGGCAGCTTGATGGCGACAGGATCGCCCATCTTAGGCCGGGGGCGTGAAGTTCAGCGCCTTGTAACAGGAGATCGACCGCTTCGCGAATCCCGTATTGACCGTGGTGGGGCCTTCGTTGAGGGTATCGAAGCCGGCCGGCGCCGTTAGCCCCGTCCCTCCCGCCCCGTTCACGGTCAACTCGATCCGGGGGTTGTAGTTTTCCCCCTGCGAGGTCGTGCCGTTTTCGTCTTGGGTCTCGGCATGGTCACAACTGATCGACAGGGTGGAGGACTGGACGGCATCGGCTCCAGTGACCCCGAATGCTT
>JACCDR011054814.1_pt1 | contig 11148 bp, 10 predicted proteins | sample 7446431 | NCBI WGS metagenome assembly JACCDR01 (sample SAMN15323443, study PRJNA562643) | freshwater metagenome | isolation source: river surface water | place: USA:Blue River Watershed | collected 2017-08-17 | reverse complement strand
GGGGCGGCGGAGGCGGCGGCGGTGGCGGAGGCGGGGGCGCGCTCGGCCCCTTCCACGCGATCGCGCCGGTGAAGTAACCGTAGCGGACGCCCATCACACCGCCGCCGGGATCGCGGTGTTGCCGCCGATCACCGGCCACCCGTTGAACATCGCCGCGCCGTTGACCCAGATCGGGTTGAACACCGCGTCGCCATAATCGCCCGGCCCGCCCGAGTGATACCACAGCTGGAACTGCCCCGGCGTCGCCGCGCTGGCGAGGTTGACCCGCACCTGCGCGCCGTTGAGCACCACCGCCGAACTGACGTTGTTCCTCGACCGCCCGCCCGCTGTCGTCAGCGTCGCCTCGAAGCCGACGATGTTGGCGCTGCCGTCATTCGCGCGCAGCTCGCCCGGCAGGGCGGGGGAGAGCGTGACGATCGCCGCCGTGTTGCCATCGACCAGCTGATAGCTCCCCCAGCTGACCGGCCGATAGGAACTCTTGCCCAGCGCCACCAGCGCCGCCTCCATGATGCAGCGCGAGACGAAGATGTCGCCCTGTTCGCTGTTGGCGAGCGGGTGGTGGCCGAGCAGCGCGTCGTTCTCCCACAGCATCGGGGTCGGCTCCGGCCCGAGATAGCCGCCGAAGGCCGCCGCCGAACGCCGGATCGCGGCGCGGGTGTCGGCCATGATGTGGCTGTCGCTGTTCTGGACAGTCCCGGTGCCGAACCGCGCCGAGGGCACCACCGCCCAGGCCGCGCTGGTGGTGAAGGTGCCGTCGTAAAGCCAGCGGTCGACCGTCGCCAGCGCGGTGGTCGGGATGCCGCGCAGCCAGGCGGGATAGACCAGCGTGTCGAATTGCGGGCCGGTCGCCGAAAGCCCGCCGTCGTCGGCCTCCCAGCAGCTATCGATGAACACCGTGACCGGGATCGCCCCGTCCGGGCTGCGGTTCGAGATCAGTCCGGCGACCGCGATGTCATTGTCGGCATCGCGGTCAGAATCGGCGTCGTTCACCCAGTTGACCCGCCCGGTGCCCGAGACCGCGAGGATCGACATCACCAGATTGCGCTTGTCCTTCGCCCGGAAATCGCGCGCAGCGGCCAGCGCGCCCGCGCCGTAAAAGCTCGGGTTGACCGGATCGCAGACGATGATCGGCCGCCCGGTGTCGAGCGATCCGGCGCGGCGCAGCAGGATGAAATTCTCCGGCACGTCGGTAAAGCCGCCGCTGGAGGTGGCGTTGTTCCAGGCGTTGCCGGTTCTGCCGTTGGAGACCAGCGCGATGTAGCATTCGGACTGGCCGGTCGGGGCGAGGTGGACGTTGGGATAGGCCCGGTTGATCACCGCGATGATCTCCGGATCGCCCGCGCTGCGCACCTGCACTTCGCCTTCGCCGGGGAACTCCGGGACATAGACCACCAGATGCTTGACGCTGGCGATGGTCACCTCGTCGACCGGGGTCCAGTCCTTGATCACCTGCCCCTTGCTGGTGATCCGCACTTCCTTGGGGCCGGTCAGTCCGGCCTCGCTGGCGACGGGGATCGCCCAATAGGCGGCGTCGGCGTTGAACTCCAGCGCCGGGGTTGCCGGGGTGGCGACATAGCCGAGCCGCAGATGCTTGGTCGCCGATTGCCCGACAAGGCTGGATCCCGCGCCGACATTGCCGAGCTGGATCAGCGAGAGCGCCGCGACCGCCGCCTTGCGGCTTTCGATCGACAGGTCGATCACCCCGTTCGAGGCGAGCGGCGCGTAAAGCCGAATCTCGCTCGACAAGAGGATGCTGGTCAGCGGCGTGCCGTCACGCAGATCCTCGATCTCCGCGTCGGTCAGCTTGCGCTCCATGAAGGCGAAGTCGCGCATCATGATGTCGCTGCACATCGCGCAGGTGGTGGCGTTGGACCAGTCGGCGTTGATGTCGGTCGGGAAGTCGGCCGGGCGCAGGCCGCCGATGCTGAGCCGGTTGGTCGTGGTCTTGCCGCCAAAGCCCGAGGACAGCGCGACGCTGCCGGTGGTCTTGTCGCCCGTCACCCAGTCGGTGAATTCGAGCACGAGATTGCCCGCGCTTTCGTAGAGCTGGAGATAGCCGAAGCCCGAGAAATCTTCCGGGCACTGCGCGGTGCGGACCGCGCCGCCGGCAGAGCCCTGCGCGACGCGGGCGTAGAAGGTGCGCTTGTTGGCGGTGGTGTTGTTGGCCTCGGGCGTGAACTGGACGCCCCATTCCCCGGTCCCGAACAGCGCGGCGTTGCCGGTGCCCCAGAGCACCGGCAGGCGGTTGCGCCCGCGATACTGCTCGACCGGGATCTTGACGACGCAGCCCCAGGCATCGCCCGACCCGATGCCGAACATCGGATCATCGCCCGCGGTGGTGGTCTTGAGCAGCTCGCCCGCGCTCGGCAGTTCGAGCAGGCCGTTGTAGATATTGTTCTCGCGCTCGCCATTGCCGCACAGGAACAGCAGCGACCCGGCGTAAGGGACCGTCACCTCGGCGGCAGCAGCAGCGGCGAGCGCGGCCGCATCCTCGGAGCGGTCGGCCTCGGCCTCGCACAGGGCGAGCTGGCCGTCGGCAGCGGTCGCCGCAGCTTCGGCATGTTCCTTGGCGCTCTTGGTGCCCGCGCCGCCGGGCAGGGTGCCCTCGGCCCAGGCCTGCGCCTTGGCCGCCGAAGCGCCTGCGACCTTGACCGCGTAAGCAGCCGGCAGTTCAAGCGGAACCGGGCCCGCGCCGAGATTGACCGTCAGCGTCGTCATCGCCTTACTCCACCACCGGAATGACAAGGCCCAGCGCGCGGATCGTGTCGCCGCCCGCCGGGGTGTAATCGAGCTTGAAGATCACCTCGGTGACCCCGTCGAAATTGCTGTCGGGCGGCAGCTCGCTGTCGGTCTCGGTCGAGGCGAGCGCGAGGGTCAGCGGCGTGGTCTCGCTTTCGGAATCGTAAGCGCCGAGCGTGGCGGTGAAGCTCACCCCGTCAATCGGATCGGCCGCGGGCGAGACGTGCAGCGTGGCGGCAAAGGTGCCCCCGGTGACATCGCCGGGCATCGGCAGGACCAGCTCGTAAGCCTGCCCGCGCACGATCGACGGGTTGGAAAGAATCACGCCGCTGCGCCCCGCTGCCTGTTCGGCAGCGAGCCATTCGGTCCACTGGGTCTGCATTGATGTCTCCGGTTGAGAGAGAGGGAGAGGGAAGGGAGAAGGATCAGGGAATTTCGGTGCCGGGCGCGCCGTTCCATCCGCCGCCGCCGGGCGGGCCGGAGCCTCCGGCGCCGCCGCCGCCGCCGCCTGAATCGACGGTGGTGACGATGGCGATGAAATGGCGGTCGGGGTTGTCGACCGAGAAATAGGCGTCGGCGGCGGTGGTGGTGGTTGCGTAAGTCACCGCGCCGCCTTCGCGGGCTTCGTCGTCGTAATAGATCAGCAGCGTCGTCGTCTCGGGCAGGACCAGAATGTCGCCGTCGACCGTGACGGTGCGCCCGCTGGTGTAGATCCGGCTATGGGTCGGGATGGTCACCTCGACATTGCCGCCGCCGACATGCGCCTGGCTGATGTTCCCTGCGAGCCCCACGGTGTAACTGCCCGCGATCTCGACCGTCGAATAGCCCGGCGGGTTCTGCGCGCCCGAAGCGATCTGGTCGCGCTCCTGCGCGGTCTGCCCGATCGAGGGCGTCGGGGGCGGGGTGCCGGTGCGTCCGAGCGCGAAGGCGTGTTTCTCGGGCGTCTCAGTCACCAGCGTCAGCGTCACCGATCCGGTCTGCGGGTCGAAGGCGCGGCGCAGGATCACCGCGTCGTGATCGAGCCCCAGCTGCGGCAGATCGAGCGCGAGGCATTCGCCCGCCCGGTACGCGCGCAGCCGCGGCTTCACCACCAGCGTGATCGGCGTCAGCTCGCGCGCGTTGGTGACCCAATAGGCCGCCAGCTGCGCGGCCTGATCGGCATCCTTGACGAAGTTGAACGGAACCTTCTCAGCCTTCTCCTCGCCGTCCTCGGCCAGATAGGTCGACACCTGCAGCCGCCCGGCCGATTGCAGCGACCAGCGATGATCGGGCGAAAGGAACTGCGGATCGATGGTGTTGATCCGGTCCCGCGAGCTTTGCATCGCGGTGACTTCCTGCACGCCATCGGCAAGGTCGGCCTCGGTGATGGTGTCGAGCGGCACGCGCGGGCGCTGCCAGTGGAAGTGCAGGCGGCCGCCAGCGAACAGCGGCTCGCCCCCGCCTGCGATGCAGATGTCGCGCAGGTTCTGCCAGCGCCGCGCGACATCGTCGCCGACGCCTTCGAACACCACACCGAACATCCGCCAGCCATTGGCCTCGCAATCATTGGCCCAGGCGGCGACGCCCTCCCAGTCGATCCCGTCGGCAGGCTGGCCCGCGCCCATCACCCGCTTGCCGTTGACGTAACGCCCGAAGGCATAGGTGCCGGCATGAAGCGCGGGCAGCTCGCCCGCCGGGATGGTCGCGCCCGGAGGCCCGTCCCAGACATAGGTGCTCTCGTCGCCGAGGCGGCACGGTCCGTCCCCGCCCGGGAAGGTGCTGTCCTGGCGCGGATCGTAGACCTTGACCCAGTCGGCAATCACGCCGCGCGTCGGCAGGCCCGAGGCGAAGCGCTCGCCATCCTTGTCGAACAGGTGGCCCCACCCGATGCAGGCGACCGAGCTGAGCTTGTGCGCAGCTGACCAGCCCGGCGCGGCCGGATCGAAGGGCGGCACCAGCGCGGTGTCGGGGCGCAGGCCGAGCCGGGTGTCGGTATCGAGGAAACCGTCGTACCAGCTGGGCACCGCGCCGAAATCGACCTGCGGCACGATCGGGCCCTGAATAGGCCCGGCCACGCTGAGCGCCACCGCCTCGAACAGATAGGGGTTGCGGATCTTCTTGCGCGTCGCGCCATAGCCGACCCGGTGGCGCATCACGCCCGCGAAATATCCCGATCCCATGCAATAGGGGCTGGGCGGATCGACCTCGATGATCGTCTCGGTGACGCTGCCGCGCGCTGGCGGTGGCTTGGTCAGCAGGTTCGCACCGATCCCGGCCACCCCGCCGACAACAGTCGCGATGCTCGCGACCGTCCCGGCTACCGCCGCCAGCGCCGAGCCTGCCGCCGCAAACGCGCCGACGCCCGTTGCCACCAGCGCCACCGCGCCCGCGACGATGGCAATGGTCCGCAGAGCCTTTGCCATCAGAGCCTCCACGCCGCGGTGACGTTGCCGAGGTCGACATCCATCACCGCCATCAGGAAGCTGTCCGGATGCCACCCGGCGAACTTGCGCGGGGCGACGTTGAGCAGCAGCGCATCAAAGCCCCCGCCATCCCCCGGCACCGCCGCCAGATCGCCGAGCCGCATCTGCGCCGGCGCAATCCGGGGCAGCAGGGTATCGATCAGCGCGATCAGGTTGTCATGCCCGCGCGCGCGCAGTTCCTTGGCCGCGCGCAGCTCCGAGCGCAGCGGCGGGATGCGCGGCGGGGTGTGCCCCATCGCCCGCATCTGGAACCGCGCCATGTGCAGGCAGGTCGCCTGCCGCCGCCAGTCAAACGAGCGCTCCGAATAATGGGCAAGCGTCTTTGCCACCGCCCGGCGGCGGCGTTCGAGTTCGGGCAGCTTGCTCATCAGACGCGGCTCACACCGTCGAAGATCGCCCCGCCAAAACCGCTGGCGCCCGTCCCGCTGCCGCTGGCGCGCGGGGGACTGGCGACGCCCCAGGCCACCGACATCTTGAGCCCGGTGGCGTTGTCGTGCCCCAGCTCGCCGGGAAACAGGGTCTTGTGGAACGCGGGCGAGAGCGAGTTGCCGATGTTGCGCTGGAACATCCGCTCGCCGGTCGAGACCACGGTGGTCGCCAGCGTGCGCTCGGCGCGGCCGAGGCGCAGCGTGGTCTGGTCGATCAGCCCGTCGAATTCCTGCTGGGGATCGCCGACGATCACGCCGGTGTCGGGATCGTACTCGGCAATCCACAGCCGCACCCGCGCCTGCTGATAGCCGGGCTGGGAGAGGTCGCTGACCGCCGCCGATCCGGGCGGGGCAAACTCCAGCTCCAGCGCGGGCACCTCGTCGCCGACGCCTTCCTCCAGCCCCTCGACGCTGGTGATCACGCCGAACAGCGGATCGATGCTCTGATAGACATCGCCCGCCCAGGGGAAGAACCCGCCGTCGCACAGCAGCACGTCGGTCTCGGGCAGCTCGATCTTGAGCAGGCCGGTCAGCGAAATCCGCTCCATCAGCGCACCTCGCGGATAACGAAGCTGAGGCGGATCAGATGGTCCTCGTCCTCGCGCCAGACGATGCTGTCGCCGGGGATCAGGCCCTCGATCATCGGGATCGCGGCGTGAATCGTTGCGCCGTCAGCAAAGGGCGCGCGGATCATCGGGCTGATCGGGAGGTCGCAGGTGCCGTCAGCGCCCACCACCACCGAGCCGCGGATGTTGTGGAGATAGTGTTGGCCGCCCGCGTCCTCGATGCTGATCCACCCGCCTTCGCGGAAGACGTGGCCGGGCGTCGCCCCGCGCAGGGGCAGCAGCTTGCCGGTCGGGTTTGCGCCGTCGACCACCGGATTGCCCGGGCTGCCGCGCGCGCGGCGGCGCTGGGGATAGGGGATGCGCAGGCCTTCATCCTTGGCCGCGAGCAGCCGGGCGATGAAGACGTCGGCGGTCTCGGGCTTCATCGGCGGGAAGAACACCGTCGCCTGAAACCGGCTGCCGGGCCGGTCGACCCGCACCGATCCCGCGCCAAGCGCGCCCTCGATCGTGATCCCGAAATCGAGCAGCATCGGCTCGGCCGCATTGGGCGCGGGATGGCGGGGCAGCTCGATCATGCGAGTCTCCGCGTCTGGCGCTTGGCGATGCGGCGCTGCGCGATCTGCGCGCCGCCGTTGGCGATGGCCGGGGCCGAGCCTGCGATCCGCGTGTCGACGAAGGCGGTGACGTTGCCGTTCTTGGGATCGACCCCGACGGTGACATGCGCCCGCGCCGCGCCGCCGACTTCGCGCAGTTCATGGTTGGGAACGACCCGCCCGCCGCGCGGCACCTGCAGGATCTCCGGCCCGCGCTCGCCCACCTTCATCAGCCCGCCGGGGTGATAGGCGGTGCCGTTGGCATTGCCGGGGATGCGGGGCGCGTTGATGTTGGCAGCGATGGTCTTGCCGAACAGCCCGGTGCTGCCGAGCTGGACGAACAGCTGCACCGCGCTGCCGAGGATGTCGAGGAAGCCGCCGCCCTTGATCGCGTTGGTCAGCCGTTCAAGCGCCTGGATCGAATTGTCGGCCATGTCCTTGAAGCTCTCGGCGATCTGGACGGTCTGGACCTTGGCGGCGGCGGCGGTGTTCTGGAGCTGGTCCTGCGTCTCTTCGAGCAGCTTGCCGAAGTCGACCAGCGGGCCCTGATTGAGCAGTCGCTGCGAAACCGTTGCATCCCCCAGCCCCTGCGTGCGGTTTCGGAACGCCTCGCGCTCAAGGCGCGCGATAGCTTCCTCCTTTTCCGCATCCGACAGGCGCGACTTCTGGATGGCGGCCATTTCCTCGGCGAACTTGCGGGAGGCGGCCTGATACGGGAACAGCCGGTCGTATAGGTTCTGGAACTCGTCTGCCGCCGCCTTAGTCGAACCCGCAAGATCACGCAGCCTGCCACCGGTTGCCGCTGCTACGTTCCCAGTTTGCGCCACAGGAACGGCCACATCGCCCGCTGTTCGCTCCATATCCTTCAGCGTGCGATCGGCAAGCCGCACAGACCCCTCAAGTTCGATAACCTTCCACCGAAGTTCTCTAATTTCTGGCCCGAGCGCCTGCGCCGCATAGCCCGCGCCGACACCTTTTTGCCGCCCCAGCTGTGATTCAAGCTGCGTCAGGCGCGCCTGCGCGCGCATCCTCTCCGCATCTGCTTCCGCCCGCTTTAGCGCAACATCCGCCCCGCGCGCCTTGATCGCAGCATCGAGTGACCGGATCAAATTATCCGTCTCGGCACGCGCCGCTGCTTGCGCGTCCCGAAGGGAAAGGAATGCGGTCGTCAAAACACCCACAGCAACAGCCGCAGCCGTGAAAGGATTGGCGACCAGGGCCATTGTAAGAACCCGCGCGGAACGCGCCGCGAGCATTTGCGCCGTATTCAATACGCCGACGCGCGCAGCAACTGCCACCAGTGAAGAACCGTAGATGGCTTGCGCAGCCGTAGCCGCCACCAATGCACCACGATAAGCTACAAAGCCGCCGACCAGTGGCAGCAAGGCCTGCGCAACGCGCACAACAGACCCGGCAAATTCGACAGCACTTTGCGCAGCTTGTAGGATTTGTTCGCGATTGGCCAACACTTCGTCTTTCAGCCGGATCAGATAGGGAAGCAACGCTTCGCCAACTGTCTCGCTGATTTGATCAAGAACCACCTTGAACGCGCGATAGGGGTCCTGATTTGCAACCGCATCAGCTTGGCCACGATACTGACGCTCGACCTCGGCAAGGATCAGGCTCTGCACTTCGGCAAGCCGACCTTCCTCGATCATCGCCGCGATGCGCGCCTTGTTGGCGTCGATCCAGTCTTTCTGGATCGTGCCGTTCTTTCCGAGCGCCGTCAGCCCTTTCAGCGGCTCGTTCAAGGCTTTGCCCAGCATGATGGCTGCCGCCTGTGGGTCGCTACCCATTACGGTCGCCATGTCGAGAGCGGCTTGCTGCGCGCGGTCGAACTGCTCGCCCGCAATCTTGCCAAAGGTCAGCAGGCTGGTCGTCACCTGCGACAAGATCACATCGCCGTCGTAAAGCGAACGCAGCTCCATTGCATCGGCTGCGGCGACCAGTTGCTCGGATGTGCGCCCAGCGACATTTCCCATGCTGGCGAGCGCAGTCTCGACCTGGGCAACTGCTTGCCGCTGTGCGATGGCGCCATCGATTCCGCTTTTGGCGATGGCGGCGAGCGGAACAGCAACGGCTAGGGCAATCTTTTTGCCAAAATCGGCAACCTGCTGGGCCTGACGTTCAATGCTTTTGACTGTTTTGCTGACGTCGCGCTCGGACCGCGCAAGGCCTTCCTGCAGAATGCCGTGCTCGACCGCGAGGCGGATCAGCAAGGAACCGATCTTGATTGCCATCGCAGACCCCAAATAGCTTTGGGCCGCGCAGCTATGCCGCGCGGCCTAGGTTGAACTTGATCGTTTCTCGTCAGTCTTTCAGGCGGATGCCGATGCGCCAAGTTCGGTTCGACTTGATCGACCGGATGCGCATTCGGTTAAGCTGCTTGGCAAAACCGACATGGCCCAGCGGCATCAGATCGCGTTCGTCGCACCAACGCCGGTAATCCTTGTACAACGCCAGTGATTCTGTGCGGCAGGTCGCATCCATCGAACATCGCGCCGTCAGCCAGTCGCTGACCCCTTCGTTGACATCGTCCAGTGTCAGCAGGCCTCGCGGCCCTTCGATCCGTTCGACATCGGGCAGGCCGATGGCTTCCCACAAGCCCCGCGCCGACCGTGGCCCGTAAGCGTGGCGCGCTTCGCGGACCAGCGCAATCTTGACCCGCAACCGCTCGACCTCGTCGGGCGACCCAAGGGGAAGAGCGGGCGACCCTTCCGGCTCGTCGTCATTCTCGGCGTCGTCGATCACCGGCAATTGATATTGACCCGTGCGGCGGATCGTCGGCAGCACTTCCTCGGTTACCCAACGCCGGATGCGCTGGGCCTCAGGGCGGCGGCTGCGAATGACCAGACACCACAACCCGCTTTCCGAAATCGTCAGCATCTGCTGCTGCCCGCCAAGGGTATATCGATTCGATATACCCTTTTCATCGTCGTCCAGCTTGGCAACAGCCAAACTCGTGTTGGTGTAGCCCAGCAGCGCGCAGGCATCCTGCGCGATGAACCACGGCTTGCCCTCCTGCTCGAACCCGCGAAGCTCGGTGCCTTCGAAGTTGAAGCTGAGAACCGCCAGCGCGCTCATTGCACAAGCTCCCCGGCCATGTCGGCGAACGCCTCGCCGCCCCACATTTCCAGTTTGGCGAGCCGCTCGATATCCGCGCAGATCACCTCGATCACCGTCAGGCCCGACGCGAGCTCGTAATTGCCCTGCGCCAGATCGCCTTCGCGCACAGCCTCCATCTTCATCGACAGCGCGCAGGCCGTGCGAACGCCGGTGCCGAGCATCGCGTCGAGCAGTTCGGTCGAACGCTCGCAAAGCGCCTCGGCCACCTCGCATTCATCGGGCATCGGCCCCCACGCTTCGAACGCCGTTTCGGCTGCCCGCCACTGGTCGTAGAGTTCCCAGAACCGGGCATCGAGATTGCCAAGCTGCCTCAGGGCAACCGGCGGTCTGATCGAAGACGGCAGGCGGGAAGGTTCGTTGATGTTTCCCGTTGGCGCAATCGCCACGGGCACGCTAATGCTTTCGACAGCCTGAGGCATGGGGCTACTCCTTGCCGATGGTTAGGGCGGCTTGGGTCTGGAACACCCTTGCCGCCCGGACTTTATGCCGTTACAAAACCCCCATGTCAAACGTTTCTGACGGCAAAAAGAAGACCGGGCGGCCTGCAGTCGATAGCGAGCCCGTAACTGTCCGCCTCCAACGCGATCAACTTGACGCCCTAGACGCTTGGCGCGAAGACCAGCCTGATCGCCCCGGACGCCCCGAAGCCATCCGCCGCCTGCTTGCCCTTGCACTTCCATCCGAGTAATCTGGACGCCCTGAATTGAAGGGGCACCAGATGCTTGAATTGCTTCAACTTATCGCCGCACTTCTTTGCGCCATCATCGCTGCGATTGGGCTGATTCTGTTTAATCTACGGAAAGCCGATGGGACGCTTTCGTCGACAGCGTCGAATTCAGGTCTTGCACTAATTCTGGCCGCACTCATCGGCGGATTCACTATACTCTATCTCAACCAACGTCTGGCGGATGCAAGCGAGCAGGCCGAATATCAGCAAATGATCACTGATCTCGACAACGCTGCGAAAGGCTATTGAACAGCTTTTGGCGCGACTGCGCCTAACCTTCCACTTTCCTGATCGTGATCTTCGCACCCCGCGCCGCTGCATCCTGCAGGGCGAGGCGCATGTCGCGCACCGTGCGCTTGGGCTGGGGCCGAACCAGTTTGAGCCAGTCGTCGAGCGGCTTGAGCTTGCCGACATCGGACTGGGTCTGCATCCGCGCCGCCAGCCAATCGTGGCGGATGCGGTCCTCGCGCTCGAACTGGCGGGCCTTGCGATAGGCCCGCATGATCG
>JACCDR011334024.1_pt1 | contig 11149 bp, 30 predicted proteins | sample 7446431 | NCBI WGS metagenome assembly JACCDR01 (sample SAMN15323443, study PRJNA562643) | freshwater metagenome | isolation source: river surface water | place: USA:Blue River Watershed | collected 2017-08-17 | reverse complement strand
CGGCACAGCCACAGCGGGCGAGGGCGGCACTATTATCATCAAACACTGCACTAACCGCTATCGCCTTGCGGTCGGTTATGTCGGAGAAGATGGCATTGAGCCGAACATCCCCTATCGCGTCGAGAACGGAAAGCTGGTGCGCGCATGAGTTACACAGTCTGGAACCTAACCCAAGGCGGCGCAAGTGGCTGGTGCGGCGATTTTGCCACGAAGGAAGGCGCTATTGCCGCCGTGACTCGCTGGCGAAAAGCATGGCCTAAGTGTCGTTACGCTGTCCGCCACAGCGCAAAATCGAAAGGCCGGATTTATGGATAAGCGAATCGAATTGCTGGTGGCAACGCTGGCCCCCGTTGTTCTCGTCGCCCTGATGGCGCTGGTTATCAGGATGGCTGAAAATGCGTAGCCCTGAATATGAACGTGGCGTTAAGGATGCGATGAAGGGCGCGTTCTGGTATGAGTGTCCATATAAGGGCGGCTCCGTCGATGCCTACGAGTGGCTAAAAGGTCACGATTCGATAAAGCGGGTGCGCCCGATTGGTTTTGATGCAGAGAAGGAAAATCTGATGACACAGCCAGACATTTACACAGTTGAGGCGCGCGAACGCATTGCCAAGTCGTTCGATGACGAAGGCATGGTGGCAAATAGCCATGACATTCGGGTCGGATGCTGGCGCGAACGCGAAGTCGCCATTCTTGCCGCCACCCTCCGCGAACTCAACTGGCAGCCGCCTGTTGACCCGGATTTGGTGGAGGCGCGGAGTCTTGTTGATTTGCACGGGTTTATTAGCGGCGGTTCCGTTGGGCATCTCGCCCTCGCCGCCATCAAGCGCGGTCGTGAACTCGCAGCTACGGAGCGCGGCGCATGATCGGACGGCCTGACTATGACGCCGGGGATTTGGTGGTGTGTGTGGAAAATGCGCCCTTTGTGAGCGGCAAGTTTGCGCCCGGCGTCGTTTATGTTGTTAAAGAAGTCCGCCCCAGCAGAACGCGCCCCGGCTTTTATTCGGCACTCATTGTCGGCATTCCGCCAAACCCCGGCGCTTATGGCTGGAAGGCAGAACACTTCCGCCGCCTAGACCCCAAACCCCCTGAGAATTTCGCAGGAGAAATCGAAACCGTCAGAGAGGATGAGTTGGCATGAAGATCGAATGGAGCGGCGGCGAGAATCCGGTAAAGCCGGGGCAGACGCTGACGAGGGTGTGGCTCGATAACGGAGAAGTAAAACACACCGACGACGGCGGGGGAGGATGGGATTGGTCTAGCGACAACGGCGAGTGGAATATCATCGCCTACGAAGTCACGCCGGATAGGGTAGAGTCGCCCACAGAAACCCTGCGCGACCGCGTGGCGATGGCCGCGCTGACGGGATTACTGAGCGGGACGCTCGACGGCGACGGATTTTGCAAAGTCAACATCCATCAGGTGGCGCAATCTTCGCTCGCCATCGCCGACGCCTTCATGGCCGCAAGAGGTGACGCATGACCGACCTACGCTTCACAAAAATAGCCTTCGGAGGCGTGGCAATCGAGCCGCTAACCGAAGCTGGCGCGGTATTCGTTGAAAGCCTAGATGCGCCGTTTCGGATTGGCGATGCCTGCCTGACCGGCTTCCCGCGGGGAACTGTGGCGATTGAGCCGCGGGATTTCGGTGATATGCTGGAAGCGGCCAGTTTCGACGGTTTGACTTGGGAGGTGACAGCATGACCGACCGCGCCTATTTCAGCGAGCCGCAGGATGAGCGCATCCGAAGCAGGCTGTCCGAATCGCTGGTTTTCTATGCGATGCTTCAGATAACCGACGCTATCGCGTTTTTCGAGAACGTCCGACTGGCGAAGATTGACCTGAGCGATGCACTCTCTCACGATGGGATTCGCCTAGACGACCACGAGGCCGCCCGCGAAATCCTCGCCGAGATAGTTCCAGACTATACGAAGGCACTGGAGATTCTGGCTGCCAGGCTCGCTAATGCTTAAAATCCTAGCAGCAGGCGGCATAATCCGTTTCCTCGTCTATTTATTTAAGGGCAAGTAATGACCATGAAATCGTCAATAACAGCAGAGAAGCGCGCAGAAGCCGCAGCGCTTTACAGTGAAGGTTATACGCTGAAAGAGCTAGTGGCGCGCTTGGGATATAGTATTCCGACGTGGCATAAACTCTTGCGGCGTGGCGAAAACAAGGCCGTCAAGAGAGCAAAGGCGAGCGAGCGAGAACTTGCGATGCTGAAGGAGCACCTTGGCGGCAAGTCCTTCGGAGAGATGGCGGCGATTCACGGCATCACTCGCCAGCGCGCGCACCAGCTTGTGAAGCGCGCGAAGGAAAGGGTTGACAAGTCTGTGCTGGAGGCTATGGTTGTTGAGGAGAAGGAGATTGATTCGTGATTTACGGTTACGACCCTCATCGCGGCGGCGAACAGTTTTACGACTGCGTGTTGCCGACCGACCGCACAGCGCCGATTACGTTCTGGATGCGCGACCACGCAAAGTATGACGCAGTTGATGTGGCTATGCCGGAGGGGAATATCGTGCGGGCAATCTCACGCGACTTGGCGGCGGATTACGTGGCGCGCGGGGGTGTTATTCTTCCTGACGAAGTGAGTGATTCGGTCGCCGAGCGGGTGCAAACTGGCGGGGTGGGGTTGTGAGCCGAGTAAAGCAGCCACGATTGCTAGATACCGTCTGGCTAATGTTTACCGCAGACGGCTTCTATCCGATTCAGCCAAGTGACAGATGCAAGCCGGAAGATCATGGCGCGTTAAACGACCATGTGACGCGCATTGAGGATTTGAACGGCAATGTGATTTGGCGACGGTCAGTTCAGTGACCACCACCTGCCCCGCCGCGAGAGACACAGGAGAGAAGTGATGACGTTTATGGATTTGCCAACAGTTACGCAGGTGGCGATTGTCGTCTGTGCAACTTGGGCCTTTACGCTTGTTGTGACGAGGCTCCTGTGACCGCGCCCTTTGAAATGTTCGGCCTGTTGGTCGCGGCGCACGCCCTTTGCGATTATCCGTTGCAAGGCGATTTCCTAGCCAAGGCGAAAAACCGAGCGGCACCCATGCCCGGCGTGCCGTGGTGGCAGGCACTGTCGGCGCACGCAATCATCCACGGCGCAGCGGTCGCCATCATCACCGGATTGCCTGTTCTAGGTATCGCCGAGACTGTCGCCCACTGGCTGATTGACGACGCCAAGTGTCGCGGGCGCATTGGCTTCAACACAGATCAGGTGTTGCATATCGTGTGCAAGGCTGCGTGGGTTTTGCTCGCCGTGGTGACGCTGTGACCGCGCTCGACAAGGCGGGGCTGGTCGCGCTCGCGGAACGAGTGGAGGCGCTGACGGGGCCGTGTCGGGAGACTGACGCGGAGATTGCGCGGGCAATTGGCTGGTATCAGAAGGAGGTTGTTTGTCATGGCGTAAAGGGCGGTAAATGGGTCGAAAAATATTGGACGTATAAAGGTGATACGCGGGCCGCATGGTCAAGCGTGCCGCCACACGATTTCACCGCCAGCCTCGACGTCGCGATGACACTGGTGCCGGATGGGTGGGCAATCGAAGGCTTATCATTCTGGCCCGCAGCGCCCGACGAAGCAGACACAAAGACGCAGGCCAGTGCTACCGCTCGCCTCGTTGGCACGTCCGTAAGGCGCATGGGGCGTTCAATGGTATGGGGCCATAGCGGCGGCGATGGCCGCACGGAAGCCACGGCATCCACCCCCGCCCTAGCCCTAAGCGCCGCCGCCCTCCGCGCAATCGCAGCAGGCCAGCCATGACGGATGCGGCGACGATTGCGGAGGGGCTGACGAAGCTACTTGAGCAGAACAAAAGCCAACTAGCTAATTGTGAGCGGATGCTGGAATTGCTCAAGCCAGAATGGGATTTGTTTGAGGCTCGAACGGGGCATAATACTTACGTTGCCAGAGACTACGCAGACCATTTCAGCGCGGCACGAAAACACCGCGAGCAAATTGCTTTGTTGGAAGCCGCCGCCCGCGCAATCCTCGCACAGGAGACAGACGCATGACCAAGATGACGGCGGGGCATTTGGAGGCGGTGCGGGCGTCCAGAAGTGGTTACGAATACGATGCCGAGCATAACTGCATGACAGAACGCGAACGCGATAAATGTCTAGTTATAGCCGCCCGCCTATCCGAAGTCGTCGCCCACATCGCGGCGCAGATCAGGGAGAATGACGATGAGTGAAAAGCTAGCTTGTCCGGTATGCGCGGGCATCAGTCGCAACAGCCCCGCGCTCGCAGCCGCACAGGCCGAGGTGGCGCGATTGACTGCGGCATTGAAGCCGTTTGCCAAAATGACGGACAGCCTTGAAGCAATGATGCGCTTCACAGGCGGCGGCCCGATTAACCCCAAGACTGTAGTGTCGGACAGCGGCGGCGCGTTGCCGTCTCAACTCTATTGGTCGGACTTTCTCGCAGCCCGCGCCGCCCTGGAACCACGTCCATGACCGCCCGCGACGACTTGCGGGAGGCGGTGGCGCGAACAAAGCGCATGGGGCCGTGGAGCAAAGACGCGGGGATTACCGTGTCAAAGCGGGAGTGGGAGCAGATGCGCGCCGACCTTAATTGGTGGGCAGACGTTGCCGACATTCTAGGTGCGGTTGTGTCTGGTTGGACATTTCGCAAAGACGCGACATTTGTGTTTCCAAATGGGCAGTCACATTCGCTGCCAGGATGGCTTGCGGAAACCATCGCCCGCGAGGTCGAAGCCGCCCTAACCGCCGCGCGCCCGGTGATCGAGCGGGAGACGCGGGAGGCTTGCGCGAAGGTGGCGGAAGGTTACGACGCGCCGCACTTGAACGGGGTTGGTGAACGCATAGCCGCAGCAATCCGAGGAGAGCCGACATGACGACGCCGAACGATGACCAGTTGATAAAGCGGTTGCGCGTTGGCGGCGAAATGTTCCGGCTTTGTGGTGACGCCGCAGACCGCATCGAAGCCCTCATTGCCGAGCGCGACGCGGCGGTGGCGAAGTGGCAAGAGGAATGGGAGGCTGGGACACACGAGGGACGACGACGCGCGACGGCTGCGATTGTGGCGGATTTGCGGGCGGAAAGCACCAAAGCGCCAAATGATTTTACGGGTTTTGCGTTTAAGTGTCACTGTGAAATGTTTGCCACCCGCTACGAACGCGGCGACCGCATCACCGAGGCCAAGGAGGGCTAAAATGACCAGCGACCTTGAAAACGTAAACCCGCCCAAAATCGGCGGAACCTTGCCGCACGATGAGAACGTTCGCGTGCTTTACAGTATCGCCAAATCCCTAAAGCGGATTGCCGACGCTCTCGAACGGCAGCAGGCCAAGCCGTGAGCGCAGTTTTTCAGATTGACCTTGCGGAAGAAGATTTTCTTTTAGACCGGGCCGACCCCGTTGCTGTCCGCAACCACCACGAATGGCGCATCTATCAACAGACAGGCGAAGTGCCGCAAGGAAGCTGGTTTGGTAACTGGCACTTTGGCAACGCATTACGTCGCGCTCTTATTGCTTTCAATCATGCACACAAAGACCGCACAGATTTACATTGGGAGGCTTGGCAAAAACACGATGGGCGCAAGTTCACTATTCGCGCGGAAGTGTTGCCAAGCCGTGAGCGGCGCGGTTGAGTGGCTGGCGGGGATTTGGGGAGGGAAGTGATGGGCTATGACGCAGCAAAACGGCAGCACGACGCCACAATGAAAACTGCAACACAGATCATGCGCGAAGACGTTCTGTTGCGGCGCATTGTTGAGGCTAGCGTATATGCCGCTATTCAAGACTTCGGGCGCGTTGACCCGGAACGTGCAGACAGCGACGCCCTCGACATTGCGATAAAGGCAACGGCTATCGCCGTGGCGCGCATGATGAACGAGGGCGACGGACTGGCCGCGATTAAAGCAGAACGCGACGCTTACAAGAAGGCATATGAGGCCCTTTCGGTCACAACACCGCTCAGGCCGATGCTTGTTCCGACACCGCCCGTCACTTAGGCCACCCCGCCACCAGCGCCATTCACTTGACAATCCCGTAAAAACATAGGCAATCTTAGAAACAGCGAATCAGTAGGAGAATTAGGATGGACGCTCATGAACTACGGCGACTGCATGGGGCTGCGACACCGTTGCGCGACGAAATTATTGCCATCCTCGCGCCAAATGCCCGCGATTGGAGCGCGCGCAATCGTGAAGCGCAGAAGTCCGCTGACGCCATTATCGCCATTTTGAACGGTCGCAACAGTCACGCTGCCGACCGCCTCGCGCGGATTGAGGCTGTGGTGGTGGACCCGGAAACCATCGCGCTGGCCATTCTCAACAGCGACCGCGCCATGGCAGGACTGCCGCCAACCGATAGCCGCGCCAACTGCCCCGACAGCGACGGCTATGTGACCAACGCCACCGCCGCCCTCGCCGCGCTGCGTGAACTGATTGGAGCCGAAGCATGACCCTCGAAACCGAACATAACGGCTATAAAATCCACTACGCCGAAAACGAAGACGTTTGGCGCTGTTGGGATTTGAACCTCGACGGCAAGACGCTTTCTGCGGTCAAGGCAAAAATCAACACGGAGATAAAGCGCGCCCGCGAGATTACGGCGATGCCAGCACTGGTTTTTGACGCCTCATACAGCACGGAAGCGCGAGAGGTCGTCATCACGCTCATCGCCGACGAAAAGCGTGTCTGGACGCTTGGTCGCGGACGGTGGGGCGACCAGAACAAGCGCGAGAAGACTAACATTGAACTGCTGTTCGCGGACAACGACGAGAATCGCAAAACGCTGGCGGAGATGAAGGCGCTCTCCGAGCAGGTCAGCGCCATTAACGGTAGAATTAAGCGTCTGAAGGAGGCCATTCCTCGCCTGACCATGACCGACCTTTCGCGCATACAGAAGGAATCCGAAGCATGAAAATCGACTGGACAGAAGCGGGAATCGTGATTCTTCTTGTTCTATGGATTGGCAAGGAGGCTAATCTCATGCCGTTCATTTATGGGGCGCAGCCATGTGTTCCTGCTATCGTGGAGACTAAGAAATGACAAACTACATTCTAATCGTGCTGCATGGCGTATGGGCGCTTGCTTGTTTTCTTGCGACGATTGATTTCGTTACGGAGAATCGCGCGCTTCATGCCGTTTTAGGCATCTCTCTGATGGCGCTTTCCATTTCTACCGCAATCGCGCTGGCGGGTGCGGCATGAAAATCCCCCGCCAGCAACTGCTGAACCTCATCACGCCGCTGTCAAGCGCAGTCTCAAAACTGACGCTAGGCCATTTTTTTCTAAAGGCTGACGGCTCGACGCTAACTGTTCGCGCGATGAATGAGTCCATGCAGCTTACCGTTAGCGAGCCTTCAGACCAGAAACTGACCGCGTGCCCAGATTATGCCGCGCTGAAACTCGCGCTGTCTGGCCTTACCGGAAGCGATGCGGCCCTGACCCTCGAAGCCGACCGGCTGACGGTAACGGCACGCGGCAAGCGGACGATTCGCAGTCTGCCGCCGAAGGATTTTCCCGCGATGAGGCCCGTGACCGGCGACAGCGCGGTTTTCGACGGCGACGCTCTGAGCGCGGCACTGATGTTCGTTAAGGGCGCTGCGGCGACCGGAGATAAGATGCCCGGACTGTGCGGCGTCCACATATCCGGCGGTAACGTCGTCGCTATGGGTGGCGCGACGAGGGTTTCTCATATGCGCCTCCAGCGCGTCACCGAAACGCTTCCTACGGCGACCATTCCTAACGCGACCGTGGCGACCCTGCTGCGGCTTCTGGAGGCTGGCGCGCACTCTGTTCAGTCAGACGGCAAACGCCTGTCGTTCGCAATCGGAAACACGCTGCTGGACTCAACGGTTATCGAGCAGCAGTTCCCGCCGTTTGAGCGCGTCATTCCAGACGGTCAGGGTCGGAAGATGATTCTCTCTGCTGACGAATCGGTTCGTGCGGTCAATGCAGTTGCGGCTTTTGCGGACGGAAAGACGAAGCAGATATATATTTCGATGAGTGGCGAGAATGTCACACTGTCTTGCGACGCAGCGGAAGAACCGCTTGATGTGGTATCGTGGGAGGGCGGCGACCACAAGGTATCCGTGGACGCTGCGGCTCTAGCGGACATGCTGACGGCCTTTGGCGACGAGGACGTGACGGTGACGTTCCGTGATAGCGCGCTCGAACCCTTGCTATTTGAGGACAAGAAGGGCAGGATTGGCGTTCTTATGCCGATGCGATTTTAGGAGGAGGATTTATGACGGAGATTGAGACACTGACGGCGGAAATCGCCCGCCTGAAAGCAATCATGCTGGACGAAGACCTGATTTGGGATGCTATTTCCGACAGTCTCGATGCGGATTGGTCAACGAAAGACGGTGCGCGCGCTGTGGTGGCTGCGTTTAAGAAGGAGATTGACGGTGAGTGATGATTTGATGCGTCAGGCGCGCGCTCCATATGGAAAGAGTTACGTGGAAACAATGCTTTCCGACCTGCTATATTCGTCGGAACTGCGCAATCGAGGCCGCGAAGCCGAACGTGTGGCGATTGTGGCTTGGTTGCGCCAGCAGTCAGATGTGGGGATGCAAGCGGGAAAAAGTGCCGCAGACGGTTCGCGGTTGCAGCGCGACTTGGCAGCAGGAGTGGTGGCAATAAGGAGAGCAGCCGACGCCATCGAACGCGGCGACCACATTAACCAAGGAGAAACCAAATGACCGCAGAAACGTGGACACGAATCGAAAACGCAATCCGGCTCATTCAGGAAGGCAGTCAATGGGAGGCGCTTCACGAACTGTCGTGCGCCGCTGACATTGAAGGTGAAACAGACGTTTCCGAATTAGCGCAGCGCGCTATGCTGAAGGTGGTGAAGCCGTGGTAGGGGAGAGAAAGATGCCGAAATTGAAGGTGTTTGGAACGGCTTTGATGATTAGCCGAGAAGACGCTGCCAAACTAAAGCTGCCTAGTCACGTCCGGCAGGCGCGCGTTTTTGTTGCCTGCCCATCCATGGCGGCTGCTGCTCGCGCTTTTGGCATTAGCAATTACGAGGCCAGAAACTACGTTGGCGAAACCGGCAATGAATCTGAAGTTTGTTACGCCATGTCGTCGCCGGGAACCGTGTTCGCAACCGGAATGAACTACGACAAGGATGCAATCGTAATTGCGCTGAGAGCGCCAAAAACCGGAGCCTAAAATGGAAATCAACAATTGGCAGCCGATTGAGACGGCACCGAAGGATGGGCGCGTCGTTCTCTGCATTGGACACGGTAGCATTCATCACGTCGAACCGATGATGTATTACGCCAGCGACGAGGGTATGAACAACGGCTGTTGGGGATGGCTTGAGGGAGACACGCCGCGTAAGCAGCCGACCCACTGGATGCCGCTTCCCGCCCCGCCGACAGCGTAAGGATTCTTAATCATGGAAATCACCGTTCCCGACAAAACCCTTGGCCCTATCACGGTCCTGTCTGCGCGTCGGCACAATAATTGCGCTGTGACCGTTCGTTTTCGTTCCGAGGCTGGCGAACTGATGGCGATTCTGTTTGACACGCCAACGCATATTGTGGTCTTTGACCCGTCCTATCCGAATCTGGAGTATCGGCATTTGAGTTTCGAGGCTCCGATTCGGTTGGCCCTCAAGATTGGCGGGTTCTGATGTGTCTGTTACAGAGAGGGTTGCCCGCATAAAGGCGGAGCTAAAGCCGGAACACGTTGAAATGCTGGCGAAACAGTGGCTTCCGGGCGGAAGGTGGGTGGGGCCGTGGTATATGGTCCGCTCGCCTTTCCGTCAGGAAAACACCGGCTCGTTTGGCGTATGCCGGAAACCTGACGGTATCGGCTATTACGACTTCGGAACTGGCGAGTTCGGCGACATGATAGACCTGTGCCGAAAACTGCACGGCGTCTCGTTTTTCGACGCCCTAGAAGCCTATGAACAGATGTTAGGATTGCAAGGTGGCGACTAAGAAGGTTCCTCTGGTTGCACTGAAAGACGCCAAGCCGTCGCCCGTGGTTTATGCGGACGTTGCCGCTGTCGTTCCGATGCCGGAGCCTGTCGAGGTTCCGCTGCGCCTGATAGAGAAGAACGGCGAGCCGCAGCGGGTGTCGATTTACCGTGATGCGCGCGGCCTTGCGACGTTTGCGATTGCGCGGTGGGATACGCCAGACCGGAAAGAGATTCGCCCGATTATCTGGAACGGACAGGAGTTCATTTCTGGCGGCTACGACGGCGAGCGCCCGCTGTATAACGCCGACGTGATTGCAGCGTCCCCGTCGTCGCCGGTTCTCGTTGTCGAGGGCGAGAAGGCCGCAGAGGATGGCGGCACGCACCTTCCGAACGGGTGGGTCATCACGACATGGGCGGGTGGCTCAAACGCTGTCCTGAAGTCGGATTGGTCGATTCTCGCTGGTCGCCGCGTCGTCGTGTGGCCGGATAATGACGAGCCGGGACTCGCAGCCGCAGAACAGATTAAAGGCGAGGTCGAGGCTTTCGGCGGGACGTGCAATATCGTGAAACTGTCGAAGAACTATCCGAAAGGATGGGACTTGGCTGACCCACTTCCGGCTGGCGTCACGGAGTCGATGATTACCGCGAATCTGTTCAGCGCGCTCAACGGAAACACGCTCGCGCCAGCGCCGCCGCCTCCGAGTGAGGATGAGGTTGGCCTTGACGAGATTGGTGTGGACGAGGGGCTGGACTTCAAGCCGCTTGGCTACGACGATAAGTTTTTCTACGTCATGCCGAGCGCCACGAAGGTCATCCTGAAACTGCAAACGCGCGAACTCATGTCTGCGGCGGGCTGTCTCCAGATTATCAACGATTTCGACTATTGGGCGGAGAACTATCCTCCGAAGCGCGGGTCGTCTGGTCGCGCCGATTGGGAAACTGCGGCGTCGTGGATTATGCGCGCCTGTCAGAAGGTCGGTCGCTTCGATATCCGCCGCCTGCGCGGTCGCGGTGTCTGGTTCGAGGACAGCACACAGCGCGTCGTCGTAAACACTGGCGATTCGCTGGTCGTCAACGGCAAGCCGACGAATCCTGTGGCACTGAAGTCACGGTTTATCTACCAGAGCGGCGAGTCGCTGTTTCTCGACGGTATCCGGCTGACTGACGAAGCCGACGATATGGAAGGCCGTCTGGTCGTGGAACTGTGCAATAGCGCGCGGTGGGAACGCAACGTCTTCG
>JACCDR012607191.1_pt1 | contig 11150 bp, 18 predicted proteins | sample 7446431 | NCBI WGS metagenome assembly JACCDR01 (sample SAMN15323443, study PRJNA562643) | freshwater metagenome | isolation source: river surface water | place: USA:Blue River Watershed | collected 2017-08-17 | reverse complement strand
TCGCAGACAAAAAACTATACGATGCCGCCCGCGCCGTCAATCAAGCATCCGCCGATACGTTCATCAGCACCTTTGGCAAGGGGAGCAACACGGGCGAAGTCGTAGAATACACGGGTGCAATCCCCGAAGAAATCGTCATGCTCGTCACGGCCAACACGGGCTGGCACATTGTAGAACGTGTAATGGTAGGAATTTGATGAGAAACTTTCGTGACCTTTCGCAAGATGCCAAGCAGGCCATAATGAAGCGTTATTTCGGTTCAGAAATCAGCATTGATGATTTGGCCCGGGAGTACGAAGTAAACCCCGTGTCTTTCCTTGAATACGTTCAGGACCAAACCGAAACCACCAAGCGCATCATCGCGCCCGAACCCGAACTATCGGCGATGGAAAAAGTCAGTATCACCCTCGCCAAAATGCGTGATAACCTACTGACTGATGTTATCGTGAAAGTCGTACTACTGTTTTTTTTGTTCTTTGTGTGCGAAAATGTGGCTAAAACGGTAGCCCCTTTTTCTACACCATTGGCAGCCTTGGCTATCGAAAAAGCAGGCATAGCCCTGTTTTGCTTCTTAGTAGGCAAGCTATTTTTTGAGGCATTTACCGCAATCACCGACCGCCAAGAATGGAAGTACCAAACACCATTTTTGCGCCCTGACTTTGGTTTTGACAACGATTTCACCAATTTAACCCCCTACCAAAGATGCCTACTCTCTATCGTCAAACGCTCCGTGCGTATGCTTATTTATGCCTTGCTATTTTTGGGTATTCTGATGCAATAGCCCAATGTGGAAGTGAGATTGTATCGTTTGCACAAAAGGACGTTGGCACGTTGGAGCGAACCCGTCAAAACGACCACCCGTTATTTGACTTTTACCGCGCCAACGTGGATAGAAGTTTGAACCGATGGAAAGCCCCGTATTGTGGTTGCGCGGTGTATAGTTGGTTTCTGTTATCAGGCCACAAGCCTAGCATTAAAGCCCCTGCTACGGCCTTGTCGTGGCAACGCAAAGGAGGCGTAAGATTGGGACTCAACGCCACTCAAAAAAACATTGCATTGCTTACCCCGGGCATGGTGGTACTGATGAAGTTTAGCCGCTACCACGTGGGCGTTTTGAAAGCATCTTACGCAGGTTATGTAGTGACCATAGAGGGCAATACTTCCAACGCTCGCGCTGTCAATTTCGTGGCAGGCCGCAAAGATGGTGTGTTTGAGAAAATTCGCCCATACAGCAGTACCATTGGTGCGTATGATTGGTGCAAAGATGCTGCCCTTATCAACGCTCAATCTTACATTGAAGCCCGCTCTAAAATAGGTCAATAGTTAGTGTGATAACTCAAATAGCGGCACTTTTTGAGTGTCGCTTATTTTTTAAACCCATCAAAACAGTACAGAAATGAAACTCAAAAAAATCAAAAAATTTGCTTATCAACACCGCTACATTATCATCGTGGTAAGCCTCATTTTGATAGTGGCCATGTACTTGTATTTCAAAAAAAGCCCCGATACTACGGCGCGTATTGGTGGTGGCAAGTATCGCATCAAAGACAAACGCACCTTTGATGCCGCCAAAGTTTACAAGATGATAATGCTCACCGACGATGCCTTTTGGGCTGCCCGCTGCAAAGCCATAGCCGCCGCAGGCTTTGACTGTGTACAGCTTGTTATTCCAATTTCAGAAACTTGGAACGCCCTTGGTAGCTACAATTTTGACCGATACATTGAACTTGCCAATGTAGCCCTTGACAATGGCCTACACCTCGTTTTGAAGCCGCACGTAGGCATACTACCAAAGCTACTTGGCAACTACTTCCAAAAATCCGACATGATGGTAGGACCTGGAGGCAACCAAGTAGTAGATAACCATTATCAGCCAAGTTTTTCAAGTGAAAAATGGAATGGTATCAAAGCATGGGCGCGGGCTTGCGCCGTGGCTTTTCAGCCATTTCAAGATGCGGGCTACGTAGTGGCGGTATTTCCCTCGGCTTCTGATAGTCAGGAGTTATGTTACAGCCTACCATATTACGGCGACCGCTCCCCCGCCGAATTGGCCGCAAGTGGCAACATTGACCAAAGCACAGTAGCGTATGCTCGCTTCCAAACAAATGCTATCAAACGACGTTTAGACGAATTTTGTGAGGCGTTTTTGGGCTACCGTATGGGATGGGACGCCTCGGCTGTCACCTACAACTGGCACAAATTTGCAGGCACTTACGACTACATGAAAGTCACTCAAAACCCTGCCGTAAAATTCTTTAAAATCAATTTGGGGGCAAGAACCGACTCGGAATATTTCAATGTAGGCTTACAGTACGATTGGAAGGTTCAAAAGCAAGGGTACTATTGTACGGAGTGGACCAACGAACCCGCACAATGGCAAAACGGCAACGTGGCAAGTACAGCGCAATACTTGTCAGATATGCACCGAATCAGCATTGACAACGGTTGTAACCTCCTTTCTTTCGCTTTTCACAGCCCCGATAAAGACGGTGGTGGTGCGGCCTTTCAAATGGCCAAGGAAGTCAAAGCTATGCTTGTCAATACGGGGCATTGGTCCAAACCCGTCACCACGCCCGAAAGAGTAGGAGAGGTATTCTACTCCTTTGAAAACATTTTCAATAGTGATGGTTGGAACACGCCTACCATCAAAGGGGCTTTTGATGCGGCGCGTGCTGCCAACGGCGGAAAAATCCCTAATGTGCGTTGTACTGGCTAATTTTCAAACACTTATACATCATGCAAAACTTACAAGACTCTCTTACGCTTGCTCAACGTTTGCAAGCCCCAACGCCTAAATTTTTTCGGGTGTTGCGTCGGATAGGCGTTATTGTTGGTGCAGCAGGTGCGGCAATCATGGCCGCGCCCGTGGCACTTCCTGCCGCCGTGGTAGCTATCGGTGGCTACTTGGTCACGGCGGGTACGGTCATTGCCGCCGTGAGTAGCACAACGGTAGATTTTCAACAACTCAAAAAACACCAAAACGATGAGTAACAGAACCAAACGCGCCGCCGATGCTATCAAGTTGAATAGTTTGGCCAAACTGGGGACCACAACACCCACAATAGTCACAGGTCCAACAGGACCCGCAGGCCCGGCAGGGCCGCCCGGTGCAACTGGCGCAAACCCTAACATAAAAACAGGCAAAAGAGAACCTACTGAATCACTAGGTACAGCCTCATCGTTAGGGGATTATTACATTGACACCGACAACGGCGACCTTTGGATTCTTGAAAATCAAGTAGAAAGTATTCCGCCACAAACAAGGGTATTAGTGACGCCGGGCAAACAGTGGACTTTAAAGCAAAATATTAGGGTTGCGCCTGTTAATACCCTCATCCTGTATATGTCAAGCACGGGGAGTGACAGCAACGCAGGAACGCAAGCCTCGCCAATCAAAAGTTTTGACAAAGCGTCTGAACTTTGTAACCGCATCAACCCCCGCAAAGTAAATATCAAGGTTTTGGATGAAACAAGTGTTTTTGATTCAACCCGTATTAACGCAGTACCTGTTTTTCATTGCGAACTTCATTTAGAATTTGTTTATGAAGATGGCGATTGTGTTGTTACTTTTACAGCAGACCCGGGGAATAATATCAGAGGTTTAGTTTGTTACAACAACGTTTTGATAGATTCGCCCTCTAACATTAACGTAGTTTTCCCTAATGTTTCTACGTCGGGACTTTCGCAACTTGCCGTTTATAATACTATCATTGACAGGGCTTTTATCAAATTCTACGATTCTTTGCAAAAAGAAAGACACATTAAATTTAAATTAAACGATGACTTTTGTGATATGCAAAATTGCACAGTTGCGGCAGGTCTTTCGGGTTATGTAAGTGCAGATATAAACAGCCTTTTACCAAGAGCAGTATCAAAAGTTACTAAACTAAAACAAAGACGGGATTTGTACGTAGGCTCATCGTGGGATAATGTTTTTAATTTGTATCAAACTTTACAGACGGATAGGCTTTATAGGTTGCTAATAATCCCAACGGATTGGGCAGACAGCAAAGTAAAAGGGTATTACTTTACACAGTTTTACTTACCTCAAATGTCGCTTGCAAATCCTGCCCATTCTGGTACATATATCACATTAGGATTTACAAGTCAGAAGCCCGGACGAACCATTACAGATGGTAGCGTTCCCGCCGCGATTTTTTTTGATGCTGAAATTCGATACGATGCAAACAATATGTTTTTGTGGATGAAAGCAGCAAGCGGACAGCCCGACGTTGAAGGTAGTTTTGATTTCGTCTTTGAAGCAATGTGATTTTTTTTTACCATCGGCCAAAGCTAAAACCTTTGGCCGATGGTGTTTTTGATAGCAAAATTGTGGGTGAAATTTCTGCCGGCTTCGATGCTCCGTCGCCCATCAGTCAGCAGCTTCTAAAAAATGATAGCAAAAATGCACTCGATTTTTCAGGCTGCTTGGCGACGCTGCCGATTTTTGATAGCAAATTACCAAACTTCTTTCAACGGTTCGTTTTTGAGCGCAATACCCAAGGACCTCAGATAAATATCTGTTTCTTCTAAGGACGAATGTCTAAGAAGCCCCTGCAATTTCCTTGGATTAACACCCGCCTCAATCGCCCTGCACGCGCCGGTATGTTTCCATGAGTAAAGCGTATAATTTAGGTTTAGGAGGCCGCAAGCGTGCAACGCTTTTAGGTGTCTATTGTATGCGTAATTTTCAGAAATCGGGTTTTTGCCCATCCAAGTAAGATGTTTCCCAAAAAGGTATCGGTTGTCAGCTTTTGGCAAAGTTCCTATACATTCAATCAGTTTTGGGTTTATGGGTACAATCTCGGTTTTTCCGTTTTTTGAGATTGTACCTCTTATGGTAATGGTTTTCTTGGCTACATTAATATCAGACACTAAAAGTTGCCGTATTTCGCGTGGCCGCACAAAGGCACAATACAAAAACCGCGTAAATACGTATAACACGGGGTCATGCTGTTTCATCCAAGATTCCAAAATCTGTTGATGTTCTTCACTAAATGCACTATGCAAAGTGCTGTCAATTTCTGGCAATGGCTTCAATTGATGAAAGGAATTTACAAAATGATGCCCCCTTTCAATGGCCATGTTACAAAGCGTACCTATGATGCTTATATTTTTATTGACCGTGGTTTTATCGTTGCCTTTTACTTCCAAAAGATAGTCACGAAAGGTAATAGCTAACGAGTTTTCAATTTTATCAATCTCCAAGTGTAACCATCCTTTATACTTCAAAAAGTCTTTAAACTTGCCAAGTATGCTCGAATAGGTGTTTTTAGATTTTTTGCGAATTTCCAATTTTTTGATAGCAAGCATACTTTGTAGTACCTCGTACAATTTCTCTTTTTTCGGTCCCAGGTTATGTATTGTTATAGGCTCGTCTTCACTTTTAAAGTAATACCCTGTTTCCAACAACTTGTTGATTTCGTTCACAGTTAGTTTGCCCCAACGGATTTTAGCAGACTCGTTATAGGATCTAGGGCAAAAGACTATTTTACGTTTTAGTTGTTGTGATTCTTCACAGTATGCGTAGAAAACAACAAAAGCCCGTTTCGCATTAGTGAAACGGGCTTCTTTATAGGGGTATTTTTTACCTGTAATCATACCATATTTTGTAGCCAAGGTTGTAGCCAATAAGCAAAAACCCGCAAAACAGGCTGTTTTGCGGGTTAAGTGGAGTCGGTGGGATATTAGCGAAATTACTATTAAGTACACTATACACGTGATAGTTACATTTTTGTAGCCATTGTAGCCACTATTTTGTAGCCATAGTTGTAGCCAATTATCCCTTAGCCAAAAGTTTCTCATACAGTTCTATTTGCTTCAATAAAAGTTGATTTTGCTTCTCACAACTTTCTAATTTGATTCTCAAATTTTCAGAATCACCACCGTTGTAGTTAAAATTTTTTTCTCCAACGAGATTATTATTAACCCCGCCTGATTGTGTCACATTGTACTGAGTATCATTTAGAAAATAACTCAATTTTACTCGGTACGTTTCTGCTACCGTTCTAAGAAAATCAGTCCCTAAGTCTTTCTTTTCAAGTTTTTTGTACAGATTAGGTACAGACTCTTTTAGTTTTTTTGCAGCATCTTTTACGCTGTCATTGTTGCGTTCAATCAACTTTCTTACCATTTGCCCCAAGTGTAGATTCTCCATAGCTAAAAAGTTTTTTTATCAAAATTTGATAATTTTATTCTCTTTATTTAATATTGCAACGTCAATTTATAATAATTAATTATCAAAATCAAGTATCACTTATTTAACGGTTATCACTATGCAAAAACACAAAACACCCAATCAAGCCAACACACTCAAACGAGTGTATGAAACAGAACTTTCTAAAAGCCAAAAGCAAAATCTAATTGCAGGATTAGCCCAAAGGTGGCAACTAACGCCCAACAACATACGCAAGCGTATCAACGAAGAAACTTTGAGCCATACCAGTAGCGACATTCAATACTTGTATGTATTTCACGCTATCAGTATTCACCCGCTCAAAGGGTTTTACCTTGATTTTGATAGGCTCAAAGAGTTGAAAGAAAAAGGTACACCAATGCCACAACTTTACGGAATGTCGCTATGAGTAGAACCGAACAATCAGAAGTTCACGCATATAGCCAAACGCTACGCGAAATCAAAACCAAATGTGACAGATTGGAGGCCGAAAACGAATCTTTGAGGCGTACCATCAACGGCGTGAGGGCAATTTTAGAAAATACCCTTTCAATTGATAATACATTGAGTGTCATACACAAAATCAGACAGTTAATCAAATGAGTTTCACAATACAGCAACTCACCAAGGCCAAAAGCGTACCAATATACGATTGGTTGGCCTCCAAAGGCTTTGAGCCTGTCAAAGTCACCAAGCACGAGTACATTTATCGTAGTCCATTTAATGAGGCCGAAAAAGACCCCTCATTTAAAGTGAACATTCTCAAAAACGTCTTCCATTGTTGGAGTACAAGCCAAAAAGGCGATGTCATTACACTTATCCGGGCTATTGATAAACTCGGCTACATTGAAGCCGTGAACGCGCTACTGGACTTTACGGGCTACGAACAAACCTACGAGCCGCGAAAAGAAAAAGTTGAACCAAAGCTACACATTGAAAAAAATTTGCCCCTTACTTCTCAAAATTTGAGAAATTATTTTTCAATACGTGCGCTAAATCTCAAAATAGTAGAAAAATACGTTCGAGAAATCCACTACACCAACGAACACGGCTCTTTCTATGCCGCAGGATTTCCCAACAAAGTAGGAGGCTTTGAGATACGTTGCCCGATGAAAAACGGCAATGTCTTCAAAGCCTGCCTCGGACAAAAACACGTATCGTTTTATCGTGGCCAAGAAAAGACAAAGTTGGCTTTGTTTGAGGGCTTTACTGATTTCCTTTCTTTTTTGACTTATGCTAAGTCTGAGGTTCTGCCCATTGATTGCCTTATCCTCAATTCTGTCGAACTCCTTACCATAGAACGTATTGCACTGATGTCAAAACATTACTCGGTGGTTTACTCCTACCTTGACAATGACAAGGCAGGCAAAGCAGCATACACTAAACTGTTTGACAATTTGGAACAAAACGTTTGGGTTGAAAATCAATCTCAAATACTATACCCTAATCACAAGGATTTCAACGACTTCCTAATATGGCACACGAACCAAAAACAAAGCACCAACGCTACGAAAGTTGGCTAAGAAAGCACTATGACTTTCGATATAATACCATATTGAACATCATCGAATACCGCCCCAAAAACAGCAAAACCTACGCACCCATGACCGACTACGTTTTAAACTCTATCGTGAGGTTTCTTGACAAACAACACAACGAAGCCCCCTCTACGGCCAAAGTCTATGAAATCCTAAAATCTGACTTTACGCCAAAGTACCACCCTATCAAGCAGTATTTTTTGGATTGGGCCGCCAAGATGCCACACCATACTGGCACTCGCTACATTGATGCCTTGGCCGATACCGTTCAGGTCCACAATCACGATACTTTCAGGCTGTCGCTCACACGTTGGTTGGTGTCTGCAGTAGCGCAAGTCTTTGTCGAAGAAATCAAAGCCCACAACCCCAAAGCCAAAGACTGCCAAAACCAAACCTGCCTTGTCTTTACTGGCCTCCAAGGTGCTTTCAAAACCACTTGGCTTGATATGCTTTGCCCCGCTTCATTGGCCGAATACTTGTTTACTGGAAAAATCAACTTGAACCTTGAAAACAAGGATGTCTTTATCATGCTCGGTGAAAAGTTCGTCATCAACCTTGATGACCAACTACGCAACCTCATCAAGAAAGACAACGAAACCATGAAGACCCTTATCACGCAGGGCAAAGTTTCTATCCGCCGCCCTCACGCCAAGTTTTCTGAAAACATCCAACGCCTCGGTAGCTTCGTGGCCTCCATCAACGGCGAAGACTTCCTATCAGAAGACCAAAACCGCCGCTACCTGCCTTTTCAGATTCAAGCCATTGACATTGCTACGGCTCAGTTGATTGACATGGACGGCGTTTGGATGGATGCTTACTATCTATTCAAAAAAGGGCTTGATACGCACTTTGCTGACGGTTGCTATCGCTACTGGTGGACCAACGACGAACTCAACCAACACTTCAAAGAAGAAATGCAAAATTTCAGATATACCCATATCGAAACCGAAATGTTTCATACTCACTTTGAAGTACCTACTGACAAAGACGAACCTTACACCAAGTTATTTACGAGTACCGACGTGGTAAACTACCTCAAAAACTTTACCAAAGAAAACTTGTCTGTCCGCAAAATAGGCGAACTCTGCAAAAGCCTCGGCGCACACCAAAAAGGCGACCCCACCCGGGCTAATCTCAAATGTTTCATCCTTAAACAAAAAATCTAATCACCATGAAAATTCACTTAATTACCCCAAACAACGGCACAACTGAACGCCAAGCAGACTTTGAAGAAAACTTCCTATTTAACATGATTATTGAGGGGCATTTTGAAGTTCCCGAACTCGAAGACTACTACCGCCGAAAGTTTGACGACGAAGCCAAAGCCTACGAAATCCAAATGCTTACCAAACATTGATAGCAAAAACGTACTCGATTTCTCAGGCTGCTTGGCGACGCTGCCGATTTTTGATAGCAAAAAAATACATCATCTCACCGATGGCCAACGGAGCAACGCCGTGGCCGTCACAAATCCCCCAAAAAATGATAGCAGAAAAAGAATTTAAGACCATCACCCTACGTGGCCTTGAAGAAAAACCCGAACTCGTTCAGATAATGAACGACACCATGTACCGCCGCGACCTCCGTACTGGTCAATCTACCATTGAGTACATCATCAAAGACTACCAACGCGCTCAAGCAGAAATCAAACGACTCAAAGAAGTGATAGACACCGAACGCCAAAAGCGCAACCAAGAAAAAGACCAATACTACAAGTGGCGCAACGACATGGAAGAGCAAATGCAGACCCGTAACCACCTCCTACGCAACCTCAAAGTAATCATCGAAACCCTCAACACCTTACCGTTAGAACCATGATACTGCTCTCTATACTCGTAGCATTGCTTTATGGTAGCTACGCTATTACGTTCTTGTTTTTTGCTCATGGATTCAACAAACTGCAAGATGAAATCGAATCCCTCCGTAAAGAATTATTCACCTATAAAAATTTACAAAAATGATTACGCTCACTTTCACCGAAGTTGTATTTTGGATTTTGACTATCCTAAGTTTGCCCTGTTCTGTGTTACTGTATATGGCAATCATAAGAATTGATTCAACTGCTTCTAAAGCCAAAGCCCATGCAAATAGGCTTCAAGATTATACAGAAGAAATTGCACAAGGCCAACAAAATTTAACTGAAGATTTAAATATGTTGAGGTCAGACTTTCAAATACTTAAGAAAAAAATGCAAGGACTATGAAAAAAATCAGAATTAGGTTTAAAGGTATCACGGCCTTTGACACTTACCCAATGAACGACCAAGAAATAGAAGAACTTTACGAGCAGCTTCATTGGTTTTTGTTTGTCCAAGGTCAAAAGCCCACCATCACAATCATAGAAACCAAACCCAAAGGCCCTACACCATAGGAACTTTGGCCCCCAGCCCTTGACTTTCTCATTTTCTTTACCTACGTTTGCATCGCCGAATTACAATTTATAAGTACCCTTCTAAACATTACGGATATGCAAACGACTTTTGAAAAGACCTCGCGACGGCATACGGGTGTAAGTCCCGAAACTTCGTGTTTTCCCGTAATGGGTAAAATTGTGGTTCGGCGTGACCGTCGCTATTTTTTCATCCCAAAACATTTACTACTATGTGTACAAAGCCGAACCACGACACAGAAGTATTCTCGCAAATCAAGCGTATCGTTTCCAATCACAATGCCACAATTTTGGCATTGTACGAATCACAAACCTTAGATGGGAGTTCAGAGGGTTTTGATACCCTCTACCATACCATTCAAGCTACTGACGCACTCATTGAAAAAACGATTCTTGATGCCGTAGCTGCAAAGTATGGCCTCTATCAATAAAAAAAGCCCGTCATTGCGACGGGCTTTTTTGTTAATAATCATAATATTGACATTGTAAATCATCAAAATACCAATCATTATTGTCTTTTCGGTATCTTACATAAATCTTCATTTCATACGGTCTTTTTGTGTCCATATCTTGAAGTTGCAAGTACAATGTTTTTTCGCACACTTGGCTATTTGAACTCTCCTCCAATATATTTACACCAATAAACTCAGACAAAGCCGCAAACTCCCAATTTCCTTTTAATAGCTTACCAGGTTTTTTGTAACTAACCTTTCTTCCCAATAAGTCATTTTTGATTCTTTCAATGTTGGGGCAAACCGATTTCTTCTTTTCCCTTTTAGGTATTGCGGCCTTTTCTTTCTTTTCTTCTAACTGACTCTTTAACAAGTCGTTTTGCTCTTTCAAGGCTTTTAACTCTTCACTTTCTTGATTTTGAGTTTGACAGCCAAAGCCAATCATGGCCAAAAGCAGTAAAATTGTTGCCTTTTTCATGGTTTTTGCGTGGTTTTGATTTTGGGGCAAGTTACCAATTTTTTTGAATTGAGTGACTTCTATGTGACTTTTTTTGGTGAGAAGTCACTCAGTAGCCGCGAAAAGAAAAACAGGGGCTT
>JACCDR011581334.1_pt1 | contig 11150 bp, 3 predicted proteins | sample 7446431 | NCBI WGS metagenome assembly JACCDR01 (sample SAMN15323443, study PRJNA562643) | freshwater metagenome | isolation source: river surface water | place: USA:Blue River Watershed | collected 2017-08-17 | reverse complement strand
GTCCTCGGGCAGCGTGCTGCCTTGGGTCTGCCGGATCACCCCGTCGGCGTAGCGCACGGCCATGCGCTCGTCCATCCCCTCGGCCACGCCCTGGTTGTAGGCGCCGGTCCAGATGATGGGCGACATCACGTTGTCGAACGCGGTCTGCAGGAAGTACGCGTGCTCGCGGGTCCACATCTCGGCCCGGGCGTAGACGCTCGGCTTGATGAGGATCTTCTCCATCGTGTCCGACAGCACCGACACCTCGTTGCTGGCGCGGTCGGCCATGTACGGGGACAGGGCCCACACCGCGTCCTTGAACCGCTTGGGGCTGGCGATGAACTGCGCGGCTGCGCGCGTCATCAGGCCGGGCTTGACCTTCAGCGCAGCGCTCGAGAACCCGGTGATCTGCTGCAGGGTGTTGGACACGTTGGCGAACATCAGTGCCATGCCGACGCGTGCGCGCACGGTGGACAGCACCCGGTTCAGGCCGGCGTCGGCGCTGACCGGGGTCTCCACCGTCTGCCGTGCGCTGCGGTTCAGCCAGGGCTTGAGCATGCCGCCGATGGCTTCGGGGTCGACCCGGGCCAGAGGCTGGGCCACCTTGGGCTGGCGCAGCAACCTGGCCACGCCGCGCACGGCCGGCTCCATGTGCGAGAACAACAGCACCTTGTCGATGTGCTGGGGCAGCGTGCGCAGGTCCAGCTTCAGCGGCCGGTTGTACTCGACGCGCGACTTGGTGAAGCCACGCGCGGTGGCCGGGAAGGCCTGGGCCATGCCGGCGTTCTCGGTCTCGAGGAGCTCGCGCAGGTCAGCGGCCTGCGCCGGGATGTAGCCGCCGGCACGCTGCACGCCGAAGGGGTCGACGAACGGGTCCGCGGTCACCTCGGCGAAGTAGCGGCCGAACACCTCGCGGTGGGTCTTCTGCGCCAGCGGCTTGGTCTGCTCCATCAGATCCCAGATGCCCTGCACGAAGTTGTAGTGCTCGCGCTGCAGCACGCCGGTGGTGACCAGGCGCTGGATGAGCGCGTCCCACTTGCTGGTGTCCAGCGTGCCGTCGGCGTTCTCAGTAGCCCACCCGCGGCCCAGCAGCAGCTTGCGCTTGTTGCTCTCGTTGCCGGTGTGCGCGATGGCGTGCAGCAGTTCGGACATGCCGATGCCGTTGTGCCCGCGGCCGAACACGTAGTTCAACTCGGGCGCCTGGATCAAGCCAGCCGGCATCATCGGCGCGATGTTGTCGACCAGCGCGGTGAACTTCTTGCGGTACTCGATCCGGTCGGTGCGGTAGCGGTCGGCCGCGTCCTTCACCGGCTGGAAGATGTAGCGCAGGAACGGCCCGCCGAACTTGCCGTCCTTGGCCTCGGCCCACTGCTCGACGCGACGCAGCAGCGCCGGCACTTGCTGCAGCCAGCGGCGGGCCTGGATCTCGCGCTCGGTCAGCGCGCCGGTCTCGCCCGGGATGGTGTCGGGGATGCCGATCTCCTCGAGCCGGTCGTAGACCTCGTCGGCCACGTCCTGCACGTCGAGCAGGTCGCCGCCGACTTCCATCTGCCGGCTGCGCTTGGCCAGGAACCACAGGGCCTCGATCTCCTCGTTCAGGCCCTGCAGTTCCTCGAACGTCAGCGCGTCCAGTGGCTGCGCGTTGCGGGTGGCGCCCTCGATCATCGGGGCAATGACGTTGAAGGTCTCGGGGTCGTTCTTCTGCACCGCCTCGAGGTACTCGTCGGCCCGCTTCGTGGTGCTGGTCTGCACGCCGTAGGCGCCCAGCACGGCGCGCGCGGCGTTGACGATGTCGGCGTCGCGGCCCTTCTCGACCACGGTCTCGTCGTTGCCGCGGGTGACGCGCTTGAAGAAGTCGAGGATCTTGCGGGCCTCGGCCTTGGCGTCGATCGCCGCCTTCGCCGCGGCGTGGTTCAGCATCTGGTCCTGCTTGGCCTTCACCGCCTCGGCAGTCTTGCCCGCCGCGGTTGCCTCCTGCCAGCGCTTGGCCGCGCGACGCTCGGCGGCGGTGTGCTGCCAGGCGCGTGCGGTCAGGTCGCGCAGCGGGGTGCGCGCGACGACGTTGGCGGCGAACTGCTTGGCCGCCTCGACCAGGGCGTTGACGGTGATCTTGCTGCCCTTGGCGGTGGTCTCGCCTGTGTCGGCGCGCGGGTTCAGCATCTCCGACTGCGTGCGCAGTTCGGTGGCCAGGCTGCGGGCCCGGGCCTCGTTGTGCACCGCCTCGTTGGCGGCCTCGGTGATCGCGCGCTCGTCGATCAGGTCGCCGTGCTCCTCGAGCATCCGGCGCTCGGTCAGGCCGTCGATGGCGTCGGCGCGCGAGCCGAAGGCGTCGATCGCCTGCAGCATGCCGTCGACGGTCTCGAACCCGAACGAGTCGGCGATCGTCGCCACGTCGGCGTCGGTCGCGTTGACCGGCCGGCGCGGCGCCGGGTTGGCCTGGTCCCACTTGATCATCGCGCTCTCGACCTTGTTGTCGATGTCGCGCTTGTTCTTCATCAGCAGCTGGCCCTTGACCAGGCCCTTGGCGTCGGGGTTGCTGGCCAGCAGGGCGGCCTTCACCTCGTCGCGCGTGGCGGTCTCTGCCGCCTTCCTGGCGGCCTTGTGCTCGGCCAGGGTGGCAGCGTACTCGGGCGTGACCGACAGCGCGTCCAGCGCGCGCTTGGCACGCATCTCGGGGGTCTGATCGACCTCGACCGTCACCTGCTGGCGGATGTCCTTCTCGATCGCGGCCGCCTGCTTGCGCAGCTTGGCCACCACCTGGTCGCGCGCACGCACCGCCCACTTCAGGTCGGCCATGCTGCGCTTGTTCAGGCGCTCGGCGGCCTGCGCGTCGGCGGCTTCGTCAGGCACCAGGCCCGCCACCTCGTTGGCCTGCGCGATCTGCTCGTCGGTGGCCAGCATGCGGTCCATGACGCGGCGGATGTCGTCGTTCAGGGCCATCTGCGGGCCGGCGGGCGCGGTGGGGTCTTGGGTGAGGGTGTCCTTCAAGTCGAGCCGCATCACCCGCAACCTGCCGTCCTTCTTGCCCGTGTCCTCGAAACCGACCGCCTCCCAAAACGGCACAGCGGCCTCGGTCGCATCGGCGCGCAGCTTGGAGTACCTGTTTTTAGAAGCCCACTCGAGAAGTTCTTGGACCGCGCGTCGGCCTACGCCACCACCGCGCTGCTCGTCGGCCACCTCCAAGTACAGTATCTCGAGGTGCCCCCCACGTTTTGGAATGACCTGGAAATCGACAACGCCGGGCACCGTGGTGGGGAAGTCCGCCACGCCGCTGGTGTCGGTCGGCAGCTTCGCCGATTGGTTCAGCGCCCCGCCACCCGCCACCGGTTGGCCGCGCGCCGCCAAGAACTGCTTGATCGACCCGTACACCGACTTCAGCCAGGTGGCGAACCGGCGCATCAGCGGCGCGAGCTCGACGCTGGGGGCCTTACCCTCCATCACGTACTGCTCGATGCTCTCGGCCCAGCGCTCGTGGTACTGGCGCTTGCCGTCCAGGTCCAGCGCGTTCCAGGTGGCTAGGTCTTTGACCCCGGCCCACTTCAGGAACGTGGCCATGTCCTCGACGATCTGCGCCGGGGCGTTCGGCTGCGACGCGATGTCGGCCATCACCTCGAGGAAGAAGTGGCCGGTTTCGTGGAAGAACGTCGACAGGTTCGCGTTGGGGTTGAGGACCAACTCCAGCGTCTTGGGGTTGAACGTGCCGCGGGGGGTGGGGGCTTGCTGTCGCAGGATGCTCGGGTCGTTCGCGTCGAAGGTGCCCTGGTTGCCGGTCGCGGACTTCACCTGGCTTGATTCAAAAGCCACGTAGGTCGTGCCGCCCGCGCTCTCACCGCCGGGGCTGTCTTCGGCGAAGATGGCGCCATCGTAGCCGGCGGCCTTCAGCCCGTCGACGAAGTCATTGGTCCCGTCGTCCGCGCTGTCGAACAACTCCCAGTAGTTTTGGGCGTTGCGCACGTACCGCGTGCTCACGCCCGCGGCTTCAAGGGCCTGTTCGTCAGACACACTCAGGCCCGCGCGCAGGTCGAGCGGGTTCTTCAGCGCGGCGTAGACTTGCATCACGTTCTGCCCGGCGCCATCGCGCAGGTACTCCTGCGAGAACTTGAGGTCGGGGGTCAGGAAGATGCCCGCGCGTCGCACGGTCATCTCGCCCAGAATGCCGTAACTGTTGGTGGTCTCGCGGTTGGTCTCGAACTGTGTGACGTCGTTGTTGGTCGAGTGGTAGAGAACCAGCGGACGACCTTTGTCGTCGGTCGCCTCGCTGCCCTCGAACCAGTTCCAGAAGCGCTGCAGACCCTGTTTTGTGGCTGTGACCTGCTGGCCCTTGCTGTTGGTGTTGCCGCCCTTTGCGCGCGTGCCTTTGCTGTCGACGACCACGTTGGTTTCGACCGTCGTCCGCTTCGTTGCGAACTCACCCGGGAACAAGTCGGCCTGGTTCAGCACCTCGCTGGCGTCAGGCACCCGCCCCTCGCTCCAGGTCCACTCAGGCATCAGCCCGGTCTTCTGGTCGGCGAAGACCGTGTCCTCGACCTTGGCCGTGCGGTTGGCCTCACCGTTCGGCCCGTAGTTCAGCCACGAGTTCTGGCCGCGGGTCTCGCTGGTGATCGCACCGACGGCCGGGCCGGTGAACAGCCTGACGTGCGCCTGCCAGGCGTTCTCCTCGCCCTGCGCGCGGAAGCCGGCGCCCTCGAGCCCGTGGCCGAACGCGTCGTGCACGGCGCGGAACAGGTCGTTGAACAGCACCCGCTTCTTCGGGCCGTCGGGCGAGCCGTAGCCCCACTCGAGGCCGGTGTCGGCCAGGAGCGGGTTGCCCGCGGGGTCGAACTCCGAAGTGCCGAAGCCGGCCTCGGTCGCGAACACGCCCATGCGCTGGTTGGCCCGCAGGTCGCGCATCGCGTTCCACGGGTTGCCGGCGTAGGGGTCGTTGGTCTCGTCGACCAGGTAGAACCGGTAGCCGGCCTGCTGCAGCGCCAGGTACTGGGCCAGCGTCTGCTGGGCCAGGTCGTCGTAGGCGGCCTTGACCGCGGGGTCGTTCGGTGCGTGCTGCATCGCCTCATAGGCGGCAGCGATGCGCGCGGCCCGCTCCGGGTCTACCTTGGCGTAGGTGCCTTGGCGTCGGAGGTCGATGCCGTTGTCGCGGGCGTATTGCTCGGCGACTGCGACGAGTCGAGGGTCTGGGCCGGTTGCGCCTGCAACAGCCGGCGCACCTTCAAGCGGCGCAAGGCCTCCGCTCGAATACCGTCCTGCTCGGTCTCCGGTGTCTCGTCCATCGGTCAGGTCTCCGTCTTGGGCATAGTACGCGTCATGGACTTGGGAGTCCACGCCGCGGGCGGGGAACGTCTGTTCCCGCACGTCGAACACTTCGGAAATTGCCGGGCCGGTCTTCCGCGCCGAGTAACCGACCACCGCATCGTGCCCGGCTTCGCGGACAGCGTAGGCGACTGCCAACTCCTGGAGCGCGTAGCGCAGGGTGTTGCCTTCGCGCGAATACCGTTCAATCTCCCCTCCGTAGCCGGCGCGGTCGGGGGCGTACTTGCCGAGGAACTCCTCGATCAACTGAACCTTGCTGTCGCGCGTTGCGCCCCAGTAGCCGCCTTTCAGTACAGGCTGCATCGCGTCGCTCTGGAGTTGCTTTAGCGCGTCCGCGCCTTTCAGCGCCTTGTAGGCCTGCTCCGGGGCCGCGCCGCCGGTGGCGCCCTTCACAAACAACGGGCGACGGATCAACGTCGGCGCGTTGAACCGCTCGGCGCCGCCGTACCCGGTTTTGGCGTTGCGGTAGTGCTTGACGTCCGCGGACTTGGCCGGGAGATAGAACACCCCCGTGCGAATGGCCTGCGCGCCCTCCTGTTCAGGTTTCTGGAACCGCACCAGGTCCAGCACCAGCCCGTCCGCCGTGATCTGCGCACCCGGCGTGTTCGCCACTGCTTCGGCGAACACCGGATCGATCGGCATCTCGACCGGGACGTTGGTTTCCAACGCCTGTTGCGGTGTGATCTGCTCGAACACCTCGCCCTTCTTGCGGTACTGCAGCGTGCCGCCCTCGACGCGCATGTCGTAGGCCTGCCAGCTGGTCTTGGCCTGCATGCGCTCCATCTGCGCCTGCATCTCGGCCGGCGAGCCGGTGGCGTAGTTCTGCCAGGGCGCCTCGCGGGCCTGCAGCGCCGGCACGCGCACGCCGGTCTCGATCTTCGACATCGGCCCGAGCACCTCGGGCGTGATGGTCTGCTCGCCGAGCATGATCACCTGGCCGGGCTGCGTGCCGTCCATGCGGGTGGCGTAGCCGCTGAAGCCAGCGTCCAGCACCTTGGTCTCGAACTCGCGCGCGCTGCCGCCCTTGAGCTTCAGCGGATCGGCGTCGGCGTCGTAGACGTTCTTCAACTGGGCCCGGTGCGCGATGCCGCCCACGCCCGACTCGGGCCGGATGCCGGTGCCTTTGTCGAAGTAGAACGACAGCCGCTGGCCCACCCGCTTGTCGGGGTAGGACAGGATCTCGTCGCGGGCACTGCCCTTCAGCCCGCTGCCGTAGAACGCGGTCGACAGCGTCGGCCTGGCGGCCGCGCTGAAGTGGTAACCGTCGACGGTCATCTCGCCGGGCTTGCCGCCCGCCTTGCCCTGGTCCATCACCGTCTGGCCGGTGCTGCTCGGTTCGCCGAGGATGCGCAGGTTGTACTGGGCGAAGAACTGCGTCGGGGTCATGCCGTTGCGTGACCCGTAGGCGTTGTAGAAGCTCGCGATCCAGTGCGACTTGAAGAAGTTGACCGGTCCCCGGAACCGGCCGGCTGCGTTCAGTTGGTCCTCGAACCCTTTGCGCACGGCCTCGTAGTCGGCACGCGCGGCCTCTTGGTCCTGCGCCTGCTGGATCATGCGTTGGGTCTTCTGCACAACGTCCGACTGCGCGATGGCCTGCGCCGCCACTGCGTCTGCTTTGCTCATCGCGAACGGGTCGGTGCGAGCGTGCTCGACCAGGGTCTGCTCGAGCGCCGTGCCGGGTGCCACGGTCAGCACGTCGGCCACCGCGATCTCGACCACGTCGCCGGTGGCCGCCGCGGTGGCGATCTGGTCCTGCACCGACTGCGGCAGCGTGGCGATGACGTCGGGCGGCAGTTGATTCAGCACCTCGCCGTCGACATAGACCTTGCCGTCGGTCATCTCGCCCATGAGCTCGCGGAACTGCTCGGGCGAGCGCTCGCGCAGGGCGGCCGCGCCGGCGGTCTTCAGCGCTTCGGCCAGGTTGTCGGACGCGCGCTGCGCATCCTGCCCGTCGTCGCCCTGCTGCGCCAGGCGGCGCACGGCGCCGTTCACGCCGGTCATCAGCGCCGACTGGGTCAGCGTGGCCACCAGCGTGGTGTAGGCCGCCTCGGGGCGCTCGGCCAGGTACTCCCCCCAGGTCTTGTCGGGGTTGGCGATCGCGGTGTCGATGGCGTCCTGCAGAATCGTGGCGGCCTGCTCGCCCAGCACGTCCTTCTTCAGGTAGCCGGTGAAGAACTCGCGCACGCCGGCCTTGCCCAACTTCTCGGTTAGAAACTGCGCCGGCAGCAGTTCGGTCAGCACCTCGACCGCGGCCTCGCCCGATGCGCCAACGAAAGCCTCGGCGCCGCTGGCACCGCGCGTGCGGTACTTGCCGTAGGCCTCGCCCTGCGTCTGCACGCCGGCAGCGGCCAAGATCGGCGTGGGGCTGCGCGTGGCGACGGTGGCCGCAAGGCCCGGGATCATGCGCAGGAAGCTCTCGGCACCGCCGTAGATGCCCCGCGCGGTGGCGGTCTCGAACTCGGGGCGGGTGAAGTCGGCGGCGCCGGTCGCCTGCGCCAGCTTGCGTGCGCGGTCGGCCTTGATGATCGGGTCGAGCGTGACCAGACCGGCCCACTCGAGGAAGTCGGTCATCTGCGCGTCGAGGCCTGCCTTGATGGCGGCGCCGGCCTGGGGCACGGCCTTGGCCAGGCCCATCACGATGTTCTTGGTGGTCGGCGCCGGGCCGTTCCAGGCCTTGAGCTCGCCGTACTTGGCGACCGCTGCCTCGATCTCGGTCAGCGGCTTGAGGTCGTCGTGCGCGAGCGGCGCCAGCGCGGGCTTCAGCTTGAACTGCGCGGCCAGGATCGGCGAACTGCGCAGCTGGTCGTCGAGGTCGTCCACCTGGGCGGCGGTGCGCGCCTGCTCGAGGTTGCGCATCAGCACCTCGGTCGGCATCGGGTAACGCTTGGCCAGGCGCGCGGCCTCGGCGGCGTGCTCGGGGTTGACCTTGACCGCGTTGCGCAGGACCGCTCGCACCGGCGGCTGCGCCGGCGTGAAGTCGTCGAAGCTCTCGGTAGCGGGCTGTGCGGGCGTGAAGTCGTCGAAGGATTCAGTCATCGGATGCGCTCAACGCCTGCGGGGTCGATGAACTTGGTGCCGGGTTTGAGAGCCAGCGCTTCAGCGCGGGAGGTGACCCTGATCGGGACGGTCGGCAGCGGCAGAGCCTTGTCGCGCACGGCCTTCGGCGCCTGGTAGGCGGGGGCCTTGCTGTCCCACAGGAAGCCCTTGTCGGTGACCACTTCCATCGTCAACTGATCGAGGATGGCCTGGCGCTCTTCGTAGGTCGGCTCCTTGCCCTTGGCCTTCAGGTGCATGTTGAACCGGTCGTAGGCGGCCGACTGGAACTGGCCCAGCTTCTCGTTCTTCAGGTCCAGCGTGCGGGTGTAGGACGAAAGCTGCTGCTCGCTGGTCGTGACCTCGGGCGCCTTCTTGGGGTCGTCGCGTTTGGCGCGTAGATCGAGCAGTTGATCCATCTGCGGGCCTGCGATCTTGGTGCCGGCGTAGGGGCGCAGATCGACTTTCTCGCCGGCGGCCATGCGTTGATGCAAGTCGACGTACACCGCCCAGTCGGTCTTCAGCGGCTGGCCCGCAGCGCGATCGGCCGCCTGGCGCGCGCGATCGGCCAAGTGCTCCTGCAACTGCACGCGCTCGCGGCCGTTCATCCGCATCAGCACCGACTCGGGCACGCGCTTACCCTTGCCGACCATCTGCCAGGCCTCGTCGCTGGCGGCCGCTTCCTGCTCGACCTGGGCGGCCTTCACCATCGCGTGGTTGTTGCGGACCTCGGTGTTGTACTTCTCGCGCACTGCGGGCGGCAGGCTTGCGCCGGCGGCCAGCTGCTCGGCCAGCGGCTTGCCAGCGTTCTGGGCGGCCAGGGTCTTGGCGCGCTCGTTCTCGAGCTCGGCGTCGATCAGGCTGCGCGCACGGACCTGCGCCTGTTGCGGGATCTCGCCCTTGTTGTCCTCGAGGTACTTGCTGGCGCGGGCCGGGTCGCGCTCGGCCATGACGGTGATCGCGGTCAGGTGCATGGCGCCCAGGCGCTTCTGCTGCTCCTCGACCACCTGCTCGGTCTTCCAGCCCTTGCGCGAGCCGAGCTCGGCGGCCCGGGCCTTGATGCGGGCGGCCATGCCTGCGAAGTCGCCGACGTCGACCGCGTACTCGATGTCGGTGTTCTGCGCGGCGTCGTAGACCTGGTCGGCGTGGCGTTCCTTCTCCGCGCCGATCTTGGCCTGCACGCCGGCCAGCGCCGTCGTGCGCTTGCGCCCCAGCACCTGGCCGATGGCGCCCTGCACCATCGGGTTCAGGTTGGCGCCGTACTTCTCGCGGGCGTCGTCCCACCACTTGCTGGCGTCGACACCGTACTGGTCGGCCTTGTCGCCCTGGTACTTGCGGGCATTCTCCGCGTCCCACTGCAGCCAGCCGGCGGTGATCTCGCTGTCGATCCGGTTGGCCTCGGTCTCGGCATCGCGCCGCACCGCGCGATCAGCGATGTCGGCGACCTGACCCAGCGCGCCGGCGGCCGCGCGCATGCCCGACGACACGTCGATCTGCTGTTGCTGCGGGGTCTGCAGCGCGGAGGTGCGGACCTGCGGGCCGCCGTAGACGGGCACGGTCGGCATGGGTCAGCCCTTCTTGCCGCTGTACGTGTACCACTTGTCGGCCACGCCGCCGGCGGTGCCGAGCAGGGTGCTGAACGCGCCGATGTTGGCCTGGCGCGCGGACGCGTCGCCCTGCGCCCGGGCGTTGGCGCCCTGCCAGCGCGAGGCCCACGCGTCGCGGTTGCCGTTGCTGCGCGCGGTGGCCGCGTCGGTGGCGCCGAAGAAGTCGGTCTGGTCGAGGATCTCGGCCTGCGTGCCGACGCTCAGGTCCAGGCCCTTGGCCGCCATCGTGGCGCGCTGCGTGCCCTTCAGTGCGGCGGCCTTCTGCTGCACCTTGACGGCATCCTCGCCAGCCCGGCGCTGGGCGTCCTGGGCCGCGTACTCGGCCATGATCTGGTTGTTGCGCCCGACCTGCTTGGCCACCTGGCCCTGCTGGTACTGACCTGCCGCGCCCATGACGCCGCCGGCCACCGAGGCGCCGAGCGCGACGCCCTGCAGCGCGGTCAGCCCGCCAGCGACCACACCACCGCCACCGGCAAGGGAACCGGCCAACAGGCCGAGCGTCACTGGCTCACACATCGCGCTTCTCGAACAGGTGGAAGGGCTCGCCGCGCACGTCGTGCGCCGGCGCGAGCGTGAACCCGGCACGCTGCAGCCAGCGCACGGCCAGCGTGTTGCGGGCGTGCACGGTGTTCAGCAGATGTGGGTAGGTCTGCAGCATCGCCCGAATGTACTGCGGCGCCAGGCGTGCAAGGGCACGCCGGTTCTGCGGGACCAGGTCGGTGCCCAACATCCACGGCACGCCGCGGGGGTCGAGCAGCCCGCCGAGCGGGGACACGCCGAAGATGCAGGCGACGCGGCCGTCGACCAGCGCGGTGCGCGACCAGTCCGACATCTCGACCGACAGCCGAATGGTGTGCTCGTGGTCGGGGTGCCCGGCGGCGTCGAGCTCGGCGCGGTCCTGCGCGCGCAGGTTGGCCGCGAGCTCGACGACGTCGTCGGGCGCTACCGGCCTGACCTCAACCACCGACCGCGACATCGACAGCCATCGACAGCACGGTCAGCGGCAGCGGCAGATCTTGCCGGATGCACACGCTGCCGTCGCTGTTCCAGTCGGGCGCCACGTCGAACCGGATCTCGCCGGTGCGCAGCAGCGGGGGGCTGTCGTAGGGGTCGGACACCGAGCGGGTGTCGCTCTCGACCAGGTCGTTGAAGGTGGGCCCGGCCTTGACCACGCTGGACTGCGTGACCCGCACGGCCAGGCCGTTCACGTTCTTGGTCCAGCCC